>Ga0302315_10004879_pt1 | contig 11615 bp, 6 predicted proteins | sample III_Palsa_N3_1_FD_200532 | JGI IMG/M metagenome (GOLD analysis project Ga0302315, IMG submission 200532) | Peat permafrost microbial communities from Stordalen Mire near Abisko, Sweden - III_Palsa_N3_1 | ecosystem: Environmental > Terrestrial > Soil > Palsa > Peat permafrost | place: Sweden... | reverse complement strand
AACTTAACTGCGAGTAAACAGTGAAGTAATCAGTCGATTTAATGCCCTGATCCCCACCAGCGCCGATGATGAAGTCACTGGCATTCAACGCGATCACCGGGACCTGCCAAGGGAGTGTGGAAAGCTTCGTATTTGCAGCGATTTGCTGAACACCGTTGGCCATGATTTTGTCGATCGCCGTGATTAAATCGGCACTACTTAAAAGACCCAGCTTGCCGGTCAGAGCGTCCCAGTCCACTTCGAGTTGAAGATTGTTACCCAAAACAGTTTGTGTCGGCTGAGACGAAATTCCGGTTGAGGTACATGGTCCAGTGCCTGAGTTTGGGCATTCCCAAAGATTGAACGTGAACTGAATGTGGCCGATCTTTAGAGTGTCCGTTGCGGTTGCTTTCGGAAGGGTTGGATCAATCGCGAGGACCGTTCCTTGGTTGTAACCGAAGGAAATGTCGAGTTCTGTCGAGCCCATTTCAAACTCCGTCACTGCTGGCCAGAGTTCCAAATGGGATCCACAACCCTCAAGCGGCGCACCTTGGGTTTCTTGATCACGTAATTGGCTGTTGCCGAGTGCCGCAACGAGAGAGGCTTTCAAAACGGGAAGCGCATCCGCTACGGCAGTCGTCACGCCATTGGGAGCTTCGAGAGGTGCGACGCCCGTAAAGTCACGGATGACCACGTAACGAATAGGATTAGGAACGGTAGGCGTCTGAGCAGTGGTCGATGGTGCCGGAGTCGGTGCGGACTTCCCCATAGTCCACGAGGTCTGTGACTGAAGCACGCCGACGACGGTTACAACAGCAGTCGAAATAGCCTTAAAACGATTGGAAGCTTTCATGTGGGGAACTCCTTGTTTCTCCCGGCCGCTTTCGCGGACGGGTGCCTTACCTAGCTTTGTTAATTTTCATTAACATTCTAGCTATAGTTACCTAAAGCAGCAGGGCTGTCAATTAAGTTGATCGCTTTAGTCCAGTATTGATCGGCGCCCGGGCTTGAAACTTTAGTAAAAGAGTCAAGTTTTCAACGACTTAGTGCGTCATGAAATTGATCTAATTGAGTCAACTAGGGGTAATCTCACGGAAGTTACCGGAGATCTCCGGTTATTAGTCGTCTTACTGTTCGTCGGGGGTCTTGTAGGTATTATTCAGAATGATGATCTCAATGCGGCGATTCTTTGCCCGAGACTTCAGGTCATCACCCTCGCTGAGAGGCCTGAAATGCGAGTATCCTGCTGCACCGATCTTTCTCGGGTCGAGGTTGAAACGCTTCACAAAGTAACGCACTGCCCAAGCCGCACGGGCCGCAGAGAGCTCCCAATCGGTGGGGTACACCTCTGAGTTCGCTTCCGAAACATCGGTGTGGCCTTCGATCCGGATAAGTCTCTTCGTCTGTTGAAGAACCCTGCCGATGCGGTCCAAGATCGGCTGCATATCCAAGCGCACTTGGGTGTCGCCCGTATCGTAGAAGTCTTTTGCGGCCAGGCGAACTACCAAACCCTGGCTGTCGTAGTTCATCTGCACTTTATCGCTGATGTCGGTCGAGCCGAGCTCCAGACTGATCGTCTCTTCAAGAGCCTCTTTCATGTTCTGAAGATCAGGATCCGGATCCGAGGCCGTGTTGGTCTTGCCTTGAGGCATGTTAATGACCCGGCCACTTTGATTTTCAATCGTCTCGAAAGGATTTGCAGTGGTACCGCCGCCGGTGCTCGCGCCGGAAATCATGCTCGTCGGGCCCGCAGGCTCGAAAGCGGATTTGATACTTGCCGAGACTGCTTTGAATTTGGAAACGTCTGCCTGAGAAATCGCATACATGATCACGAAGAACGCGAACAAAAGAGTAATGAAGTCTGCGTAAGAGACTAACCAGCGTTCAAGATTGACGTGCTCCGGATGCTTCTTTCTCATTTCTTGTTACTTCTCATTTCTTTCCATTTTATTTCTTATCGTCACTTCTTATCGTCGCCCCTACGTAAATGCTCTTCAACAAAGACTTCGAGCTTTTCTTGAAGGAAATGGGGATTGAGGCCTTCTTGAATACCGACGACGCCGAGTTTCACAACTTCTTTGGCCATCATGCGCTGATGGGCTTTGCGCTTAATTTTGGTTCCCCAAGGGATCAGCACCAAGTTCGCTAAACCCACGCCGTAAACGGTTGCGACGAACGCGACTGCGATCCCCTCACCGATCTTGGACGGGTCATTCAACATGGCCATGACGTGAATCAAGCCGAGAACGGCTCCGATGATTCCGATCGTCGGTGAGTATCCACCGGCGCCTTCCCAGACCTTACCTGCGTTCTCTTCTTCTTCAAAAGCGAGGTAGATTTCAGTATCGATAATTTCTTTCACGGTATTTGGCTCGAAACCATCGATGACGTACTTAATCGCCTTCTTGAACATCGGGTCTTGAATCGACTCCCGCTGGCCTTCGACGGCGAGAACCCCTTCTTTTCGGGCGATCGTCGCAATACGGATAATCTCGTCGATCACCGGACGCACATCGAGTTCCACGTTCTGGAAAATCGAAGGGATCATGGCAAAGGCTTTTTTAATATCGGTCGTAGGAAACGAAACCAGCATGGCTCCGAAGGTCCCTCCGAAAACGATCAATGCTGCCGTTCCTTGTAGAATCTGAGAGAGCTTGCCCCCCTCGATCAGCTGGCCTCCAACGACCGCTGAAATTCCAAGGATTGTCCCAATGAGTGACGCTAGATCCATCGTAAGTACCCTGTTTCTTCATTCAGCATCCTACTCATGGTTGCTGAGTAGGTTTTTCTTGGTACAACCTTTTCCGAAAATTCATAGTCGCTTCGATCACGGCCTCAACAGACTCCGTCACCATCAGCTTCTCGCCCGTTGTCAGGGTGATCAACGTATCCGGCGTCGACTCAATGAACTTAATCAGCTCGCAGTTCACCACGAACTTTTTTGAGTTAAGACGACTTAATGTGATCACTAAAATAGTGTAACGTGTGGAGAACAGGAGTCAAACTTCAATGAGCGTTGCAGTCACCAACATCACCGTCCGGGGCCACTCGACGTATGCGCGAAGAGCACCTCCACGCGTCCAGCTCCTCGCTCTGATGACGGACCTTGTGGCCGCAGCCCTGTTTACCGAGCTAATTTACGCATTTTTGGGATTTTCTCCGGTTCCCAATCTTCGAGCGCTTATCATTCTTGTGACGATCTCGATCGTCATGTTCCTGCTGAGTCGCCTTCGAATTCTCATTTCCTCCGCCGAAGTAATCTCGATCTCCATCGGCGAATGGATCTGGGGTATTCACCGGGTCGGCGAAGCCCGAAGCCCTCAGATCAGTAATGAGTCTCAGAGTGGCATTTTTTTGACGGCTCTCATCTTTGTTCTGGGCTACGGCGTCTTTGAATGGAAGATTGCGCGCACGCCTCAGTGGGTGACTTCCTACGAACTGCCGATCGAAGCGGTCGTGCCTCCTTCGAACTGGCGAGTACTCGCGTTTCATTACAGTCTGGCCGCTTGGCCCGAGCCCGTCGCCTACTTCATGCCTTATGAGTTCGGCCCTCCCAAGCGCTTTGTCGGTCGAGTCGAAGCGATCTTGCAACAGAGCAACTCGGGTGAAGCGAAGGGCCGAGAAGGTTCGATGGAGAATAATAACGACGAGAAGATTGTCTTCGAAGGCCCGAAGACTCCGATGGATTTTGCCAGCGGATCAGTCACGCGCACTGAACTCAGGAACTGCGTCTTAGGCAGCCCCTCTTTTCATTGCGCACTCATTCGAGATCTTGCGCTTTCTCGCCCTCTCGATGAGATGAAAAAAGTCGGTTTCTCAAAATTTGAACTTCGTTGGTTCTCTGCGAAAAATCCGATGATTCCCGAAGAAGAGCGCGCTCAAGGAATTTACCTGCACGGCAGTGGCGGCACCGAAGATAGTCCTCGTTACCAAGACCGATATATTCTCGTGAGCCCCAAGGGAATGCAGCAATCGATTATCTTTTCTTATCTGAAAGCAGCGAGTGGCCAGGACAGTCTCACTGCAGCTTCTGCGATGAACACCGATGGGGCTGCCAGTGTGAGTGCGGCTGACAAAATGAAAATCGCTTTGGGTACACTTCGGTTCTCGGATGATCTCAATCCAGGACGCGCGTGGGTCGATCGTGAGCTTGAGGCCACCAAGCTTGGTGAACTCCCCTCGCCTTCGAGTGACGAATACATTCCGAGACTCATTCAAGCGGAAGGACTTTTGATTTCAAAAATTTCGGTCGAACCGGGCCCAATCGAAAGCTATTTTCATCTTGCCGGCATCCAAGCGCTGCTTCTTCAGTATGGTCTTGCTCATCACCGCCCGGATCTCGTCGACAACGCGAAGCAGACTCTCGATCAGGTCTACCGGTTCTCAAAAGACATCGCGGCACAGTCCTCGCCCGAGTCCACTACCGGGCACCTTGCTCACGATATCGAAAAACTCTGGCATGAGAGCCAAAAGCTCTGATCGACTTCGATGGCTCCGCTTGGTTTTTGTCTAACCGTCCGGCGAGACGCCGGCGACACGATAGAGGTTGCCACGCCACTTTCGCGTCATCGCTTAACCGGGATTAACCAAGATTGCTTAAAACTTTACATCACTTTACCCAGAAGCTTTGCATCTTAGAAAGTCCATACGCTTGGATCGCGGCATATTGATTATGGGCGGGACAAAGAAGCTTCAAATTCTCAAGTGTCGACAACCCTCCCATCGAAAATGGCTGGATATGCTCGAGCTCTAGAGCGTATTGAGAATCGCAACGTCGACCTGTTTTCGAATGAATAAAAGTGCACCGCCCTCCATCTCGACGCCAAACCGCACGCTCGACGTCGACAGGAACATAACGTGTTGATTGCCTTTCTGAGGCGACTTCCACTGGTGGAAGTGATTGCCCGAACGGATTTGTTTTGTCTGATTGTTCTAAATTTTCAGATTCCTTCTCTGTTTTCTTTTTTGACAATTTTTCCAACGGATCCAATTTCTTGATCGCAATGTCCGTCAACTCGTCGATCAAGCCTGCATAGCTCTGAGACTCTGGTTTATGCCCAAGGAGCTTCTTCAAACGTTCTAGCTTTCTCATTAATTCTCGGTCAGCCGTGAACCGAATCTCCGTTTCTTCTTCATTAATTGCTCTCGCTTTTTCTTCCCTAGCTGATTGCGGTGAAATTGCAGCCAGAGTGCGTTCCGTCTCCTGAGACGACTTTCCTTCAACTTTCGCCAATAACTCAAGCTTCTGTTCAGGCGAGTACGTTTTTCCGAGTTGCCTTTTTTCTTGAACAAGAAAACTTTGAACCTGACTCAGGGTCGCGACACTCACTACCCCGTCTTGAAGTTTTGATTCGTATTCTGGAACATCTCGTAAAAGTCTCATCGCAGAGATTCTGCGATAAGCTCCGCCTTCTGAGTATCCAAGCTCCGTCGTGCAATAAACAAACAAACTCGAAAACCCAAGCGACGCATAGAGTTTCCTCGCATCAATTTCACGAAGGTGATGAAGCACTTCAATGCCAATGCGCCTTTCTTCAGTAGCCAATCGTTTTGTCGTGGCAAGAAGTTCGGAATCAGAAATGGATTTTAAATTCGGCTCGAAATTCATGATCAGTAATCTCTCTTTCTGACGAGATCCTTATCATGAAAAAATCAATCATTTATAACGAGCCAGAAAGGCCTGGGACAACTGATTGATAACAAAAATTTAAAAATGATATCCACGGTGCCGACAGAGTAATGCCGAAACGTACAGAGCCGTCACACAGGGGTTTTAGCGACATTTCGAATTTAAAGTTGGAAATTAAAAAATATGTGTCAAATAAAAATTGAGTACACGGAGGAAACTCTAAAAATTTTTGCCCCGTGTGCTACCCTATTTTCGCTTTCATTTGAGGATCAGTTCTTCGTCCTATTCATTTGATTACTTATTTAGGATTCGCGGGAGTTATTACACCAGACAAAATGGCTTTTTGCTGACCACTGACAACTTGCAGGCCACCAATAACGGAATATGCTTCGGCGGCATTCAGATACTTCACATGCTGCTGACTTACCCAATTCATCTGTGCGATTTCTTTTTGGTCGCGGTTCTTACATAACCAATTTGCGTCGTCGTGCTTAAGTGGCACGGCGGAATTCGAGCCCTTTTCTAAATCTTTTACGCAGTCCTTTTGAGACTCGTCAGACTTCCGGAGTTCAGCCCAGTAGACTTGACTCAACGGCGAGGTAATCAGCATGACTCTTCTCATTTGCTTGGTCGACATCGCTTCGCAGTCATAACAAGTGCTCTCGTCCCTTTGCTGGTCAGCTTCTTGAGCCAATTTTCCCAATTTCGATTCTTTACCGTAATAATTGGCCTGACATTCCGCGCAGTCGGAGTTGGTCATTTCATCCTGGCGAAACAAAATCCTATTGGCCTGAAGTTGCAGTTCATTCAAAGCTTCTTTATCTTGGTCGACTTTTTTGGAGTCTTTAATTTCTTGAGCGAGCTTCTGTGACATTGCTCCGATTTTAAGCTCGAGCTTTTCTAATTGTTTCTGATCGTTCTTATAAGTCACAAGACTTCCATCGCCCGGCTGTTCGGCAAAGGACACTGTCGATACCAAAAGAACAAAAAGCAAAAATAACTTTTTCATAAGACCCTCTCGTTAACTAAAATCTGTTTCGGTCTTAATAGCAGCTTTGATGCCAAGGATTTCAAAACGGTAATTTTAGAATTTCGTTTAAAAATGATCTGTGTCTGGCGAGACACATTGAAAAGAAATAGTCAGTTGATGACTATCAAAAAAAGGTCAGATTTATTTTTTCTGCCACGCATTCGCCAAAAAATCGACGATACACCCTTCTTCACTTCCATAGTTCAGCAACATAACTCGTTGAAACGCCGTCTTATTGACGCTTTAGCCGCTCCATCATTGGAGCGGGGTTTAAATGCTAAAATTTAGGGGACTCTTTTAAAAGATTTGATCTTTAGATTCAGGAGTTTCGGGGCAAAACCCGAAAAGATGTCGGGGAGATCCGAAATTGGACTCATTAGGGGATCAACAACTTTTGGGAAACACACAACCAAGATCGCGCGAAACCTTTCGCGGCGATTTCGCGGATGCGTCTTTTCACAATAATGGTTACGGTCGCGGCCTAGCTTCTCATGCCGTTGCTCGCGCGCTCGCCTATGGTTTTCTCCATTTATTTCTAATGATCAGCATGACCGGCTGCTTTACTAGCACCGGTACGCTCACTACTTCAGCTGTGATCACGCAAGCGGCGAACACGTTGCCGTCAACAGTGCGCGCTGCTCAAATTGTTTTTTCGACTAGCGCAACAACGGGAAGTTTCAACGTCCCTGCTCCCGGCGGAACTGCACCTGGCGTTGGCAACGGACTTCAAGCGATGCGCGTCTTCAATCCGGATGGAAGTGCGCTCGCATCAGCGGGACCTACCGGAACGAACTGGCCTACTTGGCTTCAAAATTTTGAAATCGGTGTGAGTGGTCCGAGCAACACCGGTGCAACGGGAAATAATTGCGCACGCTTTGCCGTACCTGGAGAGTCTGCTGCTCCCTGTACTTTCCCAAATGAAACCGGCACACCGACTTGCGGAGTCGACGGTTACTACCGCGTGAGTGAAGTAGACTGCGGCGTCGCACCACCGACTCAAGGAAATGGCACGGATCAAGACGGTGTTTACTTTCGTGCAGTGTTCAGTCGCAATCCTGCGCTCCTAGGCGCTGCCGAAAATATCATGGCCGTTGTGAACTACTCGGCTTCCGCTTTCAATCCGGCGCCCGCAAATCCTTCGACCTGTTTTGTGAACGGCGTGTTCACACCTGAAGCTTGCTCTGACTTTACATGGAAAGTTTTTGTCGAACCGACTTTGCCTCTCACGACTCCATCACAACCTTTCATGATGATGATCCCCCCTGCTCCTTACTATGTGAATGGCTCGACGACGGGAAATAGTTCGACGAACTCAGTTTCCAGACAATTTATTATTCCGCTCGCAAGCAATCAAAGTTATACGACGGTTCAGTTCAGCCGGATCCAATCGACTTTAAATAGCGCCACTGGGGTTTCCAATGCCTTCACGTCGGCTTGCGATCCAAATTCCGCGCCTCCGACTTCGAACCCTGCAAGAACAAATGGTTCCGGAGCAAACACGCCGCTTTGTGCGGGACTCGTGGTGTACTCCATCACCTTCTATAGGATTTGATCGTGCTAAGGAGAATCCAACCCCACATCACCGCTTATCAGGATTCGCCGCCAGGTTTTGCGCTAGGTTTTGCCCTAAGTTTTTCAATGATCCTCTGTTCCTGCGCGAATCCTCTCAGCCCGACCAGCAATACCAACAGCACTGATCTGACCGCCCAAACAGCCCTGGCAGCGGGCCTCACCAATGCAAAAGTCACTTTTCATTATTCGGATTTTTATTCGCTGACCTCACCGAACGATTCGGGATGCGCTGGTGATGCTAAAAATTATACCGACGCCATTCTTGGATCCGCTTTTCAAACAAGTTTACTCGACGCGACGACGACGATTCGTCCCTCTTTCATTAAAAATATTTCAGTCGATATCACCGACTCCAACACCAATGTGTCTTCGAATCTTGCGCAGCACTGTTCTTATGGCTCTGGACCTAACGCACCGACTGCAAGTAACTGCGCGACTTTCGACTATGGTGCTGACGAAGGAATCACGTCGAGTCTTTCAGGAAGCGTCGTCATTATCGGCGGAATGAATAACACCCAATTAAATTCGGCGGTGCCTGAAGTGAGTTGCAGTAGCATCAGCGCTGGCGCCACCAACTCTTGTCCTGTTTCGGCTTATGCGCTCGCGGTAGATGCACTGTCGTCGAACGCTGCGACTAATCCTCCCAATAGTCTCGTTCCCGGAATTATTTCGGCATCAGGACCTATCTCGACTTGGGGAAGTCTTTCTGCAAACACGGGCTACAATGGCCCAACGAGCCTTACGGGCGCCGCTGGAGGGTACGACGCGGGCACCGGATTGTATGCGCTCTTTGGCGGCACCTCGCTTCTTCCTACAACAGGCGCTTTAGCACAAGCGACTTCTCTCGACTCGACTTGGAGTTTTGATTTAAAAACTCAACTCTGGACCTTGCAGGCTTCGAACCCTGTTGTCGCAGCCGCCTTCAAAGAAACTTATGATCAAGAGGGTGGGACCCCGCCCGAAGAACTCGTAAATTTTCCCACTGCTCGCGCAAACTTTGGTTATGTCGCGCTCCCCGGCATCGCACTCAGTTCGATGAGTATAGATGGCGGGATCCATCCCACTGGCGCTAACGCAAACGTCGACACCGCGGACCGGATCATCATCTTCGGTGGACAAGATTCGAGTTTCAATCCTGCGGGTGGAGTTGGCTATTTGGCCGATGCGTATAAGTTCAATCCCACTTATGGCCCTGAACTTTTTGACGTCATGGCCTCGAGCAATGGTACGGCTCCAAGCGGACAGCTTGTTCAGTGGCTTGGAAATTATCAAAGTCAGATCATCGAAAACGGAAACCCTGCAAGCCTCTTCTCCATCAACTACCCGACGCCCAACCCGAGCGGAAGCACGCTGCCTTCCAGTTCGTTTGGAGCGACAGCACTTCACAACGCTACTGCCCCTTACGCAGGTTACGTGCTTGCCGTCGGAGGATTTGATTCGACCTTATTTGCTGCGACCACGGGAAGCTCAAACGCTGGCTGTATTCTCGGTGCTCTCTGCGCGATGAGCATCAGCAGTCGCGCACTCGACGACGAAACTCACACCGCAAACTTTACTTCCGTAGGAAATCTTCCTGAAAGTATCAGCACCTCCGACACCGAGTTCTTGCCAACGGTTTGGACGCCTTACAGGGGGGCCACCACCACCGATGTTTATTGGTATGGTGGCTCAAGTTTACTTCCGGGTTTCGATCTCGCGACAAACGACGTCGTTTATTTTGGTGGCAGTACCTGCGCCAACTACTTAGTTGCGGGCGAAACGGGCTGCGATTTTGCAAACCCAGGTGGCTACTACCACATGAGTGGCACTCCCGCTCCTGCCGCGAGCACTATTCCTTCTGTTCCTGCAAAAGTCGCCTTCGCTGGAACTGCTCCCGCGCGCGCGGGAATGGCAAGCGCCAGAGGTCTCGATCCCAGCGGCAATCCGATCGATGTCGCATTCGGCGGCATGAGACTTACCGGTATCTCTGATGATTTCAAAATTTACTACCTCTACAACGCGGGTGGAACAACCCCGACTTGGACGAGCACAACTGGAAGCAACAGCCCGACTCCGTTGACCGGCGCAAGCCTGGTGTTTAGTCACGTCACCGGAAAATTTTATCTCTTTGGTGGCTTCTCGGTCGACCAAAACATCATGGAAGGCGATACCTGGGAACTTACCGTCAGTGGTGCAAACTGCGGACTCAACGGCAATTGTACTTTTGTGTGGACTCAACTCGATGTGCCCGATGGACTCGCATGTTCTCTGGCAACTTGTCCAGCAGCGCGACGTGGTCATCGCATGGTCGAAGTGAACTACAACAATTTGAATCCTAATCTCGATCCTAATGGTGCAGCAGGCACTTACCTTTGTACAAAGGCTTCACCTTGTTCGTTCGGCCTTTTCATGGAAGGTGGCACTCCAGACGGCGTAAACGAACTCGGTGATCGCTGGCTCTTTGATCCCACCGCAAATTCAGGTTACGGCCTTTGGCAAAAAATGTCGGACATGCCTGCGAGAACGCTCGCTTCAATGACATCCGTCGATTACACGATCGCTGAAACTGGGGTTTCTGCTCACCGTGCAGTTTTGTTCGGCGGTGAGATGGGACTTCAAAATCCAGTGGACGCCAATCCCGTAAACACCTCGTCTGTTAGTTTTGTCGCACCCACTTTGGGAGACACTTGGATCTACGATTACGGCACGAGTACATGGAACCGAGTGAATCTTCTCGGTCAAGGTTACAACGGAGCTAATCCCGGGCTCACTACCGAAATTTCTCACCGCCAAGCTTACAATGCAGCGGCGCCAGGAAAGCTTTCTGTACTCACTCCTCCTCCAACAGCCGGAGGGATGATGGTGACTCGCACGCAAAATGGTCCTACGATCACAACTCCTGCACCAGCGCTCGCACTCCCCGAAGTTTTCCTCCTCGGTGGTCGAAACAAAGACGGCTCTTTCAGACCCTTCTCACAAGTTTATAAATTTTGTATCGCAAGTACCGGCGAAGCTTACACGGGTGGATCGGGAGTCGGCGACTCGGTACCAAACACTGCAAGCTCACAATGTGACAGCTTTGATGCCATCAACAATCCGTTCTCACCAAGTCCTCTCAACGGAGCATCAGGTTACTCGGGACGTTGGTTGGAAAAAGAGCCCGCAACTGGTGCAACCTTCTCGAGTTACCTCGGCGCCGCGGCCTATGACAGCATCGATGATTTAGTGGTTGTCTATGGTGGTTATCAAGCAGGCACTGGTACCTACGTGACGGATACTGCAAATCGCGTGTTCTCTGCGAACGCTGATGTTTATGAGTACACCCCTCCTCGAGATGTCACCGCCCCTGCGACCATCACCGATGGAACCTGGGCTGACGTTCCCGCCTGTAGCGCGGTTAAGCCTCTCCCTCGTTACGGACATTCG
>Ga0302315_10004876_pt1 | contig 11618 bp, 8 predicted proteins | sample III_Palsa_N3_1_FD_200532 | JGI IMG/M metagenome (GOLD analysis project Ga0302315, IMG submission 200532) | Peat permafrost microbial communities from Stordalen Mire near Abisko, Sweden - III_Palsa_N3_1 | ecosystem: Environmental > Terrestrial > Soil > Palsa > Peat permafrost | place: Sweden... | reverse complement strand
TTGTCTGGTCCCCATGGATCGTGCGGCGTGCCTATGGAAAGAAACAATGCGAAAGGTTCTGGCTTGCTGGCTGCGCGTTCGACGAAATCGATGGCGAGGTCCGTTTGTGCATCCGGTTCAAACACGCCCTTTCCGTAGTAGATCCTTTCGGGTGTTTCTGTATGATAGTAAGTGTCGTAGTAGGAATGATGGAAGTTGTAGGCCATCCATTCGCCGTCGAAGCCCAGCCTGTTCGGACCGCGCGGCACGAAAGAGTTTATGGGATCGTCGTGACTGCCCAGCTCATTGGCATAAAGATGCCACTTGCCGATATAGCCGGTATGGTAGCCTCCCTCGGTAAGCACGTGGCCGAAGCAGCGCTGATTGGGGTTTATCCTGAGCTCATTGATGACCATTCCATTGCTCGTGGTGTACTTGCCGGTAAAGAGGGCAGCGCGGTACGCCGTGCAAACAGGAGCGCTTGCCACGGCGTTATGGAAGTTGACACTCTCGGATGCGAAGCGATCTATGTTTGGGGTGATTGCGCGGGTATCCCCGGCGTATCCAAGCGATTGATAACGCAGCTGATCGGCAAAAACGTAGACCAGATTAGGATGCGCGTTCCGAAGTCTTCCATCAACCATTTAGACCGTGACTTTCTCCACAAACATAATTGATGACATCGCGCGCAACAATACCTGCCGGCAGTTCAACATGGGCTGGATCGACTGAGGGATCCTGACACCGTCGAAGGATGAGCTTTGCCGCTGCTTTGCCGATCTCAAACGGCGTCGCTGTTTGGCCTGAACCACTGTATAGGGTACGCCCGATGTCGTCGGACCCAATGAGTGATACGCCTTCAGGGACCCGTATGTTTAGCGCACTCAGGTAACCAGCGGCACGGACAGCTTCATCCTTGTTTGAACAGACAATACCCGTCGGACGTTTCTCCGCAGGCAGCCTGCATATTGCCTCGAACATGGACCACTCCCTAGAATTATTGAGAGGAGGGGTCAAGATCATTTCGTATGGATCCTCTGGAAATGCTTCATTCAACGCTTGGAAATATCCTTCAAGGCGTTCCGTATTGGAAAATTCGCCGCTCGTTAGAAAAGCGATGCGTTTGTGACCTTGATGGATGAGATCCCAAGTTGCCTCCGACGCCGACTGACGGTTGTCTATCCCGACAAAATCCGCCTGCACGCCCGGCATCTGCCGGTCAAGGAGCACAAGAGGTACTTGTTTGGAAATCTTACGCACCAGGTCACGATTTGAATTGTAGGCTTGCGGTTGGAACACAACACCGCCAAAGCCATAGTTTAGCGCATAGTTGAGATGGTCCATCTCTCTCTCGGCTTTGTTTAGGCATGCACCTACGGAACTTTGCGCCAAGTCCAGGCACACGCCGTGGTATCCGGATTCCGACAGACCCTCGTTTATACCCCAGAATACGCGCTGTCGCGCACACCCGGCGTGATTGTCGTCGGCGCTGGGCAACATGACGAGAGCAATGAGGCGTGACGCGAAAAGATTTGGAATACTGGAATGGATAACGGGACGGCAGTAACGACGGACATCAAGGATACCCTCGTTTTTCAGCTGTGCTATTGCAGCTCGAATTGTGCGGCGGTCAACGCTGAGGTCTTCTACAAGTGCTCGTTCGGAGGGTAGTGTGTATCCGACCTGATAGTGTCCCGAACGAATTCGCTCGCGCAGTGTCTTGGCGACCTGACCGGGCACTGGCTTGGAACAATGGGAACGACGATTAGATTGTGTTAACGTGTCCATCTGCATTTACCCTGTATGAGTCTCAGAGGAGCTGGTTGAGAGTACCAAGTTTACGCAACCCATTCGCAAGGGTATAGTATCACAAATTTGCTCATTTGTCAATGTAATGAGCACATTAACACTCGTGCCATCCGTGCAGACAAAAAAAGGACCTCGCCTTGGCGAAGCCCAAATTGGTTGTTGCATCTGACAGAGACCGGCTAATGCTGGATATCGCCTACTGACCTGGTGCTGGAGATGGGTCGGACGTCCCCGACGGACGCGGCAAACTGTTCTTGTACTGGCTGCCGAAAGTCACGGCGGCTGGAGGCGGTGTATAAGCGCTCGAAGTTGCTACCCGAGCAGGCACCACAATAGCGGTGGAGCCTATCATGAAGTGTACGCAGCTGAATACTGCTCCTCCAACAGCCAGAACAGCGATTGCAATTAATAGTGGACGGTTCTTCTCATTTACAAAGTTCATTTGAGTACTCAGGGGTGCGCGGGGCCGCTCGAAGGCCACCCTTCAAGCAACCCCAAATCGGAGCTATCTTCCGCTAAATGTAGCTGTGAACGTGCCCGAATTGCCATTGCAGGAAGCCGGCGCTGCGGTGCCTGCTGCCTCGTAGCTCCAATCCTGCCCTTGACAGTGTGAGCCATTACTCGTCGGGCTGGAGCTATTGGATCCCGAAGACACCTGAGCATTGCGGAGCCACTTAGCGTGTGCATCGCACATCAGGAAATTGGAGCCTCCGGTATGACGCCCAGCGGACGATGGGCAGTCATTTTGATGTACGGGAAGGCCCAGGTAACCGGTAGCGTAATTCGGCAAGTCCATGCCTAGAGCTCCTGGACCGTCGTTCAAATATCCGGAGCCGCCCCCGTCAGGTCCCCAGCCGGCTGCAGACATAGTTGAGAGCAGGTAGCCTGAGACGGGTGGATTTCCAACATCCCCTGCGGCGGGAACGCCTTCGTTGGGCTTCGTGACATCAGCAACGTCGCCTGAGATTTCAAACAGCCAGACTGTATTTGACGGTGCGTTTAGACCAGCCTCGTCGCCGCACCAAGCCCCACCTGCCGTATTGATGTTGTAGCCGTACGACACCGGATACATCGTCCCACCCGCATAGGGTGTTGAAACGGTGGGGTCGTCGGGACAGTGGTAAACCCCTGTACTCTTGACGTAAGGGTAGATCTCGCCTGCCCAGCCCTTGCCGTTGGTTGGATCCGCGCCCGGGGCGCCATTAGTGCCCTCAACAAAGTTTTCGTCGTAGTCTTGCGCGTATTGAATGAGCGCGATGCCGAGCTGCTTTTCATTGCTCAAACAGCTCGTCTGACGCGCCTTTTCTCGTACCTTGGCGAATACCGGGAAAAGAATAGCGGCAAGGATGGCTATAATGGCTATCACGACGAGCAACTCAATCAATGTGAAGCCGATACGGCCCTCCAACTTCGGATGAACATTCTTGGTAATCAATTTATAACTTCCTTTCTAATTTGTGCTTACAGCACAGAGATAAATACCCTTCGCGGCCTTCGCGCCGACGGGAAGCGACCGTAAGACCATTGGAATTTTGAGGGACTCTTAGAGTTCCTCTACTCTCAGTAGCTAGACATCATATATACACAACTATCATACCATGATACTGCTCATTTGAAAGTACTATGAGCAATTTACGTTGTGAATTCTTAAAGAAGCTATGTCCGCATTTGCTTACAATACGGACACTACGAATTATATCGTGACCTCTTTAGCACATTCTCGTATCTACTGGTAGTTCGCCTGAACCTGAGCCATATTGGCAAGCAGGATCGGTGACGGATAGTCGCAATTTATGTCTGTTGCGTTGTCTCCGCCGCCGCTCGTGAGGCCGCAGTCTGGCCCTTCTGCCGCTGTGTTGTCATTGAAGTCGCCCCACATATTGAACGGACTAGGCGTTAAGGATGCAGTCTGTGTGGGCTTCAGGGCCTTGCAATGCCCATCGATAAATAGGTAGTTGGTCATAGCCGTGTGACCGGCGAAAAGCTGATTCCATCCCGTCGGGTTGTTTGGGCTGGAGCCCCAGTCCGGATAGCCTAGTCCTTCCTGGTTGCCAGTCGCTTCCCCCATCATAATCTTGCTTGCCGGCGTGTTAATAAACGCCAGCTTGTCGGCGCCAGAAAAGTTAGCCGGACTACCACCCTCAGCAACGGCGTTCCAAGTATTTGCCAATTGGTAGTTGTAAGCGTACGATGCAGGGATGCTAGGGGCTCCATCCAACTGCGTACTTGTGGCGTTGGGGTCGCCGGTGATGCCGTTGAAATTGATGTACGTTATGGGGGCCTTTGAACTCGGGTTGTCCGGACAACTGAATACGTTAACGCTTTTTATGTACGGATAGATCTCCCCTGCCCAGTTTTCGGAGACCCCATTACTACTATTATTCATCGTAGGAAACGTCTCGTCGTAGTCCTCAACATACTGCGTGAACGCGAGGCCGATCTGCTTTTCGTTCGACAGACAGCTAATCTGGCGCGCCTTTTCGCGGACCTTGGCGAACACCGGGAAGAGAATGGCAGCGAGTATAGCTATTATAGCTATCACAACGAGCAATTCGATTAGAGTAAATGCTGAACGAACCTCTGATTTTGGTTTTACAATTTTGCTAGACAATTTATAACTCCCTTTCCAATCGTGCCTGGGGCACAAAGACAAATGCTGTGTACACCGATAATTACTTGAGCTCTATAATGAGCCTCCGCAGTAGATCCACCTCGTGCACAGTAGTATGATATCACTATAATGCTCATTTGTCAACGTAATGAGCACAGTTTTATTGAATAAATCCGAGCCTGAGATTTTGTTCGTTTCGCGACTAAACGAGCAAAATAGGGATATAATGGCTGTATGAATTCAAGCTTTAGAATGCTGTCCTACTGCGCCGGAGCTCTGGCAGCTCTTTCTACTTCAGGGTGCGTACAAACCGCTGTGGGGGCCGACAGTCCGGATTCGCGGATTACAGTCACGGCCGGACAAGTTACAAACACTATTAGTCCACTCATGTACGGATCGTGCATTGAGGACGTAAACCACGAGATTTACGGCGGATTGTACGACCAGCGGCTCTTCGGCGAAAGCTTCGAGGAGCCGGCAGCGTCGGACAAAATTTCCGGTTGGACGACCTATGGGGGCGCGTGGCATGTCTCTAATAGTGTTTGCCATGTTAGTGCTGACGCCGGTGGAAAGATGGTCCGGGATACTCCAGACATTGGCGATGCGACTATCAGCGCGGATATCCTGTTCCCAAACAACCGAGGCGACAACGCAGGCCTGCTTGTCCGGGTACAAAATCCTGGGGTTGGTGCGGACAACTTTGATGGGTATGAAATAAGCATCAGTCCTAGCCGCCAGCGATTGATCCTGGGCAAGCACATGCACGATTGGCATCCGATACAGGATGTCCCTATTGCCATGCAGCCATCACAATGGATTCGCCTGCGCGTTCAGCTGGCAGGCGCCCGCATCAGAGTATTCATAGACGGCGCAGATCAGCCTGCAATCGACTACACGGACAGTGACCGCCCTCTGCTTTCCGGGCAGCTTGCTGTTCGAACCTGGAATTCGGATGTTGCATTCAGCAATGTTTTGATTGTCACAAAGGACGCTGACTATGGAGATCAATTCTCAACCGCACACTCTACGTCCATCAGCAGCCTGTGGGATCCGATATCGACGGGAACCGCTCCCGCGAGCTACGAAATCGATCCTAACATGCCTTACAATGGCAAGTTCTCGCAGGTGATACAGCGCGGATCGGGCAGCGGCCATGTGGGCATCGCAAACCGTGGTCTTGCACGCTGGGGAGTTCCGGTAAAGAACGGCCAGGCGATGAAGGGACGAATATATCTGCGATCGAGCAATCTGCAGGGGCCAGTTACCGTGGCTCTGCAAAGCGCCGACGGTTCACAGACCTACGCGTCCCAACGTTTAAGCCGCATCACTGGAAGTTGGGCTAAGTATGCGTTTTCTCTTACTTCAAACGCCACCGATCCGGATGCGCGGTTTGCTGTATGGATCGACAGCCCTGGGACGCTTCACGTGGATCAAGCTGTACTTATGGATACGGGAGCCGCGCTGTTCCACGGATTGCCGATCCGAGCGGACATCGGCAATGCGATCGTGGCGGAAGGGATTACATTCCTTCGATACGGCGGCACGATGGTGAATGCGCCGGACTATCGCTGGAAGCACATGGTCGGCGATCCAGACAAAAGACCTCCATACAATGGACACTGGTATCCCTACTCCACGGACGGATTCGGGATCTTTGATTTCTTGAATTTCTGCGAAGCGGCGCATATACAGTCTGCCTTCGCCATCAACTGCGAAGAAACCGACCAGGACGCCGCCGATCTGGCGGACTACCTCACCGGCTCTAAGGCCACCGTTTGGGGGCGAAAGCGTGCGGAAGATGGGCATCCTGTACCCTACCACGTTCAATATATTGAGATCGGCAACGAGGAAGTCATTTGGGGAGACAATGCGGTAGATTACGCACACTATGCGGCGCGATTTAAGGCGATTGCCCTTGCTATCCATAGTCGAAATCCCAATCTAAAGCTGGTATGCGCGGCCTGGTGGGTGCCTCAGTCTTTGAGTATGAAAACCGTTTTCGATGCCGTGAACGGACAGGCCGCCGCTTGGGATCTACACGTCAATTCCGACGATGTGCGTGCTGGGGACGGCATAGACCAGCAGATAACGCAGATGCAGGGCATGTTCAAACAGTGGGATCCGAACACTTCGATGAAGGCCATCATCTTCGAGGAGAACGGCGGACTTCACAATCTGCAGCGGGCGCTGGGCCATGCCACGACCCTAAACGCCACGCTAAGACATGGAGACTTCGTCCTGGCGGACTGTCCGGCCAACTGCCTGCAGCCAGATGGACACAACGACAATGGCTGGGACCAGGGTCAGATATTCTTTACGCCGTCCCAAGTCTGGGAACAACCACCCTACTACGCACAACAGATGGCGTCCTCGGTGAGCCTTCCGCTTCGCCTTGGGAGCAGTGTTGCCAGTCCGGGCGAGGATCTGGACGCCATGGCAACGGCTAGTCTGGATGGAAAGACACTGGTGCTAAGCGTTGTCAATCGGGGAGATCACGAGCACGCGGCGGCCATCGATCTGCAAGGCTTTACACCATCGTCGCAGGCAACTGTGCAATCACTGGCAGGCGGGCTGAACGACACAAATACGCAAGACGCGGGCGCGCCGCATCAAGTGGCTTTGCAGCGCACCGTGCAAGCCATCCCAGGAGGGCAGTTCGTCCAAACTTTTGCCCCATACTCCGATACCGTGATACAGTTCGCCAGAAATTAATAACATCAAGCTCTCAGGATCGCGCTCTTTTTCTTGAGAAACGGCGCGATGTCTTCGTCGCTCGCACCAGTGTCCGTGATGATCAGGTCCACGGCGTGCAACGAACAAATAACCGACACAGCGACCTTACCCAGCTTGGTATGATCGGCTACGACAACACTACGACTGGACTGGCGAAACATGGCCGCGTTCACCTCTGCTTCATCAGGATGAGCGGCGGTCACACCGCGAGCGATATCGATGCCGTCCGTACCGATAAAGGCGATATCGATATCGATTGAGGCTATTGTTTCGAGAGCGGTGGGACCGAGAACGGAAAACCAACTGCCACTGACGTAGCCTCCCGTCAACAGCACCCGAATCGTGTTCGAGCGAGCAAGCTCCATCGCGATATTGACGGCATTCGTCACGATGGTTAAATCCTTGTGAAGTCTCAGAGCGCGTGCAATTTGCGTTGTTGTGGTGCCCGCACTTAGCGCAACAACATCCCCATCTTTAACCTCTGTACTTGCCGCCAGGCCAATTCTTCGCTTCTCTTCCGTGTACAGCTGGTCGCGCTCTTGAAAGTCGGCATCGTAGTGGAACGCTTCATACAGGGATGTCTCCACCGGCACTGCACCGCCATGGCGGCGTCTTAAAAGCCCTTGGGCTTCCAAACGACGCAGACAGCGGCGAACTGTTGTCGCCGACACATTGAGCTGCTCCGCCAGCTCATTAACCGAGACATCTCCTGCGCGCAGGAGGTCCTGCATAATCTCCTGCGTGCGCCGAGTTGCGACTTGTTTTCTGATTGCCATTAGTCTTTACATTCTACTCTGTTAATCAACGTCTCCGGACACAACAGCGCCCAATACTATCCAATTTCAGTCATCGACGGCAACAGTAATGAATAATGTGCTCATTACTTGCCAAAACGATCAACTTGAGTTATAATGTCCATGTCAAAGAAGTCGCAACTGTCTGCGGCAAAGGAGAAAGTTGATGAGTGGAATTCCCGAAACGGTCACCGTACCGTGTTTTGTCGGCGGCGGTGAAATTAAGACAACACGAAAGATCGTTCCCTCGCCGGGGTCCGGGCAGTTGCTCGTTCAGGTAAAAGCCAACGCGCTATGCGGCTCGGAACGGCCCCAGTTCCGAGATGGATGGAACGCAACGCCCGGACATGAAGCTGCGGGAGTTGTCGTTGCTGCTGGACAGAACACCCATACGCCCGTAGGGACCTCGGGAGTGGTCTTTCTGATGGACTTCTGCGGGCAATGCAGATCGTGTGTGCGAGGATTTACGAACCAATGTCTGGCAAAGCGGGCAGACATGGGTTTCACGCATGACGGCGGCTACGGGGTCTATGAGTTGATCCACGAAAACATCTTCTTCCCCGCACCAGGGTTCTCCGCGACGGAGGCGACGCTTCTGCTCGACATTATGGGAACGGGAGGACACTCGATTCGTCGGGCACAGAGCGCCCACGGTGATATCGGATCCGTGATCGTTGCAGGGGCGGGTCCAATCGGTCTGGGCGTGCTCGCGATGGCAAAAATCATGCTTGGGCCCGAAATCCCAGTCTACATCTATGATATGGTAGATTACCGACTGTCGCTGGCCGAAGAGTTAGGCGGCAAACCAATTTCGGTCGCAAATGGAAAGACCGTCGAGGAAGGTCTACGCCGCTACGGTGTCAGCGAAGTGGACATTGCCATCGATACTTCCGGAAAGAAAGCGGCGCGTGAAGCGAGCTTGCACTCTCTGGCGCAGCGCGGAGCGTTGATTCTGGTTGGGCATGGAGAAGAACTACTGCTCAAGGTGTCGCCGGACATGATCGCAACAGAGCGATCCGTCGTGGGAAGCGAGTATTTCGCCTATTCCGAACTGAACGCTAATTCCAAATATCTACGCGAGCATAGCACCTATTTGAACAAGATTATCACCCACCGATTCGGAGTGGATGAGATCCAGCATGCCTTCGAACTGTTCTTTGGCGGCGAAACGGGAAAGGTGATCATAGAGCAATGAGCGATAAGGCAATCAAGGTCGTTTTGATCGGCACCGGCGGATGGGGAAGGCAGCATGCGCGTATTTTCGCCCAGCGTTCCGACATCGACTTTTGCGCAGTCGCGGGACGCGACTCAGCGCGAACCACGGCCCGTGCACTTGAGTATGGGGTTCGCGGCTACACAGATATAGACGAAATGCTGCGGACGGAGAAGCCGGATCTGGTCAGCTTATGCCTGCCCAACCAGGGGCATTTCGAGCCGACTCTGCAGGTGATTCGGGCGGATTACCCTCTGTTGGTGGAAAAGCCGCTGGTTTTCGATCTGCGCGAAGCTGAGATACTTTTGGAAGAAGCAGAAAAGCGAGGCCTATTCTTCGCTATCAACTTCAACCACCGATACGCAAAGCCCGTTCGACTGGCCTATGAGGCTATCCAATCAGGGCGCCTGGGCAGTCTGCGGTTTGCAACATGGCGGTTCGGGGGCGAGGGCAGCAGCGATCATCCGCACGCCAATTTGATCGAAACACAGTGCCACGGGTTCGACATGCTGGAGCATCTTTGCGGTCCCATCGATTCCATTTCAACGGAGATGACAAAAAGCTGCGCCACCATGGCGCTGTCCCTTGGATTCCGCAATGACGCTGTAGGCAGCCTCGTCGGTTCCTACGAGACGTCGTACGCCTATCCCGATACGCATCGAGTGGAGATTAGCGGTACAAAAGGTCGTCTGGTCATCGAGGACACGGTACGCCGCTACACCTTCCATGAAGCAGGGAATGAGGTCGGAGAGACCTGGCAGGCCGGTTACTTCAACGACATTGACCGCGAGTTCCACCGGACTTTCGATACTTACTTGGAGGCAATGCTCACCGCATTCAAGCAGGGAAGCGCGCCGCCCGTCCCGGCATCGGCAGGACAGAGAGCGCTGGTGCTAGCTCATGCCGCGATTCAATCCTTCGAGCAGGGGAAACGCGTTTCTGTGTAGGTCAAAGCTTACGCCATTGCGTTGGCGACATATCGTATCGCCCTTTGAACGCCCTGCTAAACGCTGCGTCGGATGTATAACCTACATTTGCGGCTATTTCCGAAACCGAAGCGCGCCCATAGCGTAAGGATTCGGCCGCACGGTCGAGGCGCCAGGTTATCAGGTAACTGAGCGGCGCCTGGCCAACGACCCGTTGAAAGCAGTCGGCGAAGGCGGAACGTGACAAATGCGCCAACCCGGCAAGCTCATTCACAGTCCAGGCTTTGCCCGGATCGCCGTGCATGGCCGACATTACGTGGCTGATTCGAGGATCAATTGCGCTGGAAAGCCACCCGCAACCGACTTCGCCTTTGTTTGCCCAGGTACGCAGCAACTGCATAAAAATGACGTCGAGCAAACGTGAGATCATTGCTGCGCCACCTGCGCGCGGGTTCAGCGCTTCATCAAGAATGAAATGGCAGCTCAACTCCAGCCATTCAAATGGCCGGTCGCGCAGGCCCTGCACGATGAGAACCGGGGGCAGCACCGAGAGCAAATGCTTTGCCAGAACACTATCGAAGCCAAAATCCCCGCACATCCAGGTCGTTTCCCCCTGCCCCAGTTTCAATTGGTCCCGGTCGTAATGGCCCTGCGCTAAATCTAATAACATTTCCGCCGGACGCTCCGGCTGATCCGAAATCACATGACCATGCCCGTGCATCAGCAACACTAGATCGCCCTGGGCGGCATGAAACAGGTCTTCAATGCCGTCCACTTTGATGACTAACTTGCCGCTCCGCACAATGTGCAGTCTGTGCTTGCCGGCAGGAAAGCGGATCCCAAAAGGAGGCGACGCGGCACAGGTGAATACGGTGTTGCCGCGCACGCGGATCAACTCCAGGACGTCTGAAAACGGATCGCGGCGAAACGCGAACATATCATTCTCAATATCTTGCAGAACCGGCGTTTGAGCAAATATTTCAGGCTTTTTTGGCATATATCCTCACGCAAAATCTGAGTACAATATACCCAATGCGACCCTGGAGATACAATTATGTCAAAAACCATTTTGCTGGTGCACGGCGCGTGGGTAACTACTGAATGCTGGAGCGGCTTTTGCAGTTTATTCGAAAAGAAAGGTTATGAGGTTATCGTGCCTGCATGGCCCTATATGGATAAGTCCGTTGACGAGCTTCGTCGAAATCCAGATCCCCGTATAACCGCAATCACCATCAAAGACCTGGTCGATCACTTTGACGCAATTATCCGAACGCTTCCTGAGCCCCCAATTCTCATGGGACATTCTTTTGGCGGGCTGATAGTACAGATACTGCTTGACCGCGGTTTGGGCGCTGCCGGTGTCGCCATTGACGCCGGTCCTCCGCGTGGGGTTCTCCCCAGCGCCACGGCGGTCCAGTCTGCCGCACCGGTACTGTTGGCGTGGAATGGCTGGAACCGCATTCTTTCGATGTCTTTCAAAAGCTTCTCAAACACGTTTGCCAACACTCTACCTGCTGCACAACAGCAATCGGCGTTCGCTGCATATATAGTCC
>Ga0302315_10004874_pt1 | contig 11622 bp, 4 predicted proteins | sample III_Palsa_N3_1_FD_200532 | JGI IMG/M metagenome (GOLD analysis project Ga0302315, IMG submission 200532) | Peat permafrost microbial communities from Stordalen Mire near Abisko, Sweden - III_Palsa_N3_1 | ecosystem: Environmental > Terrestrial > Soil > Palsa > Peat permafrost | place: Sweden... | reverse complement strand
CCTAAAGCAGGACAAGCAAAAGAATGAATAACATCTGCCGCTGTAACAATAAATCTAACGTGTGTTAATTCCGGAAGTATAACTCTGTTATCAACTTCTAGCATTCTTAAAGCTCCATCTTCTAAATAAGATTCTGGTACTAAATAAGAATCAAATTCTATAAATTCTTCATCTGCGTTTAAAAAATCAGGGTATTGATAACTTCAGTATCATTGGTGACCCTCTGCTAATACAGACATAGCTGGATCACTAACTTCATCCATTAAATATAATAATTTAAAAGAAGGGAAAGCTATCAATATTAATATTAAAGCAGGTGTAATTGTTCATATTAATTCTATTAATGTACCATGATTTAAATATTTATGAGATATAGGTGATTTAACATTATTATAGTTTCTAACTATAGATATCATTATTCAACCTACACTAAATAAAATAATTACCAAATAAAACATTATATTGTCGTGTAATTCCACTAATCCTTCCATTTGTGGTGTAGCACTATCTTGAAAATATAAACCCCAAGGACTAGGAGCATCACAACTATTAAGGAGACTCAAATATAATATATTTAACATATAAGTTTTTCTTATTTTTTCTATAACTAAACATATAGAAACCTGTAAACAGCTTATACTGCAATATAAAAATATATACAGTATATTTTCGTACGTTTATAAACATTTAATACGATAAACCTTTTTTTATTTATATTTAAGAGCTACTTTGTTAACTTTAAGCACATATTAAAAATAAGCTATATAAAAAAAAATTTTTTTTCTAATTTTCTTATAAATTATGCTGTATAATTAAATTATATATTGATAAATTAAGGTTTATCCGCATTATATCTTTAATCAGAATCATCACTAATGTCACTATAATCATACGCTAACTTATAATCAGGCAATACGACATGGTTAGAATTAAAATGAGTTAAAATAATACATTCCAATTCACGTATTGTAGATAATAATCTATCAATAGCGTCGTATTCCCTATCTCAATTCAAATATAAAGCGGCAAGTTTTAATTGACAATCAGGTCCGTCAAATAATGGAAACTCATCTAAGATTTCCTGATATTGTGAAGCCTTAAGGGTTGTATCTTCAAAATTAATCAGTCTTCTCTTAAACTCTTGGATTAAAATATTTAATGTATTTAAGATTATTTTATGTAATATATTATTGAAATAGTATATAATTTTATCTAAAAAATAACATCAATACTTTTTACTCAAATTAAATAAATTTACTAATATATCAGAAAAACCCTGAAAGTATGAACCTAATTTAGGTATAATTGGAAATATTAAAGGTACTACTAGATGAATATGACTTATACAATAATCTATAGAATTAATCAGGGATAATCCTCTATTAATTACATGCGGTGTATGTACAAAATTATTTTTATGAATTATAGTTATAAAAATATCTTTTAAAGCTTTTAAAGTGAATGAATCAGTATTAAAAGTTATTGTTTGAATATTTGTACTTTTATTTATAACATATTCTACTCATAATCTAACTAAACTACGCATATTATAAACATGTTCTAGATCATTAAATAATTTAAGTAAATCAATTGAAAATATACCACTGTCTACTCCAGATTTAACCAGACTTAAACCCCACTTAGGTTTTTTATTATATAAGCTAAACATTTGTCTACTGTCTATTTTTAAAGCGTTTTTACCTAATTCAAAAGCAAACCCTAATGTTAAAGCTAAAAAAAAAATTAACATGATAACTAAACCATATATACCATTTGTATAAGCACTTACTACATATGGATATACTAAAAGTATTTCTAAATCAAATAATAGAAATAAAAGTGCAAATATAAAAAAAGAAATACTGAATTGTGTACGATTTTGACCTAAAAAAGAATGAAAACCACATTCAAATGCACTATTTTTTTCTTGGTAAGGATTGTGTGGAGCGAAAATTAGATTAACCGCTAATAATATTATAGCCAATATAGGTATAAATACAAAGAAAAAAGTAGTACTTGACATTTAAGAATTAAATAATATTAATGCTAATATGTTAGCCATGCTTAATCATTCATTAGGTATAAATATAAATAAAAGTATTATTAAAGTAAGTATGGAAATAGTAATAGTTAAAGAACTAGATAATATAATATTCTTTGTTTTAAATGTTAGCTTTTCTACTAAAATATTATTCTTAAGAATATTACCATGTAAGTTAATATTTGCCAGTTCTGGATTTATTGTGTATTCAGATTTATCAAAAAATACTTGTCTAATAATATTTAAATAATAAACTGCACTAATAACACTCGTTAATATAGCAACTAAAGCAAGGAAAACATAACCACTATCTAAAGCAGCACTTAGTACCATCTGTTTGGCAAAAAATCCTATAAGTGGTGGGATACCTACAAAAGAAAATATTGTTACAGATAAACTTAAGGCTAATACGGGATTTATATAAAAATAACCTTTCAGTTGACTTATTAACTGTATTGGAGAATTATTCTTATCAGGTAATTCTTTATAGTCCTTATTATCATTTATATAAAAATACAGAGAAAACCCTATACTTATCAGTATAATAAATGCATTTAAATTGCTTATAGAATATTGCATTAAATAAAATATAAAAGCTTGTATCGACTCTATACTATTTATACTTAATGCTAATAATATAAATCCTACATGTGATATAGTACTATAAGCAAACAATCTTTTTATTCTAAATTGTGTTAAACCTACAACTGTACCTATAATTAAAGAAAGCAGTGAACTAACTAATAAACTGCTTGTTCAACTAAACTGGAAGTTAAATAATGAATTACTTGTATAATGCACCAATTCTAATAAGAATATAAATATAGATATTTTAGCTACTATAGCTACAAATGTAGTAACGATAGTAGGTATAGCATCGTATACATCTGGAGATCAGAAATGAAAAGGTGCTGCGCTTACTTTGAATAAGAATCCTACACTTAATATTAATAAAGAAAAATTTATATAATACGATTTATATCAATATAAAACATTATTAGTAATATCGTTTGCTAGATCACTTAAACTAGTGATTACGTACATACCGTCTAAATTAGTTGTACCAGAATTTGCATATAATAAACCTGTACCCAATAATATAAAACATGAACTTAAACCTCCTAGTAAAAAATAAGTAAGACCACCTGAAGTAGCTAACTCCGAATTTCTATATAATGTACTAAGTAAATATAATCCATAACTTTGTAGTTCAATGCTAATGAAAATAGAAACTAAATCACTAGTAGAGACTAAAAAAGTGGCACCGGTAATTATAAATAATAATATTAAAGGGTATTCTATGATTTTAAATTGTTCTCCCATCTTATTTACTATTTTTGTTCTATAATATAACAATTTATAGAATATTAATTTATATAAGGATGAATATTCTTCTACCCAAACTCTTCTAGGATAAAACGCAGTTAGTTGTAATATTACTGCGCTAATTAAAAAAATAAATATTTGAAAAATTTGTGTTAAAGAAGTTGTATGAAATAAACCACCAAATAAACCGATTCCTTTATACGAATTTTGTATTATTAAACTCTGAACAGCAAGTGATGAACAATAAATAAGTACAATTGTTGCAACCCTACTAAAAAGTATGGACTTATCTCGTCTTAAAGTAACGGCATTTGATAATAATAAAAATAATATTGAATAAACTAACATTAAAGAAGTAAAAGAATTGAACTTTTATATGATTTTTATGTTAACTAAGCTTTACCTATTAAGCTAACTTCTCTTAGTATATACTAGTAATCCTAACATTATAAATAATCTTGTATATAGTAATCATATAAGATATAAAATTATATTTAGATAGCCGGAGGAGAAATTTGAATTCTCATTCTTAATGCATGAAATTAATGTTCTAACCAATTAAACTACCCTGGCTTTTATTTAAACCTTAATTTAAATTATATAGAGGGTGAATACCCTGAGTTGAACAGGGAATCTACTGTGCCACATACAGCCGCTCTACCATTGAACTATATTCACCTTAAAACATATATATAATATACTATGTATATATTATATAAATTATGTTGGAGTGATTCGAACACCCAATGATAAATACCAAAAATTTATGACCTACCGGTTAGTCTACAACATATAAACATTTAAAATATATTAATAATTATAAGATAAGGTAAATCCGACTTGAACGGATAAAATTTAAAAATCAAATAGTCCTAAGCTATTCATGTCTACCAATTCCATCATTACCTTTTTATATTTTTAATATATAATAAATTTTAGTACTTTTTTTTTACAACAGTACATACAATTATATCTTGTATTAAAAACACAAATAATACTTTATTTTTAGTATCTTATAATATTAAAAATACTAATTTAAACCATTCAGTATTAAAAAACATATAAAGTAATATTAATATTACATAAAAAGAATTGCTCGAGATAAGATTTGAACTTACAGCCTAGGTCGCTTCAAGACCCCGCTCAACCAATTGAGCTTCTCGAGCTTATATACTAAATATTATTTAGTATATATTATTTTTTTAATAAAATTTTTTTTTTTCTATATAAAACTTTTATAAAAATAAAAAAGAGGCAAAATTCCTCTAAAGGGGTATATGACCCCTTGGAGACATCAGGACTCGATCCTGAAATAACGATATGCAAAATCGTAGTTTTACCAGTTAAACTATGTCCCCTTATTATTATCTTAACTTTTTTATCATCGTTTATATTTTCAAATATTGAAAAATAAAAAAGTAATAAACAAACTAAAAATAGATGATAAATATATAAAAATATACATTAAATTATTCATATTGTTATATTTATATTTTATAAAAAAGAGGCAATTTCCTCTAAAATATATTATAACCATTACTAATTGACCATTAAGCACCCATAAAAAAAATAGTAGGGTTAACATTATTTATATCCGAAAGAGGACTTGAACCTCTACGATATTATATCAACGAAGCTTAAGTTCGTCCTGTCTACCAATTCCAGCACTCGGATGTAAAAAATAATAAAATTAGCTAAGGCCAGAGTGATTTGAACACTCATCTCAGCTGTCATGAGCAGCTTGCTTTACCAATTAAGCTATAACCTTTATATTTAAACGAGCGGACAAAGGATTTGCACCTCTATATATTGGACATGAGCCAAGTATGTTACTATTACATCAATCCGCAATAATATATTATATATATTAATCAACATAGCCCCAGAGGGTTTCGAACCCTCGCATATAATGACGAAAACATTATGTCTTAACCACTTGACTATAGGGCCTAAAAATAAAATTATTTTTTATAAAAGTCCAGTGCAAGTATCGCACTTGCTTCAGCTGGTTACAAAACAGCTACATTACTTTTATGCTAACCAGACTTGGTAACAAGAATGTAGTTGTTTTCAACGTATGATTCTGCTTAAATGATATCACCATAAATCAGTTATATATAAAATTAGTACTTTATACCTAAAAACATTTAAATTCTTTCAGCTAAAGCCTATATAAATTGTGCTAAATAAAAGCATGATAATAAATTTATCCTAAAATAAACATTATATCAATTAGTTTATTTATTACAATTCTCGTAGTGTTCAACTACGTATATTTAAGAATATCTTAAAGTAACTTTCGTGCCTAGATGCGTTCAGCACTTATTTTTAACTAACATAGCGTTCCTGCCGTGCCTATGCTATATATTTACTTAAGTGAAAGTAACATCCCTGTAGAGGTTTTATTAAAAAATTCTAGTTATATATAACAAAAATATATTAATAAAATATCTACTTAAATTAATATTGGGCACATAAACAACAGGTAAACCAGAGGTTAATATACCCAGCTCCTTTCGTACGAGGGGGCTATCTTTATTTTATTCTAATTTCCTCTAGAAGATAGAAACCATACTGTCTCACGACGTATTTAACCCAGCTCGTGTGACTTATTAATCGACGAACAGTCGAACCCTTCATGATTCCTGCATTCATGTGGATAAGTCAAGCCGACATCGAGGTGCCAAACTGCGCACTCAATTTGTACTTCCTGGCGCAATTAGCCTGTTCAATAATGTTATCCATTTTTCACAAAATGGTTCAGACTATTTATTCATTTTTTTTTTCTTTTATATAATAAGTTTAGCAACGCGAGATTGAAAAAATTTTATTTTTTAATGCTTGAAACATAACAAGTTTAGCAACGCGAGATTTGAAAATAATATACTAGACGTAATACATATGTTATATAAAAAAGAGATTATTTACTGCTTACTCAACCTTTAACACCATAAGCACCATTTCTATTCTTAGAATTTATCATAGAGTATTGTGTATTTGATTTAACAATACCTCTAAGCATTATTGTAGATAAACCTCTAAATGAAGAATCTACATTTTTTAAACCTCCTTTTCATTTCCTTTTTAGTACGGATCTAGAAGCAGTAAATCGTCTTGTTAATCTACCTTTAGCTTCTACTCTTATACCTCTTAAGTTTAGATGTTTTAAGGATTTAAGTACATAATTTTCTAAAGAAATAGATCGATCTATACTAGAGGATCTTTTTTTCACATTTATTGTTAAATTATCTGATGAAGGGAAAAATTTTAATAATAAATTTTGTAAACGATCCTTAATATATTTAGTTTTAGGTATAAACATCTTATTAATTGTTAGATTACGTATTCTATTAACCAAAAATTCATCTTTATTGGCTTTTTTTTGTTTTTCATCTATTTTTCTTATAACTGGTAATTTTATTTTCCGTAAAGAAGCTTTTAAAACTCTATATAATTTATTATTTCTATTTCTTAATTTTAATGATACAGCTTGTGTATATATATCACTATTCAAGTGCATTTTTTTTAAATTAACAATATTTAATTCTACATTTTTATTGTATATTTGTTTAATTAAATCTATAAGTTTGACTAAAAATATCCCATCAAATTTTAATTTATTAGCCTGTAATAACTTAAAATAAATAGATAAATTTTTTTTATACTCATTTCCAGCTATTATAATTTGACTGTTAAAACTAGGAAAATTATTAGGATTAAACCTTTCAGCTTTATTTTTAAACATTAAATATGTTTGATCATTAGTTAAAAAATTTTCTCAGACTAACATTTTTAGAATCTTATAATATTTATTTATTGCTTTTAGTCTAGAACTTTGTTTATTAATAATATTTAACATATCCGAAAGATATCATTCGTAATGTTTACGTAAATTTATGTATTCCATGAAAGTAAATAATCTATTATAAGTAACTTTTATGTTTCCTTCACTATCTTTAGTTTCTGTTTTTTTTAATTTAATTTTTTTTGCAATTAAATATAAACCATACCTAAACTGCATTAATTTACGAGCTAAAAACATACTTTCAGTATTATAAACATAAAAAGTAATGATTACTTTCGTACTCGTATGTTTTAAGTCACCTCTACCTATAAAAACTCTTTTACCAGATAATCTTCTAAGTTTAGGCAGCATAGGTTTCTCTTTATTTTTTCTTTTTGTATTAAACATTTCCTGTTTTAATTTTGAATTAAAATAACTTTTTAATAAATACATAATATTTTTATCAGCAATAGATAAAGATTTAATACTGTTTTGATTATATGCATAAATACTATTAAATCACTCTTGAGCGGCAGGAGTAAAATGTCTCATTTTTCCAGTATCACTACGTATATACGTTAAAGGTTTAATAACTATATCTTTACTTTTTTTTTTTAATAGTACCGGTATATTATTTTCTTGATTATATCTTTTAAACTTATTAGAACTTAATTCGCCTTTTTTAATTTGCTCCCCCTTTTTTTTCAGGTTTTTTATGTTATGTGCCTGAGCTTAATCTTTAATCATGGATTAAGTCTATTTCATTAGTAATTTAATACTAATTATTCTAAATAAATCTATTATTATATAAAATATTAAAATGTTGGATTGTTAGTCGTTGAACGTATTTACTTTAAGTAAATTTCGCTTCAAGTTTACTTATAAAGTTCTTCTTGAAATTAACCCAATTAACAAATATAATGATATACTTTTTGTGTATATAAAATATTTGGGACAAATTTTATCCCTAGCGTAGCTTTTTCAAAAATCCAAGACCTTTCCTTACTGCATCTTGTGATCATATGCCCCGCTTACGCGACTGATAGACGTGTAAGTCAAACAGTAAAGCAAGATTAAGCCATTAAACTTAACAAGTAATAAACATAATTATATTATTAGTGTTTTTCTTGAACTTAAATTATAATAAATTAAGTCTACTAACATTATAATTAAAAACATTAGATAAATCTTTTATAATTATCTTAATGGCTTATTTACATCTATTTTCCATATAGATAAAATCTTACTTAAAAAAAAATTATTAGTTCTAACTTAATAGAAATATAGTTGGATTAGTTATAGCTAAAGCTATCTTAAATAACAAACTAAATAAAAAATATACAAAACTAGTATATTTAATTGTCATAACTAGGTTATAACAACTTTACTAAATTAACTTTGGATACACCCAGGTACTTTTTATGGGATCTGTGCCCCGCATAAACTGCCTCCTAGCAATTGTCCCTTCTTAAAAAGGTAAATGATTATAACAAAGATTTCACAATACTTTGAAACTTTCACGTAGACTCTGTCTACCAATATGATATACTAAACAAAGGTGTTTCAATTGTGCTAACACTACCTTATACACTAAAATTCGCAGTATCACATTCAATAACTAGCAACAGTAAAGCTGCATAGGGTCTTCTCGTCTAACTAGAGGTAAACTGTATCTGCACAGTTATTCCAATTTCACTGAGCCAATCATCGAGACAGCTGTTGTATCGTTAAATCATTCATGCAAGACCGCATTTAACGGCCAGGGTATTCCGCTACCTTAGGACCCTCATAGGTAAGGCCGCCATTGATCGGGGTTTCCTTCAAAGCCAAATTTATATTAGTCAACTAAGCAAATCCGTTAACCAGCCGACATCGGGCAGAATTCACACTCAATACTTTGATTTATTATCTTACTGCAGAGTGCTTTGTTTTAATTAAACAGTCGTACAACACTATTCCATGCTTCCTATTCATTACCTGATATTAATCAGGAGGAATGGCTCTCCTTATTCCGAAGTTACGGTAGTTAGTTTGCCGAGTTCCTTAATGATTGTTCACTCAAACGCCTTCGTATTCTCTACTAGCTTACTTGGGGTAGTTTCTAGGTACGGTTTTTTGTCTTATATCATTGCTCATCTCTTTAGTTTGTTGAAATGATATAATCTGTTACTGTTTTTCCAGAACCTTTTTCACTTTAATTTTTTTTTTTCATAAAATAAAAAGGTTTTTACTTTGTAACAAAGTTCTTTCTCATCGTTTAATCCTTTAGGTTGGTAAACTTAGAGGCCGTTGCTTTAAAAAAACCATAAGCTTTAGGCGAGGGCTTTACCCCTTTTTCGTTACTCATGTCAGCATTCTCACTTGGGTTATCTAATAATTAATCTTAAAAAGAATAAATCTAAGATTTACCCAACGTTCTGCTACCCCATTAGATATAATAATTTAAATTATTAATAAATATGGACAAGGTGTCGGTATATTGTTTAGATCCGTTAAATCTTCGGTGCAGCTATCAATATAAATGTATGCGCAAACATCATTTACTGAACTAGTGCTCTATTACGAGATCTTCAAAAAATGGACCGCTTCTAAGCCTATTTCCTAGTCGTATTAGATAAAAACATCCTTAATTTCACTTAACAATAATTTTGGAACCTTAACTCTTGTTCTGGGCTGTTTCCCTTTAGACATACAACCTTATCGTACTATGTCCGATTATTCAAGATTCATCATTGCCCTTCCGAGTGCGAATACTCACCGATAAAATCATCACGATTGCCCGATATATGCAAAATTATTTAATTATCATCTGTAAACATATAATAATTAAATATAAGTTGCCTGAGATCACAGTTCTGTACCTGCTATGATGTTACTTGAATTACCTACTTATATAGGTTTCGCAGAAAACCAGCTATCCTAGTCAGTGTTGTCTTTCACTAACTTACCACAGTTCTTCGGATATCTTTACAACGATAACCCGTTCGGGCTTTTATAACCCTGACTGTAGTAAGATCACCAGGCTTCGGGTCTAATTTTAGATACTTATTCATTATTTCATAATTGGTTTATCTGGGCATTACTGCTCGCATCTAATATTAACTTGCTGACCCATTATGCAAAAGGTACGCTCTCATTTTATTTTATATTTACTCGAGCTGCTTATAAAACTACTATTTCAAACCTTTCCTTCACAGTACTATACGCTATCGCTTATATATTATATTTAGCCTTAGAGGAAGGTTCCCCTTAATATTCAAACAAGTTTTACTCGTTTTACTTACTTAATTTATCAGTGGATAGTTTATATGTATACTATCCAAGTAATGCCAATATTACTTACTTAATTACAATATATTATTAAATATATTCTGATATATATATAGGCTGTTCTATTTTCATTCACACTAATCATAGAATCTCGTTTGATTTCTTTTCCTGAAGTTACTAAGATATTTCAATTCACTTCGTTCATTATTGAATTTCTCTAAGAGCTCATGTGATTATTTTTCTCTAAAAATCACAACTTAAAATGATTATTGTCTCTCTTTAATATATAGCTAGGTGTTCCTAGTAGTTTCTTTATATACTTTTCTTTACTTTATTTAACATAGTAAAGTATTTCCAATTTGATATCTAACACATTACTAATATACCTTAAATCGAAAGTATATCTAAATAAATAAAACGAATAATATTTATAATGTATTTATCAGGTTAATTAGACTCGAACTAATAAGATCATTGACCCAAACAATGCGCCGTGACCAATTTGGCTATAACCTGTTAATTATTTTTAAAATTAGATGTAAAACCTCTTTATAATTTATCTAAATATCTACCAATAGTTCTAATAGACCAAAATATTTTGCTACACTTGTAATAGTAGGAAACTCATTAATTAAATTGTTTGATCTAAAAACTTTAACACTAACACCTTTACATCTTAAAGACATAGACAACTTAGTTTATAATGTAGCGACTCTAGTACTATTATTATCTCTATGGTTTTAAAATTAAGATGCATCTTTTTTCGTTTCGTCTGTATGTGTTTTATCTTAAAAATGGTTAAGTTCACCTTTCTGGGCAATACTAATTTTAATTATTGTAGCTTTTGATTGTTTATGACCTAAATTAGAATTAGTATATTCTGGATTAAACTTTTTATTTACCATGTTTATAACAATAAAAAAAAAAAAGAGCTAATTTATCTAAAGACTATTATAACTTATGGTTAAACTGTTACTCAGAAGATGTTGGATTTGAACCAACGTAATTTATTCAATTAATTCGTACTCAAGACGAACGTGTTAAACCGGACTCCACCAACCTTCTTTATATATTAATGATTCCTGAATGATTTGAACATTCAACCCTATCCTTATCAAGAATATGCTCAACCAATTAAGCTAAGGAACCTTTAAGTATTAGAAATATGTTTACAAGAGCACTCAGATTTGAACTGAGAAAG
>Ga0302315_10004869_pt1 | contig 11626 bp, 8 predicted proteins | sample III_Palsa_N3_1_FD_200532 | JGI IMG/M metagenome (GOLD analysis project Ga0302315, IMG submission 200532) | Peat permafrost microbial communities from Stordalen Mire near Abisko, Sweden - III_Palsa_N3_1 | ecosystem: Environmental > Terrestrial > Soil > Palsa > Peat permafrost | place: Sweden... | reverse complement strand
GCATCAATATCACTGATGGCCTCGGCCGAGAACGATGCACTCGGCGCAGTCAACTGGGCAAGCTGCGCGCTGACTGCAGTGATCGCGGCGCGGGCGTCGGGCGCGGCTACCGATGCGGCGGCATCCAGATGGGCGCGGGTCGTTTCTGCGATCGGGTGCAATCGATCGCGGTTCCCGTCCAGTGCTCCGGCGGAGCTGATCCAGACCATCTCCTTCCACGCGGCTTGCGCGGCATGGGTTTCATCGGCGGCGGCCTGCGCGGTTTCCTGATAGGTGGCTGTCATCTCAGTGAAAGCGCGATATTTGGCGATGGCATTGACGCCGGTCGCCAGCGCAATGACAATTACTAGTCCAAGTGCGGCGAGTAACTGAACGGCCACGGGAACTCGATTGACCAGCTGGTCTGCAGGGGTCGACGGCAGCATGCGTTCCACGACCGGCACGCGTCTCTTCCAGTGGTTGAAAATCACGGCGCCCAAGTGGATTCCTACGAGACACAGCAACATCACGGCGGTCGCAATATGGGCCGTCATCAATCGGTCGCGAGCCGAGTCGGAAATATCCCAAGGTGCCGGCAGCTTGATGAGACCGAAGGCCGTAACGGTATCGCCCCGCGCCCAGGCGACGCACATGCCCAGTATGGGCTGCACAATTAGGGCTACGTAGAAGCCATAGTGCACCAACCGTGCCGACAGAGTTTGCCAGGTGGGGAGTTCGGCATCGAGCGAGGGGACTCGGTGGCGGAACATGGCTCCCAATCTGACCAGTGATAACACTAAGATCGCGAATCCGAACTGTCGATGTAAAGCGAGTATGAATTGACCATACTCCAAGGAACGCAGCTGTCCGAGAATCAGCGCAATCGCAAGCTGGCACACGACGAACAGGCCGACTAGCCAGTGGGTAATCTGCAATAGCGGCGGGTATTTTTCGAGCGGGCGGGAGTTTGGCATGGATACTCCGGCGTGGCCTGATCAGTTGACAGTGATCGTCAGCTTCATTTTTGGGTGGATTCCGCAACCCACGGCGAAGGTGCCGCTCTTGGTGAATGTGTATTTCACGTGTCCCCCCGGCGCCTGCAGTCCGCCATTGAAGCTGACACCATCGCCGGTCACCAAGACGTTGTGGGCCGTTGTGTCATCGTTAACGAACTCAATGGCTTGGCCCTTTACCAGGGTTACCTCATTGGGGGTGAAAACCAGCCCCTTTTGAGTGACGGTCACTGGCTCTGCGGCTATTGCAGCGGTCGCCAGCAGGGTGGAAATGAGCGCTAGAATATGGTGTCGAGTGGACATGGGGTTCTCTGAGTGCAGCCGTGGGTTATCGAGGCAAGTCGGGAAGCGTGACAGGGGCATCGGCGCTGGTCAGCGCGTCCATGAATGCCAGTAGGTCAGCCTTCTCGGTGGCCGTCAGGCCTAGCCGGTGAATGTTCGAATCGAGACTGGGCCGGCTTTCAAAGCCGCTATCGTAATGGTCGATTACCGCGGTCAGCGTGGGCAGTGAACCGTCATGCATGTACGGCGCGCGCAGAGCAATGTTGCGCAACGTGGGCGTCTTGAACGCGTGTTCCAGTTGCACGATGCCAGGCATGATGGCCGCTCGACCCCGATCGGTGTCGCGCACTCCAATGTCGTGAAATCCATCGTCGCTCATGCGCCACGTGGAATGACATGCAGCGCAATTGGCTTTGCCGTTGAACAAAACAAAGCCGCGAACTGCAGACTGCGACATGGCCTGATCTTCGCCCTTGATCCATCGGTCAAATGGCGCATCGCTCGAAATCACCGTTCTCTCATAGGTCGCAATCGCAGAGGCGACAGTGTCGAGGGAAATGGCTTGGCCCGGGTAGGCGCGCGCGAACGCGTCGACGTATCCGGGAGTCGAGCGCAGTAGGCCCAAGGCGCTTTCCAAGGACATACTCATCTCCTTAGTCGAGGTGAGTGGTCCTTTGGCTTGGTCCTCAAGGGTCGCCGCCCGACCGTCCCAGAAGTACGGCTCGCCGTAGGCCACGTTGAGAATCGTGGGCGTATGTCGGCCCAGTTGCGACCCCATATGGCCGAGCCCCTTCGCCAGGCCGTCGCCCCAACCCAGCCCTGGGTTGTGGCACGTAGCGCAGGAAATCGCACCGGAACCGGACAGCCGAGGATCGAAGAACAAAAGCTTCCCGAGAGCCACCTTGTCGGCAGTAATGGGATTGGCCTTGGGCTGAGGCACCGCGGTTGGCCGAAGGAAGCTCGCTCGAAGCGATTGCATCGCGGGATCTTGCACAGCTTCTGACGGCAAGCCGCCTGCGGCGTACACGACACAGCCGCCCGCCAGCATACCGAGAATTGCCAATAAGCCTCGACAGAGTTCAAACGTTGACATCGTGCATCCTTCGCTAGATAACTTGGCGATGGCTATAGGAGCGGCAAAGGAAATGAATTCTTGAGTGAGGCGCTCATGTATGTGGCGTCCGTCATGCGCCGACCAATTGCCTCCTTTTATCGCGGGCTTTTGCGGGCACGAGAACTGTGGGTCAATGCCAAGGGCCGGTGGAAAAGATCCATCGGCGGACGGGACCAAAACGGCCAAATGGCCACGCCGCTCGACGGCGCAGTAGTCTTCTGAGACATCTAGATGCAGACGGCGCGCCGGAACATCTAGCTCGATGATGCCCCGTCACGGACCGGTGGGAGCGCAGCGTCCGGCATCCGCTCCCTGCGGCGGCCGCGTCAGGGAAATACTGAGAACCGCGCTGGCCTCGAGCCCTATTTGAACCTGCACCCCGCCTTGCAGCGCCAAATCTGCACTCACTCACTAACGCCTAAGGGCGGCTGTCGGGTCGAAGAGCTGATCGCCGCCTCGGGGGCTTTGAGCCTGTTGACCAACTGTGTGATGGCTTGGAATATTCAATGCCTGTAACGCGCCTGTTGAGCGTGAACGTCAGCATACGGCGCCACGCAGCATTCGGGCTCTAGCTGCAACGCAGCATCTTGAGCGATTTTTGCGTGCATGGGCAATCGTGCCTCAAGTTTGCTTTTCTTTGATTGAACGCACCCCTAGGCCGCTCACGTACTGGAATAATCGGTCGATCTCATCACGAAAGTAGGACGGTACGCTCCGTAGGAGAGCGTCGCCGATAGTCATCGGCTGCTTCTCGGGCGCGCCGCTATTCGCGCAGACACTGCCGTAACGTCAGGCACCTGCCCAACCGGCCGGTAGGCCGCAGTACGGGCTTCCTCACGCCCCGAGGGAACGACCTCGCCTGTTCGGGCGCCGATCGCCTGCGCCGTAGGTCGCCAAAGAAATTCCTTGATTCGGTCGTCCCCGCGGACCCATGCAGGACTGGCCGGCGACTCACTGTGTGATTCTCATCGCAAATCAGAGGAATTGTCGGCTCAATCGACAAGGACCCCTCGGTGCGGCCGATAACATCATTGGAAATAAGAACAGAATAATCTCAACACCTCTATTACAACGCAGGTCGACGATGACCAACGAGAAGGAACTGGGCTTCACCTCCACAGGGTCCGTGCTTAGCGGCGCGGCGAAAAAATATTCCTATCGGGCGCTATGGGAATCGCTGACCGTTACCGTTGTCGCCTTATGCGCAGTCGGGGCAGGCATTTTTGGGTTATGGGCCACATCCACGAGTACGATCAAACAGGAATTTCGGCACTACCTCGTGTCGCTGGCGCAGACGGCCGCCGCGCTAGTGGACCCAACGCTCCACGATTCAATTCGCCGACCGGATCAATTAAATGATCCCGACTATAGGCGCGCGGTGGAACCGTTGCGGCGAATGCGTAAGGCGGTATCCGACGTCCACTATATCTATACCGTGGTATACGACGACTCGAGGATTCGATTTGTGCTCGACGCGGCGGATCCCGAGTCGAAGACCCCGGACGGGCAGCCAGAGCAATCCGGCGTTTGGGAGGAATATGAACCCTCTACGATTCGCCTCGCAGACAGGGCAGTGAACGCCGACCGACGGCACAGTCCAATATTGCAGGCGCTCGGCGCCGACGGCGAACGGGGAGTTGCCGCCGCGCATGACCAACCGGTCAGTGACAGTTGGGGTCAGTTCATGTCTGGGTTCGCGCCAATTTTCGACGCAAAGGGTCGGCAAATTGGTGCCGTTGGTGTCGACGTCGATGCGAGTGTTTATGTTGCACGACTCGCCCGCGCGCGCAACTGGTCACTGTTCGGCCTGGCACCGGCCAGCATTCTTATTGGCCTTATGGGAATCACGTTTTACCGCGTTCGCGTGCGTGGTCTCGCCGATGCACAGGCGGCGATTGACAGTGCCGAGGCGGCTGAAGAAGCCGCCTTGATCTTGGCCGCGGAGCGCCAGCGCCTCAGCGCGGTCATTGAGGGAACTGATGTCGGCATCTGGGAATGGGACCGGCTCACTGACTCGTTGGTAGTCGACCAACGGTGGGCGGCTATGATTGGTTACCGATCGGAAGATCTGTCACCCTTGACCACAGACAAGTGGCAGTCTCTAGTGCACCCTGAGGATCTGCCTGCGGTTCAACAGGCAATTGCAGAATCCATCACCGCTTTAGCGGCGGTCTTTGCCTGCGAATACCGGTTGCGCCATGTCGACGGTTACTGGGTTTGGGTGCTGGCGCACGGGAGGGTAATGCAATCGGACGATCAGGATCGTCCGTTCCAGCTTGCTGGCATACACCTGAATGTGTCAGCGCAAAAATCAGTTGAACTGTCGCTCAAAGAAAGCGAAACCAAGTTTCGATCGCTATTCGAACTGTCACCGGTGGGCATCGCACTTAATGACTTACGCACCGGGCGATTTCTACAAGTAAACGATGCCATGGTAACTCCGACCGGTTATACGCGCGAACAATTGCTGCAAATGACCTACCGGGACATCAAGATGGAGCGTGACCCCGACGAGCAAGCCGACCAAATCGAATCCATCGAAAGAACCGATCGATTTGGACCCTACGAAATACGACACCTGCGCAAAGATGGCACCAACTATCCGGTTCTGCTCTCAGGAATCCGTATGATGGATGCGTTCGGCCGATCGGTCGCCTGGTCGATCGCTCAAGATATCACCCAGCGCAAGGTCATGGAATTGGCGTTGCTCGACGCAGCACGTCGCGACAAGCTCACGGGACTGGCAAATCGAGCTTTGTTTATGGAGCGCCTGCATACGGCAGTAAACCGTGTGAATTGCGGCGAACAAGCGTTGTATGCCGTGTTGTTCCTGGACTTTGATCGGTTCAAGCTCGTCAATGACACCTTGGGACACGACGCCGGCGATGAATTATTGCGGCGGATCGCCAGTCGCCTCCGTGCTGCTCTAAGGGCGACCGACACGACCGAGCCAATTGAGACCGGTAACACGGTTGCACGCTTCGGCGGTGATGAGTTCCTGATTTTGATCAACGATTCGACAATGCCGGCGGATATCGACGCGATCATTGAGAGGTTACTTGCTATTCTCGAACCGCCTTACGACATTTTCGGCACTGAAGTGCACTCTACTGCAAGCATTGGCGTAGTTACCAGTGAGCAGCCCGCGACAACAGCAGAGAATATTGTTCGCAATGCGGATGTGGCAATGTACGAGGCCAAGCGATCTGGTCGCGCGCGCGCAGTGTCCTTCAATGAAGCGATGCGTACACGGCTGACCAGAAAGGTGGCAATCGAGTCAAGCTTGCATAAGGCAATCGGAACCGATCAGTTCAGGCTGGTCTTTCAGCCGATAATAGACCTGGATTCAGGCGAGTTGGATTCCGTAGAAGCACTGGTTCGCTGGGACCATCCGGAACTGGGAGCCATAGCACCGACCGAGTTCATCCCGATTGCCGAGGAGTCCGAATTAATCGCAACCCTGGGCCGCTGGGTTCTTGAGGAAGCTTCGCGGGCTTTTGTGAGGTGGCATCAATTGGACCCGAGGCGCGCGCCATCTCGTGTTAGTGTAAACATTTCCCGCTCTGAGTTGGCACGCGGCGTTCGCTTGCCCAATCAAATCCTCGACACTCTGAAGCGTGCGGGGATGGATCCGGCGTGCCTGCAGCTGGAGGTTACGGAGCGCGATGTCATGTCTAATCCGGAAGTATCGCTTGAATTCATGCGCGAACTGCGGCGTCAAGGCGTCAGCCTCGCCTTGGACGGTTTCGGCACTGGCACCTCGTCTTTGAGAATCCTGCGGGAATATCCGTTCGATACGATCAAGATCGATCGCTCCTTCGTCAAGGACGTTGGCACTAATCACGATCTTCTGGCAGTCATTCATGCCACAGTCGCTTTGATCGAGAACCTCGGCATGGCGAGTTTGGCCGAGGGCGTCGAAGAGGCGGAGCAGCTTGCAGTACTTCAGTCGCTCGGATGTCGCTACGCACAAGGTTTATTATTTGGCAGTCCGGTGGAGGTGGCGCAACTCATGGACGCATGCTGGAGGCCAGGAGATGACTTCATATCACGGACAGGGACAGAGCACGGACTCGCATAGCCAGGGAGCCGGTCTCGCTGGCGCGGAATCGAGGCCGCCCCGTTGTAACGGTTGTGAGTACGAGGTTCCCGATAGTCAAATCAGAGGTTTTCCTTGGCTCTGAAACCGGCATTGTTTACATTCATTGCACGCTCAGTCGCGATATCCCGCGCCCACAACTTGCACGGCAAAACCACCGTGAATACCCAACCCCCGTAGCGCAATTAAGCCGCCGATGTCCCCATTTGATTTTGAAGCGTATACGGCCATGCCGCAACACTTCACGAAGTTCCACAGCCTCTATTTGTGACTTGGCGTACGAGCGGATGGCGCTACGGAGTAAAGGGATTTGAGAAACGTCGAGGATCAACGTAACCGACTGACAGAGTCCCTGTACATTCAGAACGGATGTTTGGGGCAATAGCAAATTTCGATGTTGAGGGCTCATTGGTCGATCCCAACGGGACCCGGGCCAAACCCCGCTCTTACCCCGTTCAGGAAGACACGATTGGACGCCCCAAGACAAGCATCTTAGCGCAACGGTATCTTAAAGAAGCCGCAATAGCCGGTTGGTGGATTGTGCTTGCCGCATATTATCAGGATGGTGTCCGTCGGGCTTTGCAGGCTGAATGAGACTCACGCCCGTCACCGCACTCTTCGATAACATTGCCCAGCAGCGCCGGCCGAACCCCCATGGCCGCCAGCGCCGACGATCATCGGTCGCATCTGTGGAAGAATTCCGTGTAGGCCCAACGATGATCGCCGTCGACCACCGCTTCACCATCGCTATACAGGTTACCGCCGGGTGGTTTGGGCAGATAAACTATCACATCACCGACCAATTCGAGTTGCAGGTGGGGGCCCGTTACTCGACGTTCCGCGTGGATGGGCTGGGTTCCGTCGTCATCGGTAGTGGTATACCCACCTTTACGCCGGGGGGCTTGGAAGTCGCGAATTTATCGGGCTGCCACAACGATGATCGACCGACCGGCAAGGTGGCGCTCAACTACACACTTGATGAGAATAATCTGCTGTACGCGTTCGTTGCGCGCGGCTACAAACCCGGCGAGTTCAATTCGGCGACGTCTGATCGCGCCCGAGACTGTCATGGACTACGAAAAGGGCTGGAAGTCGACTTTCGCCGTGCCAATTCAAACGCATTTGGTCCTGGATTACTTCCATGTTTCTATGAAACTTCGGCATATCGACCAATGTATCGGCAGGATCCCGCCGATAAGCCTCTCGCCGAGTAGTTCGGTATTCGAAATCCTTGAGCGCCACTGAAGCCTAGGAAGGTTCTGACAATTTGCTATCCCCGATTTTAAGACCGCGCACCGAGATGAGGAGCACTTGCCGGGTCCCGATCATGTACTTGACCGACATAAGTACGCGCCGTACGATCCACTATAACTCGTACATTTAACGAATTAGAAGGAAGATCACTATGCCGAAAGTTGTCGACGCTTGCATTGCCTTGGCGATGGTTATGGCGATCGGAGCGGCGTCCGCGAATCAGGACCAACCTGCCAGTCAACGCAGTCTCCCTGGAGATAACCTGCCACCGTTTGGAATGACCGACACTGCGGGTCATCTACCTTCCTATCTGCCTGCGCCACCGGTCGGATTCCACCACGGCGGATCCGGCACTCCGGTCGAGTCGACCGCGCGTGGGCCCACGCTGGAGATAGTGATCGCCGCGGCGCGTGCCGCCGTGAACAATTGCACGTCACGTGGATATCGGGGCGCTACCACGGTCATTGATACAGCCGAACAGGCGCGAGAGCGCGTGCCAAAAGACTCGGCATTGGTAGCTCGAATGAAATCGAATATGTTCGTACAGTTCGGTGGCTTCCCGGTCACCGATGGTGACGAGGTCATTGGCGCCATCGGGAACAGCGGAGGCGACGATGAGGCTTGCGCCAAGGCAGGGCTGGATGAGATCCAGCGTCAGCTCAAGAAGACGTACCCCGAAGCTCTTTGCGATGGGCACTGAGCTTGGAATGCCTCGCGCGGCACCAGCGGGAAGTAACCTTCCTGCTCAGCTGAGATTGAGCAGGGAGCAAATGTTACCTGACTTCCGTACAACTTTGATCGCGTTCCTGCTGGGCCTCCTGGTTGTGTCGAGTGATGCCCTGGCTGAGACTGGATCAGGGGTGGAATCTGGAGCCGACTGTCCTTCGGCGCACACGCCCTATTCCTCGAAGACCGTACTTTTGGATCTGCTGCTCAATCCCGCCACACGAAGCGTTCTTCACAGAGATGCCGCTGACCTCTTTACGGGTGTTCCCGATCTGATTACCAGAACGACGATTCCAACTTTCGCTGCAATCGTCAACGTCGCCTGGGTCTCTGCATCAACCAATTTGCCTCTCAAGGCGGCCACAATCGCGAGGCTTGATGCGGACTTGTCGGCAATTCCAGTGACTGCAGCGGCGACTCGCGCGAGATGTGCGCGTTATGACGAGGGATTGTCCGGACTGCCACCTGCGGTGAGCGCGCCATCGGTGCTAGTGTTTTCGAAAACTACGGGCGCTCGCGATGACACTGCTATCAACGCCGCCGCCGGGGCTCTGCGGAAAATCGCGATTGCCAAGGGTTGGACTTTGGTATCTACCGAGAACGGAGCAGCCATAAACGATCTGGATTTACGTCATTTCAATCTTGTTGTGTGGAACAACGTCAGTGGCGATGTACTGACTTTAGGGCAACGTCAATCGTTGCGTCGCTACGTGGAGGGCGGTGGAGGATTCGCCGCCCTTCATGGTTCGGGCGGCGATTTTGTGTACGACTGGGACTGGTACGTCGATAGCCTGATAGGTGCGCGTTTCGTTGGGCATCCACGATCGCACGGTTTTCAGCCCGCCACGATTGTGGTTGATGATCCGCGTAGCTGGATAGCGCACGGCTTACCACAGAAGTGGACAATGAGGGATGAGTGGTACTCGTTCCAAGCCAGTCCGCGCCTTTCTGGAGCTCATGTCCTGGCCAGATTGGACGAGAGCACATACGACCCTACTGAAGGGAAGCTGGATCTTCATATGGGAGATCATCCCATTGCCTGGACCAGGTGCGTGGGTGACGGACGTTCGTTCTATACGGCACTCGGACACCGACCCGAGAACTACGATGAGCCACATTTCAGGCGCTTGCTGGAGCGCGCTGCGGTTTGGGCTGCTGGGCAGGGTCCGACGTCCTGCATTGATGGAAGGGAAATCCAGCAGCCTTTGTCCAGCGCATCAAAGTAAGAGCTTGAGGATCGAGGCTCGCCCGCTTTCCCGGTCGCGGGAGCGAATTTCCAAAGATTGCATCAGCGCGGAGACGAAATGAAAGTCGGAATGAACATGTTGCTCTGGACTGGGCACGTCACGTCAGAACACTTGCAGTTGTTCGATGCGCTGCGCCGAGTGGGATTCGATGGCGTCGAGATTCCAGTGTTCGATGTATCAAATCCAGGACACTACCGTATGCTTGGGCAAGCCGCGCGGGATTCCGGTCTCGAATGCACCGCCGTCGGCCTGCTGCCTGATGAGGCGCACAACGCCATATCTCCAGTCGCAGCCCATCGCCAGGGTGCTGTTGCTCACCTTACCGAAGTAGTTCATTGCGCGCACGAGTTGGGCGCGTCAATACTCATGGGCCCCTACTTCCAGGTGTTGGGAGAGTTTACGGGTGCTGGACCGACCGAGGTTGAGCTCGAGCGTGCGGCCGACGTACACCGCATCGTCGCCGCGCTCGCTCAGTCCGCGGATATGCGCTGCGCAATCGAACCGCTCAACCGATTCGAGGCTCACTTGCTGAACACGATGCAACAGGCTGCACTGTACGTTCAGCGCGTTGGACACCCGGCTTTCGGCGCCACGCACGATACTTTTCACGCGCATATCGAGGAACGCGACCCTGTGAGGTCAATAGCCACGCTGCACGCCACCGGCAAGCTATTCCACGTCCATGTTTCGGAGAATGACCGTGGCATTCCCGGGCGCGGGCACGCGCGGATCCGCGAATCGATCGCTACGCTTCGTAAGCTCGGATACGACGGCTGGCTTACTATTGAGGCTTTTAGCAGCACAGTTGACGGATTATCGGCGACTACGCGCGTCTGGCGACCATTTTTTGAAGATGCTGGCGACGTGTATCGAGAGGGGTACGCGTTGATACGAAGTGCATGGGAATCGGGTGCTTGATCTCGACAGGTGTACTGTGACGAATCAGATGATTTGTGGGGCAACGGGGAACGACGTAGTCGCAGACTCAAAGTTGTTTACGGCCAGTTGCGTCTCCATGGTCACGACCGCGATGGTTTTCGCAATCCGCGGAGACATAGCGGGCGCCATGGTTTCCTCGTTTCACCTGACTAACGAACAGTTGGGCCTGATCTTCAGTCCCGCATTCTGGTGCTTCACTGTCGCCATCTTTTTCAGCGGGGCGATAGTAGATCTCATCGGCATGCGGGCACTGCATATAGCTTCCGCACTTGGCTACTTTTTCGGGGTGGCACTGATCGTTCTGGCACCTCGTCCTGCATTCCACTTCGCGTCGATTTTCGACGAGAAGGGCACAACGGTTCTCTATGCTGGGTTCATGGTGCTCGGCCTCTCCCAAGGGCTTGTAGAAGGTGTCGTGAATCCACTAGTCACCACGCTATACAGCGACCAAAAGGTCCGTCGCTTGAACATGCTTCATGCTTGGTGGCCTGGTGGGTTGGTGATCGGAGGACTACTCGCGTACGCGTTGACCCGGCTCTTGCATGCCAGCTGGCAGTTGAAGCTGGCAACGATTCTGGTGCCGTCGCTGATATATCTGGTCATGGCCCTACTGCTGACCTACCCGGAGACGGAGCGGATGCAATCCAGGGTTTCTACAAGGGCGATGTGGCGCGAATCCACCCGTCCGATGTTTATTGTTCTGTTCTGTTGTATGTGGTTTACGGCTGCGCTGGAGTTAGGCCCTGATCAGTGGTTCCCGACCGTGATGGGCGCACTAGTGCCGCAGCTGCAGGGCGTGCTGTTCCTTGTGTATACCTCCGGCCTTATTTTTTTGCTGCGGAGTTTAGGCGGCTCAATCGCGCATCGTTCGCCAATTGGCACATTGTTCGTCTGTTCTGCGCTGGCGGCGGCAGGGCTCTTCTGGCTGGGCGGATTGTCAGCGGGAGCCAGCGGCGCAGTGATTGCATTCCTG
>Ga0302315_10004868_pt1 | contig 11626 bp, 14 predicted proteins | sample III_Palsa_N3_1_FD_200532 | JGI IMG/M metagenome (GOLD analysis project Ga0302315, IMG submission 200532) | Peat permafrost microbial communities from Stordalen Mire near Abisko, Sweden - III_Palsa_N3_1 | ecosystem: Environmental > Terrestrial > Soil > Palsa > Peat permafrost | place: Sweden... | reverse complement strand
GTGATTAGCGTCACTGTGGCGGGGGTATTGTTGGCGGGCGCCTATATGTTGACTCGTCGCCTGTGGTTTCCGGTCGGCCTGCATTTTGCATGGAATTATTGCCTGATGGCAGTGTTTTCCGTCACCGTCTCCGGCCACCCATCAAGCGGCGTGCTGGAAGGCAAGGTCAGCGGTGCAGACTGGTTGACCGGCGGCGCCTTCGGTGTTGAAGCATCGGTCCTGACGCCGATCATCGTCTCGATTGCTGCAACGTATTTCATCGTGCAAGCCTGGCGGCGAGGCACATTTGTGCTGCCATTCTGGAAGCTCAAAAAAATTGGTAGCGAGCGCGCCGAACAAGCCGATACATTTATTGGGACGACTGCTCAGCAAGAGTAAGCGGTCGATCCACCCTGCGCGGTTACGGAGGGAAGTTGAAACTGAATGCCAAGTTTCATGCTTCCCCGCCTCTCCAGCCTCCCCCACCTCTGCTTACAGCTTGATGAAGTGCTCGCGGTAATAGCGCAATTCGTCAACCGATTCCAGGATATCGGCCAAGGCTGTATGTTTCTGATGTTTCTTGAAGCCGGTCGCAATCTCCGGCTTCCAGCGTTTGCATAATTCCTTCAAGGTCGAGACATCGAGGTTGCGATAATGGAAGAACGCCTCCAGTTTCGGCATGCCACGCGCCATGAAGCGACGGTCCTGGCAAATCGTGTTGCCGCACATCGGCGATTTCCCGCTGGGCACGAAATTCTTCAGGAAATCGATCAAGGCTTTCTCGGCATCGGCTTCGGTCACGGTTGACGCCTTGACCCGTTCGATCAGGCCGGAGCGGCCGTGAGTGCCCTTATTCCATGCATCCATGCCGTCCAGCGTCTCGTCCGATTGATGAATTGCGAATACCGGGCCTTCAGCCAGAATATTCAAATGGGCATCGGTGACGACCACCGCCACCTCGATAATACGATCGGTATCCGGTTCAAGCCCTGTCATTTCCATATCAACCCAGACGAGATTGAATTCATTGGGGCGCACAGGAGTTGCTGGAATGGGTGATACTGGGTGTTGTTCTGTAGGTTGTGACATAATTGTTTCCTTAGGTATAGGGTATCTCTAAAAATCGTAGCGAGCGACCCAAGTTCGGGTCGAGAAGCGGAGCTGTACGACTGTACAGTGAGCATCGGAGATTCGAACTTGGGTCGCGCAGTAGATTTTTAGAGATACCCGGCAGCCATTTTCTCACAGGCAAGGCATGTATTCATATTCATCGGCATTCTCGGTTTTGTTTATTGCTTTTCTCGCTCTTAGCGTCGTCGTTCAATTTTGGCTGGCTTCACGCCATATCCGGCATATTTTGACGCATCGGAACGTGGTTCCACCACAATTTACCGCGAAAATCCCGCTTTCGGCGCATCAAAAGGCAGCCGACTACACCATCGCCAAGACCAAGTTCGGCATGTTGACGTTGGTAGTCAATACGGCCGTATTGATCGGCTTTACCCTGTTGGGTGGATTGCAATACTTATCAATCACACTACTGAATTCACTTGGTCAGGGTATGGTGGAACAAATTGCCTTGCTGGTGGCGTTTGGGGTGATAACCGCCATCATCAACCTGCCATTCGATTATTACAAACAGTTTGTTCTGGAGGAGAAATTCGGCTTCAACAAGATGACACTCGGCTTGTTCATTACCGACATGCTGAAGGGCACGGCAATCGGCGCGGCAATCGGCTTACCTTTGATCTGGGTGATCCTGACGCTCATGGGCAAAGCTGGCGATGCCTGGTGGCTGTATGCATGGTTGGTGTGGAGCGGCTTCCAGCTCCTGATGCTGGTTCTGTACCCGACCCTGATCGCGCCGCTATTCAACAAATTCACGCCGCTGACCGACGACAGCCTGCGCACGCGTATTGAAAACCTGATGACGCGCGTCGGCTTTGCCTCACAAGGCTTATTCGTGATGGACGGCTCCAAACGCAGCGCCCACGGCAACGCCTATTTCTCCGGCTTCGGCAGCGCCAAGCGCATCGTGTTTTTCGACACCTTGTTGTCGCGACTGGCGCCGCAAGAAATTGAAGCGGTCCTGGCGCATGAACTGGGCCATTTCAAATTGAAACATATCGTCAAGCGCATTGCCGTCATGTTCCTGATATCGCTCGGCTTTTTGGCCCTGCTCGGTTTTTTGAAAGGCCAGACCTGGTTTTATACCGGCCTTGGCGTAGAACCGATGCTTAACAGCAGCAACGATGCAATGGCCGTACTGCTATTTGCGTTAGTATTGCCGGTGTTTACTTTCCTGCTCTCGCCACTGACCTCGATCAGTTCCCGCAAGCATGAATTCGAGGCCGACGCATTTGCTTCCAAGCACACCAATGCGCAAGATCTGGTGTCTGCGCTGGTCAAGTTATATGAAGATAATGCCTCGACCTTGACGCCGGACCCGCTGCATTCCGCGTTCTATGATTCGCATCCACCGGCATCGGTCAGGATTGACCGACTTGTCGCCAACTAATCTATTAGGTGTATCTATGTTGACCCTTAGCGAATTACTCGAAAAAAAATGCCAGCATCTCGAAAACGGTTTGTCCGCTGCCGAGATTACCGGATATCTTGATATCGTCAAAGGCTGGGCCTTGACCGACGGAAAAATCGTCAAAACCTTCAATTTCCAGAATTATTACGAAACGCTCGCCTTCATTGAAGCGATTGCCTATGTGATTCATGCGGAAGACCATCACCCTGAATTAGTCGTGACGTACAATCGCTGCGTGGTGAAATTCGATACGCATTCGGTCAACGGTGGCAAAGGCGGAATTTCCGAAAACGACTTTATTTGTGCAGCGAAGGTCGATTCCATTTTCACCCAATCGTTTTCCTGATGCCGCAGTTGATCGGCACGATCATTGCCGCCCACGGCAGGCATTATCTGGCCGAAGCCGGAAGTGACGCTGCCAAACTACAATGCGTAACACGCGGCAAAAAAAGTGACGTTGCAGTCGGTGATCTCGTTGAATTGAAATTGACATCGGCCAACCAGGCGGTGATCGAATCGATCAGTGAGCGAAAAACCCTCCTGTACCGCTCCGACCAATACAAATCCAAACTATTGGCGGCCAACGTTTCGCAGTTATTCATCGTGGTTGCGACCGAGCCCGGCTTTGCCGATGACTTGGTTTCGCGTGCACTGGTTGCCGCTGAGGCCGCCGGCGTGACCGCGCATATCGTGCTGAACAAGATCGATGTGGTCGAATCCCTGGCAAAAACCCGCCAGCGCCTGGCGTTCTATGCCGGGCTCGGCTACCCCGTGCACGAGGTATCCGCCAAAGCCGCGCCGGAAGCGACTTGTGCGACCCTGCTGCCGCTATTGCAGGGGCAATCGACCATCCTGATCGGCCAGTCCGGCATGGGCAAGTCCTCCTTGATCAACCTGTTGGTGCCCGATGCCGACATCGCCACCCGTGAAATTTCCGCTGCGCTCGATACCGGCAAACACACGACAACCTTTACGCGTTTGTATCGAATGGATGCTGCGACCACGATCATCGATTCGCCGGGCTTTCAGGAATTCGGCCTGCACCATCTGAGCGAAGGCATGCTGGAACGCGCCTTTCCTGAATTTGCACCCTATCTCGGGAAATGCAAATTCTATAACTGCCATCACATCAACGAACCAGACTGCACGGTGCTGGGGGCGATTAAAACCGGTGAAATTGCGCCGCTGCGCCATGCTCTTTATGCGCAATTACGGCATGAATCGCTGCAAACCATTGGTTATTGAAAGACGCTTGAAAAGCTAGGTGGTATTACGCGCATTGGCATGCAAATGGCAACAAAATGACCCCAAATGGCTTCAAATGGTTACTTTTGAGGCTGTTTGTTCGATGCTTATCCGCGCTATGGGCTGTTTTTCGCCCCATATTCCCCTTATAATAAAAGCGCATCCACTCTCCGGCGGCCAGCACAATCTTTGCCGCCGTTTTCATTTATGGCTATCAAACACTTTCTGCAGTTTTCAGATTTCACGCTGGACGAATTCGAGTATGTGATGGAACGCTCGCGTTTAATCAAACGTAAATTCAAGAATTACGAGCCTTACCATCCGTTGCTGGACCGTACGCTGGTGATGATTTTTGAAAAGCATTCGACCCGTACACGCCTGTCGTTTGAAGGTGGCATGCATCAGCTTGGGGGCGCCGCCATTTACCTCAACACCCGCGACAGCCAGCTGGGACGCGGCGAGCCTGTGGAAGATGCAGCGCAAGTGATGTCGCGCATGTGCGACATCATCATGATCCGCACCTACGGCCAGGAAATTATCGACCGCTTCGCTGCCAATTCGCGCGTGCCGGTCATCAACGGCTTGACTAACGAACATCATCCCTGCCAGGTTCTGGCCGACATTTTTACTTATGTTGAGCACCGTGGTTCGATTACCGGAAAAACCGTCAGCTGGATCGGCGACGCCAACAATATGCTGTATTCGTGGTTGCAAGCGGCGCAGGTATTCGATTTCCATTTGAATGTATCGACCCCAAAAGGCTATGACCTCGACCTGAAGCTGGTCGATCCGCAGAACAAGAATTACACCGTATTTGCCTCGCCGTCCGACGCCTGTGAAGGATCGCATCTGGTCAATACCGATGTCTGGACCAGCATGGGTTACGAAGAGGAAAATGCTGCACGCCTGAAGGCGTTTGACGGCTGGATCGTCGACAGCGCAAAAATGCAACGCGCCGCACCGGATGCGCTCTTCATGCATTGCCTGCCGGCGCATCGTGGTGAAGAAGTATCGGCGGAAGTGATCGACGGACCGCAATCGGTGGTGTGGGACGAAGCGGAAAATCGCCTGCACGTGCAAAAAGCATTGCTTGAATATCTGGTAATCGGCAAGATTGACTAATCACGCGTCGCGCGAAAACTGCCATCCAGCCAAAACACAATAACTTACGAATCTTACGAGCCATACGAATCATGTCCAACATACTTCAGTCCGTCCCCGTCAATCAAAAAGTAGGCATCGCTTTTTCCGGTGGCTTGGACACCAGTGCCGCATTGCACTGGATGCGCCAAAAGGGCGCGATTCCTTACGCCTACACCGCCAATCTTGGGCAACCTGACGAAACCAATTACGACGAGATTCCAAAAAAAGCCAAGGCATATGGCGCGGAACTGGCACGCCTGGTGGATTGCCGCGAACAATTGGTGGCAGAGGGCATTGCGGCACTGCAAAGCGGTGCATTCCACATTTCCACAGGTGGTGCGACTTACTTCAATACCACGCCTCTGGGACGTGCGGTCACCGGCACCATGCTGGTAGCCGCCATGCATGAAGACCAAGTGAATATCTGGGGCGACGGCAGTACCTTCAAGGGTAACGATATCGAACGTTTCTATCGTTACGGCTTGCTGGTCAACCCTGATCTGAAGATATACAAGCCTTGGCTGGACGATCAATTCATCCAGGAACTCGGTGGCCGCAAGGAAATGTCGGAGTTCTTGATCAAGTCCGGCTTCGACTACAAGATGTCGACCGAAAAAGCCTATTCGACCGATTCCAATATGCTGGGCGCTACCCACGAAGCGAAAGACCTGGAACACCTGAGCAGCGGGATGAAAATCGTCGAGCCGATCATGGGCGTCGCCTTCTGGCGCGACGATGTCGAAGTCAAACGCGAAGAAGTGAGCGTCAGATTCGAAGAAGGATTCCCGGTTGCGCTCAACGGCATCAGCTTCTCCAACCCGGTCGAGCTACTATTGGAAGCCAACCGTATCGGCGGACGTCATGGTTTGGGCATGAGCGACCAGATCGAAAACCGCATCATCGAGGCGAAAAGCCGGGGCATCTACGAAGCGCCAGGCCTGGCCTTGCTTTTCATTGCTTATGAGAGATTGATCACCGGCATCCACAACGAAGACACGATCGAACAATATCGCGATCATGGCCGCCGCCTGGGCCGCTTGCTGTATCAAGGGCGCTGGTTCGATTCGCAGGCAATCATGTTGCGCGAGGCATCGCAACGCTGGGTAGCGCGTGCCATCACCGGCGAAGTGACTCTTGAATTGCGGCGCGGGAACGATTATTCGATCCTCAACACAGAGTCGGCCAACCTGACCTATAAACCGGAACGCTTGACGATGGAGAAAGGCGACGGCCCATTCTCGCCGCAAGACCGTATCGGCCAATTGACGATGCGCAATCTCGACATTAGCGACACTAGAGACAAACTGGCGATTTATCGCAAATCAGGCCTGCTTTCCGCAAGTGCGGCAGTCACTATTCCGCGCCTGGACAATAGCGGCAAATAAATAGCCGTACTAAAAAAATGGCCCCAATCATTTGGGGCCGTTTTCTTTTCTGCATCCGCCCATTCAGATGAATGGACGACAGGATGTATCTAGATCAATTACGCAGCCAGCGCGAACAATTGCCCGATCTGGTTTGCCGCGTCACCCATCGATTTGGTACGCACTTCCGCGCCCATGCTCAAGGATTCGGCACGCACGATAGTGATGTCGGTGATGCCAAGAAAGCCCAGGACCGCTTTCAGATAATCTTCCTGGAAATCCAGCGCCTGCATTTGATCGCTGGTCGAATAAGCACCGCCGCGTGACGAGCCGATAATCACTTTCTTGCCGCCAGCCAGTCCAACCGGACCGTTTTCACCATAACGGAAAGTGCGGCCGGCCTGAGCGATTCGGTCTATCCACGCCTTCAATTGCGTTGGAATCGCGAAGTTGTACATCGGCGCGCCAATCACGATGATGTCCGCTTCCAGGAATTCGACCAACAAGGTTTCGGTCAGCGCGGCTTCCGCTTTTTGCAGCGGGTTCCATTGTTCTGCCGGAACGAAACGTGTCGCCAGGATTTCGCCGGACAAATGCGCCGGCGCGTCAATCGCCAAATCGCGATAAGTCACCTGCAGGTTGGCATGAGTGTCATGCAATTGACGGGCAATTTTTGCTGTCAATTCACGCGAGGCGGAATTGTCGTTAAGTACACTCGCATCAAGATGTAACAGTTTCATCATCATTTCCTTCATAAAGGTGCGCAAGTGCACCACATTGTTTAGATTGCCGTGGGAATCAAATTACTTTCCTTGCAGCGTTGAGGGAAATATACGGGAGCAACGATCACTTGATAAGCCTGGTAAATTGGAACATATCGTTCCATAGACGGAACGATGGAAAAGAAAATTGGATTCTGGCACCCATAGGAATCGTGGCGAGCAGGTCAAGGGCGAAGCAGGGAATTCGAGCAGAATGCTGCTCGCCTGCGTAGCGGTATCCGCTTGCAGGCAAACACACCTGCCCTCTCGGGCCATAGGCCTGCACAGTAGATTATTAGGAGTGTCTTATGCAGCACGATCTGAATGACCGGTGCCTCTTTACGCAAGTCGTAGACAAAGGTGGTTTAGCGGTCAGGCCACGAGGAGCGATATTGATCGTGTGCCGTTATAATAACGGCGCATCAAAAATCGAATTCAACCGACGTCTGCCAACGACCCGGCAGATTTCCACCTATCGAAAGAATCCAGCATGAGCACCCAATTCGACAACGTTTCCGTCGTCAAGCAAGCGAATATCTATTTCGATGGAAAATGCGTGTCGCACACCGTCATTTTCCCGGACGCCAGTAAAAAAACCATCGGCGTGATTTTCCCCTCACTGCTGAAATTCAATACCGGTGCAGCGGAAATCATGGAATTAAACGGCGGGACTTGCCGCATTCGCCTGCAAGGCGAAGAAAGCTGGGCGACTTACACTGCTGGACAAAGCTTCAATGTTCCCGGCAATTCAAGCTTTGATATCGAGACTTTGCAGACTTTGGATTACGTCTGCCATTTTGTCTAAACCAACACCGGCTCGGCTTCGAGTTGCACTCCGAAGCGAGCCATCACATCGGCTTGTATGGCTTGCGCCAGCTGCCAAATCTCGCTCCCCTGGGCCTCGCCGCGATTAACCAGCACCAGGGCCTGCTTTTCATAGACGCCGGCTGCGCCGAGGCTGCGCCCTTTCCAGCCGCATTGATCGATGAGCCAGCCGGCAGCCAATTTATAACTGCCGTCCGCCTGGGCATAGCTGACCAATTGCGGATTCTGCTCTAGCAAGGCATGGCGCTGTGAGGCCGGCACCAAGGGATTTTTGAAGAAGCTGCCGGCGTTGCCGATCATTGCCGGATCGGGCAGTTTGCGCTGTCGAATCGCAATCACGGCGCTACTGATGTCTTGTGCGCTCGGCGTTGCAATCGCTCGCAACTGCAGCTCCTGCGCCACGTCGACGTAGCGTGTATTCGACCGCCAGTTTTTAGGTAAGGCGAAGGTCACATCAACGATCACCGCGCGATCGCGCAGTCCGTGCTTGAAGATGCTATCGCGATACGCAAATGCGCATTCGTCGCGCGTCAAGGTCATCATCTCGCCGCTGGCAAAATCAAACACGTCGACGGATTCGATGTAATCCTTGACCTCGACGCCGTAGGCGCCGATATTCTGGATTGGTGCAGCACCGACGCTGCCCGGTATCAGGGACAAATTTTCCAAACCGCCGAAACCGTGCGCCAGTGTCCACAACACGAATTGATGCCAATTTTCGCCGGCAGCAACGCGTATGTAAGTAGCCACTTCATCCTGCCGCACCACTTCAATACCCTGTAAATCCATATGCAGCACCAGGCCGGGGAAATCCGAGGTCAGCAATATATTGCTGCCACCGCCCAATACCAGGCGCGGCAATTTGCTCAACGCCGGGTCGTTCTTGACCGCTTGCAGCATCGATGGATCGGTGAGCTTCAAGTAGGCATGGGCAAATGCCTCAACCCCAAAGGTGTTAAGGCGACGCAATGAAACGTGGTGCTGGATCGGAAGAAGTGTGCGCATAGCGGGGCGATTATAGTCGGAAGTGATCGCTATGTCTGATTGAGCAATATGCCCCTGGCAATTGCTCAATGTAATCAGCAGCTTATCGACATACCGGAGAAAATGACAGGCATTTGTGAGTTAGAATATCGGCATAGTTGACACGCTACGCCATTGATTAAAATTGCAACACTGCTTGCAAACACAGGATACAAGCCATGCCCTCTTTTGACACCGTTTCGGAAGCCAATATCGTCGAAGTAAAAAATGCCAATGATCAGGCAAACAAGGAAATTTCCACGCGTTTCGATTTTAAAGGCAGCGATGCCCGCATTGAGCAAAAAGAACGCGAACTGACCGCATTTGCCGATTCTGATTTCCAACTGAGCCAAGTACGTGATGTGCTGACTGCCAAATTGGTCAAGCGCAACGTCGATGTACGCTTCCTCGATATTGGCAAGGTCGAAAAAATCGGCGGCGACAAGGTCAAGCAAGTGATCAAGATCAAGAATGGGATTGAATCGGATGCCGCCAAGAAAATCGTGCGCATCGTCAAAGACAGTAAAATGAAGGTGCAAGCAAGTATACAGGGTGACGCCGTACGCATTACCGGCGCCAAACGCGACGATTTGCAAGCCGCGATGGCCTTGTTACGCAAGGAAGTGTCTGATTTGCCGCTGGAATTCAATAATTTCCGCGACTAAACCTCGCTGTTAAACTTCGCTGTTAAACTTTTATATCGCTTAAGTCAGGCTACCCCATGCCACGATATCAATTTCATGCAGGCGACACGTCCATCCCGGAAATCCCCTCGATGAATTCGCCGACGGTGATCGCCGATTTTTACAAATCGGCGCTGGAATCCGGGTTTCCGCGGGTAATGCAAGCGATTGAAGCATTATGGGGATACAAGGAATTAAACGACTATTTCCATAAATTGATGATGGACGAACGCGGTGATCGCATTGGTTTCCCCAAGGAAGCGTGGGAAGAAATTGACATGCTGCAGCATATCCATCGAGATCTTTTTCCAGATGGGAAGCTCTAGTTATCGTTTCTAAGGGAAGGCTGGAATATGCGGCTCTACCCCGCCAAATCTGCCACTAGGGTGGCGTTCCGCCACCAATTTCTCGATTTCCTTCACGCGCCCAAGCGGTAAATCCACCATCAGCAGTACCTGCCCAGCCTCTATGCCAGCCTGAAATGCCTTCAAGCGCGAATTCGGAATCGCGGCAGCTGCCATGCCAGAAGCCCACGCCCCAAACATGGCACCACCTAACGCAGTAAGCAAAATGGCAACCATTTGCAATTCCAGACCTTCAGGCGGGAATAGCACCAGCAAAATCCCCCCCAGCAACCCGGCCCCGCCGCCAATCACCATGCCGGACTCGAGACCATGCACCAAATCCGACTTTTGAACAAAGCTGGCTTCCGGCATATCGGGAAGCAAAGTGCCGTCTTTCGCATAAAAATGCATCTGCTTTTCCCCGACCCGTGCCAGTAACAAGACATCCAGCAACACTCTTGCACTGGGGACATCCGGCAACATGAAATAAAGCCTGCGACGCATGGTGCTCTCCTTTGGCTTATGCAACAGCGCATACCTGCTTTCTTTATAGCAGGCATGCTCGAAATTACAATGTTTCCCAAAGAAAACCATGCGCGCAAGGCGCTAGTGATCAGGCATCCGGGTCTTTCACATGCCGGCGTTGTTTGACTGCATTGGCCAAACCTTCCAACACGCCAATACTTTCGTCCCAACTGATGCAGCCATCGGTAACGGATTGACCATAGGTCAATTCCTTGCCGGGAATCAAGTCCTGACGGCCGGCCACCAGATGCGACTCAATCATCACGCCGACAATCCGTGTGTCGCCCGCTGCAATTTGCTTGCCGATGTCGGCACAAACCGGGATCTGGTTTTCCGGCTTCTTCGAGCTATTGGCATGCGACGCGTCGATCATCAAGCGCGACGCCAAGCCATTGGCAGCGATTTCCTTGCAGGCGGTCTCGACACTTGCAGCATCGTAGTTAGGGGTCTTGCCGCCGCGCAGAATGATATGGCAGTCTTCATTGCCATTGGTCGATACGATGGCAGAGTGCCCGCCTTTCGTGACCGACAGGAAATGATGCGGCTGTGATGCTGCCTTGATCGCATCGACGGCGATCTTGATATTGCCATCGGTGCCGTTCTTAAAGCCGACCGGGCTGGACAGGCCGGATGCGAGTTCGCGATGAACCTGCGATTCGGTCGTGCGTGCGCCGATTGCGCCCCAACTGATCAAGTCGGCAATGTACTGAGGGCTGATGACATCGAGAAATTCAGTGCCTGCCGGCAGCCCAAGCTCATTGATATTGAGCAGCAGTTCACGCGCCAGACGCAAGCCGTCATTGATGCGGAAACTATTATCCATGTAGGGATCATTGATCAACCCCTTCCAGCCGACCGTGGTGCGCGGCTTTTCGAAGTAGACGCGCATCACGATTTCCAGGTCAGCCTGAAAGCGCTCGCGCTCTTTTACCAGGCGGCGCGCGTATTCCATCGCCGCTTTGGTGTCGTGGATGGAACAAGGGCCGATCACCACCATCAGGCGGTCATCCTGGCCATGCAAAATACGATGCAGCGCCGTGCGTGAATTGGCTGCGGTAGTCGCCGCCTTTTCAGAGCAGGAAAACTCGCGGATCAAATGCGAAGGCGGAGTCAATTCTTTCATTTCTCTGATCCGTAGATCATCGGTGCGCGGCATGATTTCTCCAGTAAAAAAATTAAGGTTGCTATTAAGATC
>Ga0302315_10004867_pt1 | contig 11629 bp, 14 predicted proteins | sample III_Palsa_N3_1_FD_200532 | JGI IMG/M metagenome (GOLD analysis project Ga0302315, IMG submission 200532) | Peat permafrost microbial communities from Stordalen Mire near Abisko, Sweden - III_Palsa_N3_1 | ecosystem: Environmental > Terrestrial > Soil > Palsa > Peat permafrost | place: Sweden... | reverse complement strand
ACGGAGGTGTTATGCGCAACGTCTCGATGATCTGTGAAGAGCCTGGCCTGATCTCGATTCCGCTGGAGCGGGCTGTCTACTGCGAGAACTGCGAAATGATTTCTACGTCGTCTCGTCAGAGGTGCGGTCTCTGTGGCTCGGAGGAAATCATGGAACTTGCTCATGTATTCGGCGGACCGTGGGAGCCGACGCCAGCTCCCACAGCCGCTATCGCAGCATAGTCAGTTCCCATCGCTTCAGGGTGCTGGATGGAGTTGCCTTGCTTTTTAGGCGTGATTCATGCGATATTTGGATGGTAGTTTGTAAAGAGGCTTTGCGATGGCGACGCTATCCGCTCCAAGACCTGATCTGTCCGCTCACCAACAGGCGCTGCGACTGCCCATAACAGAGGTCGTATCGAAGCTTGTGGAGATCATTGGCCGTAAGCTCACTGCTTACGTCGGGGGAGTTAAGGACACTCGGGGCTTGGATCGTTGGATTGCCGGTGGCGAAATGTATGGGGATGCCGAAGTACGGCTGCGTTTTGCTTTCCAGTTGGTGCGCACCTTGGCAGAGTATGACTCGCCGGCCGTGGTCCAGGCTTGGTTGACGGGGGTCAATCCTGAGCTTGGAGATCGTGTTCCGCTGCGGTTGCTCCGAGAGAATGACATCGATACCGTGGCGCCAGCCGTATTGAGCGCGGCGCGCGCCTTTCTTGCCGGGGCGTAAACGATGGAATTTGGTCTTGAAGTTCGCAGATGTTCCGTGCCCATTTACCGTCTCGGTCGACGTCCCGACCCATGGCAGCTTCCACCTTGGTCGTTCGTCCAGAAGGACGGCACCTTCGGCAATCGGTTTGACGATCCCGACGGATACTATCGTGTCCTCTATGCTTCATCTCAGCGGCTCGGTTGTTTTATGGAGACGCTTGCGAGGTTTCGACCGGATTTATCGCTTCTCGCAGAATTGAACTCGATTGAGGGTCCAGATGACTACTTTCCTTTAGGGGTGGTGCCACGGGACTGGCTCGCGGTGCGCACCATGGGTACAGCGAATGTTGATGGCGAGTTCGCGGATATCTATGCGGCTCAATGGGTGAGCTATTTGCGGAGCAGCCTGGCCGCCGAAGCGCTCGGTCTTGGGATGCAGGATATCGATGTCAGTGCGCTACTGATGGCCGAACCACGCCGAATTACGCAACTTGCCTCTCGGGAGGCTTACCGGATGAGCGCAGCCGGCATCTTCTATCGCTCTCGATACGGCCAGTCGTTGGAAAACTGGGCTCTCTTCGAACCAGTTTCTCTTCAAAACGAGGAATGCCAAATCGTGGCTACAGACGATCCCGATTTGCGAGAAGCGCTATTGCTCCATGCCATAGAACTTGAGGCCGCTCCAAGGTCTCGGTAGATTCTCAGCTATTGAATTCCAGACATGTGAAATAAAGCATAAGTTGGTCGAGAATAAAGCATATCTTGGCCGGGCAAGCGCGGCGGCCAGAATGACGCGCTGGTGGGAATCGGCCGAGGAGCCACGGGAATTCCACGTTGGCAGAGATGGAATGAGTCTCGCTGAGTGACTTGGCGCTTTGCGCTCCTTGAGAACTTACATGCAAATGCGGGCTGAAGGAGCTAGACTGACGCCATGGCAGACGATCTTCTGGAGAATGCGCGACAACAAGCCGAGAAGGCCGAGCCCTCCATGCGTTCCGCCGCTCTTCTGTGGATTGCCCGCGCAGAATCAGTTGCAAATGCAACTCAGGCGCGAACGTCGCTGCTCGAAGCTCTGGAAATCATCCGTAACCTCCCAAGCCCGAATCGCGAGCATCACTTTGAAGAAGCGCGCTCAGTCGCCGCTGCTGTAGATCCAGCCCTGTTAGCAGAAATCCCAGCTAACAGCTTTGACATGCACGAGCACCATACAACCTTCCAAATCGTCCAGGCCATGCTCGCCCATGGCCACGTCGACGCCGCTTTCCACTACGTGCTTTCCCACGAAGGCACCGCATCTTTTCCATTCTCAATGGTAGGAAATGTCCTTCACCAACTCGATCCCAAAATCCCCGATTCGGCGGTTCGGCGGATGACGCTTCTTCGCGCTGCAGTCGAGGCTTGGCGCCAGCGCGCTTTCGGCACTCATCCTCACGAGAGTGATAACTTCATACGGCTATTCGGTCATTGCTGGAAAGAACTCCCGCCAGAAGAAGCTCTCCAAGTCGCCCGAGCGATCGTAGCGCGAGCCACTGAGGAACCAGACGCCGGAACCTCCGTCGACTACCACAATGAAATCCACTTCTCCTCGCACCGCCAGCACACTCTGTTCCAAATTTTGCACGTCATGCGCCACTTCGATCCCGCACTGGCCCAATCACTGATCAACTCGCTCGATGAGCTTTCCGCAGCAGCACGCTGCTATCCCAACGGATTGCAGACAATGCAAGAAGAAGCCGAGGCAGAAGCGGCACGCCGCAAGGCCGAAGGCGCAACCTGCGATGGCGGATTCATTTTCGCGGGCAACCCCGAAGACCTTCCCCGTCAGCGCAGGCTCATGGACGCGATTCGAAACGGCGACTTCGGCCCGTCGATCGAAGACGCAATTCAGAAGTATAGCGAAGACACATCCCCTGAAACGGCCAACTATGCGCCCAAAGAATACTGGCCCTCTACAGGCGCATTCCGCACGCTGTTTTATCAAGTTGGCAAGCGCCTCGGCCCTGATGCAGCCAAGCTTCTCGACCGGGTTCCGGACGATGATCTTCGCCTGTTCGCATCGATCGAACTTGCCGCCGCCATGGCTGGCGTTCCCGCATCGTCCATCAGCAGCAGGAAACAACGGTACCCACAGGCTCTCCAGCGTCGCGAGGCGGACGGATCGTAGCTTCATGGTCATCGCGCGAACGGCAAGGCGAAGGTAGAGCGGAGCCCCGATGCGAAGTCCCGACGGGTGCCTCATCCGTTGCCCCAATTGCTCTTTCCAGCCTTCGACGGATACGCACCGGGGCTGCAAGTGCGGTCATATCTGGAACACCTTCTGGACCTTCGGCCTTTGTCCCGTATGCCATTTCCAGTGGGAAGTTACCATCTGCCATCGCTGTCACGAAATGTCCGAGCATAGGGCCTGGTATGTCGCTGAGTCGTAGCTTTGCTGATAAAGACAAGGCAACGGTTTCACATTTTTCATGGCGTAACCAACAGAGAATTTCGTAGCCATCCTTCACAATTTCAATAGTTTGGTCTGTACATTCTGAAACGCGATTCTTGATTGACAACTTAAGCCGAGGCACTCAGCGAGACTCGTTCCATCTCAGCCAAGGTGGCATTCCCGTAGCTCGTCGATTCCCACCAGCGCGTCTAAGATATGCTTTATTCCCGGCCAAATTATGCTTTATTTCACAAGACAATCATGGGTCGACAAGGAGGCTGACCGATGCGGAATGTCGCACGCCTCAAAATGGGCTATTACCCGTTGCCCGAAAGTGAAGGGAAGAACCTCCGTGCCCTTCTTGCTTTCACAGAACCAGCATCGGTCATTGACCCCTGCGTTGGACAAGGAACGGCGTTGCATCTCGTGACAAGCAACGCAGAGGTACGTTGTTATGGTGTCGAGCTGGACGCGGAACGAGCGCGCATTGCAAGCGCCAAAGGCGTGGAGACGATCCAAGGCAATACTTTCGATGCCGTAGCAAAGCCTGAGTCCTTCTCGTTGCTCTACCTGAATCCGCCGTACGACTCCGAAATCGGTTCTGTTGGCAATCGGCGGATGGAAGCTGTGTTTCTAGAACACGTGTACCGGTGTCTGGTCATGGAAGGCGTCTTGGTTCTGGTCATCCCTTTCGAGCGCTTGCACGACTGCGCTGGCCTATTGAGCTCACACTTCAGTCGGTTGAATGTCTTCCGCATGACCGATCCAGAATCGGTCCAGTACCGGCAGATTGCGGTCTTCGGGACTCGATGTGATGTTCGGGGTGCCGCGGTTGACAGCAACAAGCTACAACTCCAGCGGATCAGTCCCTATGGCAGCTTCACTGATCTGCCGGAATTGAGCCCGGACGCTTGCGAGCCATACACCGTTCCGCGGTCTGCTGCCGCGAGCCTAACTTATCGTGGCCTTCCGTACGATCTGCTGGAAGACCTGCTGCCGCAATCGGGAGCCTGGAGCCAGGCTGCACCATTTCTTTTGCCGAATGAAGATGTCGCCACAGGGCGGCCCATCACTCCCCTGCACGGAGGGCACGTCGGGCTCCTCTGCACTGCGGGGCTGCTCAACGGTGTCTTTGGAGAGGGCGATGAGCGCCATATCGCTCGTTGGAGGTCGGTGAAGCACGTCACGACCTTTGTGGAGCAGGACGGCGATACCGAGATCATTCATCACCGCGAGCGCTGGGCGAACGAACTGCGGTTGATATACACAGATGGGCGGGCGATCAAACTGACCGAGAGCCCAGCCAAGAAAGAAGATGAGACCGATGGAGAATGCACATCTGAGGCTAGGGCTGCTTGAGTATCAGCGCATGACGGAAAAGACGACGACCCGGATTCGCGTGCGGGTCGACCGCTATGTGGGCGAGGACCGGAAGGCGCATCTTCTTAGCGTCTTCGGCAATGACTCCGACATCGGCGCAATCACGGCGGCAGTACATGAGAAGGCGGCCTTCAGTCTGGCATTTCCCGACGGCACAATCAAGGATGTGTCGCTCGGCGAACATCCGTCGTGCTACAAGGGCACGTTGACTCTGCCCGATCGCAAGTACCCGGTCCGTCATCTGCTCGCCGTCTCGCAGGAGCTGCACACCAACGGAGGATGCGGACGGACGATCCTGCTCAGGTATCAGCGCGACGAGGCGTGGGCAACGATAGTGAGCTTTCTCGGATTGCCGAGCGATCCAACCTGGGGCTCCCATGTGCTTGGCGTCATCGAAGGAATGGGTCGAGTCACGGAGATCGACGGGATCGGTTGCCGGCCTGTACTCATTTCGGCTACGAGCGAGGAAGTGTTGGAGTGGATCGGCGGCGGCCTGCGCAGTCAGCAACTGCGGCTGCCGGCGGCGAATGGGCCGGTTCGCTGGCCACGCTTCATGTTGAAGGACGTTCTGTCCGCAGGCATCGCCTAGCTTGTAGATCATGGTGCCGAACTCCTAAGTCCTAGAGAGCGCTCCTTGAGCGCCCTTTACCTTTTTCGGCCCCCATTCGTCACAAACCCGGATTTCGAGGTGCATCCCATGGAAACCACGTTCGACTACCTGCGTGCCCATGCGGCGGAGTTGGGTTCCCGCATCCTTGAAACCTATCCTCCTCTTCAAAGCACCAAAGATCCGGTCGCGCCGGCGATTGCCGAACTGCTGCGCAAGGCACTTCCGGCCCAGGCGCTTGCAATCACAGGAACCGCGAAGTATCTGCGCCATGCCAGGGCTGCACGCATCGTGGCCGAATGTGGCGCCGGCAAGACCTTCATGGCTCTCGGCACCATCCATGTTCTTGCGGCTGGTCGTCCCAGCACCACGATCGTGATGTGTCCATCGCATATTACGCATAAGTGGGCGCGGGAGGTTTTGTTGACCGTTCCTCGGGCACGCGCCTTCTTGATCGAGGACATGCGAAACGGCGGGGATCCCAAGAAGCCGCACGGCATCTGTGAGGTCAAGCTGAGCAAGGGCAGGACCATCTACGAGGGCAAGCGCTTCACTCTCGCAGAGTTGCGACGTATGGGACGCAAGGAGTGGCGCAGTCGCTACCCGGGACCCGTATTCTTTATCACCGGGAAGGATAAGGGCAAATTAGGTTACTTCTGGGACCATGCCTTCCTCCAGGCGAAGTCCGGTCCGAACTGCGGCGGTCTGGTCAACCCGGATTCGGGACTGGCAATCCTCGATTCCGAAAGGCAGAAGCTCACGCGGCTCGACTTCACCGACAAGGTCAAGGTCTCGGAGATCTTGGCATGCAAGCATGGGGGCAACTTGCGTTTCTCGGCACTCTGGAAGGCAGACCGTGGCCGCATCCAGCGCATGGCACCGATCGAGTACATTGGCCGATACATGGGTGGTTGGTTCGATTTTGCCATCGCGGATGAACTCCACCAGCTTGCCGGGGACACAGCCCAAGGGAACAGCCTCGGCGTTCTAGGACGGGCGGCCCAAAGACTGATCGCCCTCACCGGAACCTTAATGGGCGGTTATGCCGACGATCTCTTCAACATTTTCTACCGCATGGAACCGCGAACGATGGTGCGTGAGGGGTTTGCTTATGGAGGGCAGGGGAGGCGCGACTTTCAGGAGCAGTACGGAGTGCTTGAGACCATCGAGAAGGTGAGGGAGACGGACAACGCCTGCTCACGGTCAACCAAGAGGACAATCCAGATCCTTCGGAAGCCGGGGGCGTCGCCGCTTTTGTTCGGCAAGTTCCTCATGAATACGACGGCGTTTCTTTCGCTTGAGGACATCTCGGACAATTTACCGCGTTACGATGAAAGCGTCATTTCGGTCGAGATGGACGAAGTTCTCCAGACGGCCTACGAGCAGTTGGAGGAGGATATCCGAGGCGCAATAAAAGCGCATCGGGGTAACAAAAGCCTCATGAGCATTCTGCTCAATACGCTCCTTCTTTACCCCGATCACCCCTACGACTTCGATCAAATCTGGGCGAGAGCCCTCGATCCGGCGACAAAGGAGGTCGTGAGGTTTCTGGTGACGGAGCCGGTGAACCTCAGCCAGGAACCCCTCTATGCCAAAGAACGCTCGTTGATCGCCGACATCAAGGAGGAATTGCGGCAAGGGAGGCGCTGCCAAATCTACGCGACGTACACCGGAGAAAAGGATGTAACGCTACGGCTAGAGTCGATCCTTCGTCGAGAGGGGATTCGCGTTGCCGTCCTCCGGTCCTCGGTTCCGACCGACAAACGAGAGGATTGGTACGAGAGGCAATTGAAGGCCGGGGTCGAGGTCGTCGTCTGCCATCCTAAGCTAGTCGAGACAGGTCTCGATCTATTGGCATTTCCGACTCTCTACTTCTACGAGACTGGCTACTCCCTGCACACGTTGCGTCAAGCGAGTCGGAGATCGTGGCGCATTGGCCAGAGATTCCCGGTGCGGGTCAAATTCGTTACGTACGCAGGGACGATGCAGGAGACCTGCCTTCGTCTGATGGGCAAGAAGATGCTTGTCGCGCTCATGATGGAGGGCAAGTTCTCGGGCGAAGGTTTGCAGTCGCTCGATACGGACGAAGACCTGATGAGTGCAATGGCGCGCGAACTGGTTGAGAAGGCCGGGGTCGGAGAGTCTGCGGACGCCATCTGGCGCGAACTGGATCACGAGCGAGACAAATTGCAGCCACCGCCGTCTTCATCGGATACGGTACTTGAGGTCCTGCCGGAGCTGACCTGCGGACCGCCAACAGCCATTGCTTCGGAACAACCGTCGGTACAGTCCGGAATCCATCTGGTCGAGCCGGATGTGACCACGAAGAAGCGACGGAAGTCCGCGTTGTGGCCTGGCGCACAGGCTGACGAGGCGCAGCTGAGACTCTTTGGATAACAGAGGAGTTCCTCGCCCAGTACCTCCCCAACAGCGCGTCTATTCAAGCGAAGCGAGCAATGGTAGAGTGGCGACTGGGAGAATGTTCCAACGAGGCCAAGCGATTGGCTTCTCAAAGGCAAAGAGAAGGGCCAGCTGCGGCTGGCCTTCTTCTTTGCGTGGAGACATCATGCCGAAAGGAAACTTTCTTCCCTCGGACTTTGTTGCGACACAGTTCGCGACGGCTGCCGACAAGGCCGCGTTCGGCAATACCCTCCTGCACTTCCTTGAATCGGATTGCAAGCAGGAGCTGTTCAGCAAAGAGTTCTACCGTCGGCTATCCATGTGCTTCGGTCATATCGCCCACTGCGATCGATCAGGTTTCTATGAGACGTGGTTCAGCTCCGATGAGAAACGTCTGCGCTTCCTGCAGCACACGCTGCGGGCGCATTGTTACGGGCAACCGGAGTTCACCTTCAGCGACGTCGAGCGTGCCGTTCAGCAGGCTATCAAGGGGCTCAACCTACTTGTCCGTTTCGAGCTCCGCGCCGCACAGAGTACCTATTCTGCCGAAATAGAAACTCTAGCGCGTCTTGAGGCGAAGTATAGAGCGCCCGTGTCCGGCGATCTTGCTCCAGCTCAAAGTTTGCATTGCTCAGTACCGTGCGAAGAGGCGCCAGTTTCGGCTCCCGCGGTGCCGGTGCAGGCGAGCTTGTTCTAGATATTCAACGAAAGAGGTAGGTGATGGGATATTCCGTGTACTACACAGGAGAAGTTTCGGTTACGCCGCCCCTAAGCAAAGAACACACCGCTACGCTGATGGAGTTATCGAAATCCGAGCGGACAGACGCGACCAATCCTATCTTGGCGGCGATCTCCGCGAGTGCGGAGCCTGATCTCCCCGGCTATGGAGGCTTGCTTGAGGTCGCCGGGGAGGGTTCTCTGATCGTCCCCGAAGAGGGCGAGAGCCGCCACGGGGTGAGACTATGGCTCCGTCTCCTTATCGAGCACTTCTTCGGACCTCTGGGATACGTCCTGGAGGGCGAGATCGAGTGGACGGGGGACGATCCCGAAGATCGCGGCTGCATTTTCGTCAGCAACAATCTCGTCGAGGCCGTTGACGATCTCATCGCGAACTCGGGTCCAAGCTGGTCTCCGAATCATTACATCGACGACAGCCTGAAGGTGAGGCTCCGAGCCCTGGTCGATTCGGCCGATGACACCGGCTGTTCGCCGGATCTGACCGTGGTGTCTGCGAAGGAAGTCGAAGCGCTGAGGGCTGCTCTTCAGATGCTTTGATCCCCTTGCCTTCGGAGACAAGCGGAGGTTCAGATCCCCATCCATGCCCGGCCCAAGGCCGGGCTTTTCGTTGTCGCTTGCAAGAGCGCGAGGAGAACCCATGGTTACGTTGCGCAATCGTCACTACAACAACTGTTTGCGCTGTCCGCTCATCTTTGAAGGAGAGAGACGCCCCGAAGAGCCCTTTAGGTTGGGATCTTTGAACTTTGATCTGCTGTCCGCGCGAAAGCTCTGCCGCGATTCCATGCTCCACCGTGTGGACCCGACGGCACTTGCCGCGTGGTTGGAGGTGTTTCCCCTTCTTCCTGAGCACGTCGATCATCTCCCGACCGGTCTCGGTCCTGGGATCATGGTGACACTTCCCAACGGTCTGGGGAGGCCACTCATCGACGGGAATCATCGGGCCGCACGCGCACTCCGCGAGGGCGTGGAATTTCTGGCGTTCGTCTTGCCGGAATCGCGGACCCGCAAGCTGCTGATACGCACCATGGGCCGCACGGCGGCAAACCGTCTCTGGAATCGCCTGTGCGATTACCAATTCAACCCGAACGATGTTCAACAAGGAGAAGAGCGATGAGCAGTTTAAAAACCGAAGTGCTCCTGCGGGAGTTTTATTACAACGGCGTTCGTATCCCTGACCCAGGGCCTGAACTGACCGTGGAACAAGTCCGCGACCTCCTGACGCCAAACTATCCGGAGATCGCTACCGCATCCGTCTCCGGCCCGGAGGACAAGGGGTCTGTGCTCCGCTACACCTTCAGCCGGGCCATCGGGACGAAGGGCTGACCCATGTCGACACCTGCAATCACGGCGGAAGAACTGATGGCCTTGTTCCAGGCAAAGGCGACAGATCCTCCTCCGGAGGCAAGTCAAATGCTCGTGAGGCACCTCCAATGCAAAGACTCTCTCCATCTCGCCCGTGCCGTGACCGAGGCGATGGACAGGCACAACTCGACGGGCGGCCGTCCTCTGCCGTCGCCCGCGGAACTGCTTCCTCCATTGGCCTGAAAACATTGGCCCCTGCTTTCGGCCAGACGTTGCCTTCACTCGTCAATGTGCCCATAGCGTACACGCATGAATTTCACGCGGAACTACTTTACGACCTTTGTGCTGCTCTCGTGCGGGAGGGGTTGGGGACGGCAGAGACTTGGAAGAAGTGCGGCGAGAGCTCCACGGTCTTCGTGCAGCACGCCATTATGAGCACTGTTGGGGAAGACCGTTGGAACTTATTGACCCGAAACGTCGAGTATCACCTCCAGATCAGCGATGTCGCCGACCGCGGAGGGTATGACACTCCGCTCGCAGACGGCAGGCTCATGGTGACGATTGAGTCGAGCGGCGCCGGATACGTCAAGATCGGGCCTGCAATCGAGGCACTTGAGAACGAGGCCGAAGGTCTCGGAGCGGCATTTTATTGGGCCTTCACATACGCGCTGTATCGCGTAATGCGGCTCTACAACCACGACGACGCCATGGAATGTGAAGAGCGCATGAGGGAATACGCCGAAGACGAGGATGAGGGAAACCGCGAGCAATGTGAGCTTCCCGAGGTCGAGAAAGCGCTCCCCGCGTGCATTCGTAAGAGCTTGGAAGGCGACTCTCGCCAGAGGAAGTCGAATGGCCGGGAGCTTCTTTGCCGTTATCGGCTCGGACGTTTCCGTTCATGGCTGGATCGTCTGCGGAAGATAGAACGGCTGGCCCGGCTTCCACTCCCACGCTCGCGGGATTTCATCGAGCCGGGAAACTATGACAGCGCACCGCTGCCATGCTTGATAGTTGCCTTCAAAGATCATGACGCCATCACCGCCTGTTTCGACGAGGAAGCCCAGTACATGCTCGAAGGAAGCTCGGAACCGGCGATCTGTGTGATCTTCGTTCCGCGTGAGCAGGACGAGGTACGGGAAGCAATCCGAATCGTTAGTCGGTTTCTGAGGCTCAATACCGAACTGTTCCTGCTTATTGAAGAGTTACAGCAATGGGAGAAGCGTCATGCAGATACAAGTCGCGATCGGAGAGAACCATCGCTTCGAGCTGCGTGAAGCCTTGCTGGTCTATGGAGATCGCCAGAGGAGCTTCGTGACGCGGCACGAAGTTGCGAAGAACATCGACGCACCGCCTGTTCTGGGGCCGGCGCAGCCGCTGACTCTGAGCTTTCTCGAGTCGCTTGTCCGTTCGCTTCATGGCAGTTGCGCCGCTGAGATCCTGCCCGAGACGGTTCTCGCGAAGAACGATCGAATGATTGTCTGGTGGACGCCTGCGCGGCGGCGGCAGATGTTCTACGAGAGCGCCGACGGCAAATGTGCAGCACTCAACGGGCGTGTTTTTCCCCAGCCTGCTCTGGTGTGGCGCGTCGATAGCGGAGACCTCAAGATTCGGGCTCTTTGCGAAAGCAAACGGCCGATGATCGGAACCAAATTGGCGGTCGCTCCCTTCTGGAACTTGTCCGAAGATGGCCGCGTTTGCACCGGGTCTATGCGCCGGCCGGACAGTGCGTCTGTTGCCAGCATGCCGGATTGGGAGCGCGGCTTCTATGAAAGCGCCTTCACCCATGCCAACGTAGGCCGCTTGACGAGGCACGATGGCGGCTTTGAAGGCCTATGGGGCAACCTCGCAAAGGCGCGTGGGCGATTTCCCTCTGAGAGCCTGATCGGCCTGCCGCAGACGCTTGGGCAGTTCGTGCGGGGTGATCCACGGTAAGGCAATTGGCGACATATGCGGCTCGCAGGTGACGTTCCTCGGAAGGCTGAAGGGACGGCCAGGGCAGCAGGGAATCGCTATCCATTGCAATCGGGACAATCCTGCACGTGCGCATTGCGGACATAGATCAATTCCCGCAGCTCATCGTTTCGG
>Ga0302315_10004861_pt1 | contig 11637 bp, 11 predicted proteins | sample III_Palsa_N3_1_FD_200532 | JGI IMG/M metagenome (GOLD analysis project Ga0302315, IMG submission 200532) | Peat permafrost microbial communities from Stordalen Mire near Abisko, Sweden - III_Palsa_N3_1 | ecosystem: Environmental > Terrestrial > Soil > Palsa > Peat permafrost | place: Sweden... | reverse complement strand
TAAAGGACCTGCCCCGCAATCCCCGGCGGCAGGCGGCCTCCATCCGGTCGTTACCGTAGTGCTTGGCCAGGCGCAGCAGCCCCAGGCAGGCATTATAGGTTTGTTGGCAGTACTGCCTGGCCTCCAGTACCTGGGACATATATTGATGGGTTGCCTCACCGACCCTTGCGGCGTTTTTAAGGAAGTACTCCTGGTCCCAGCCTAACTGTTCCGAATGGCGCTGGTGGCTTTCGGGCATGTGCTCTTTTAAGGTCGTATAGTCGTTCTTTTTGTAGCTGCGGATATGCAGGGCGATCCGCTGGTGTTTATAGAAGATCTCGACATTATCGGTGTCATAAACCACCTGTACGACCTTGCCGATAAAGCTGAATGGAACGCTGTACTGGTGCCAGTCTTCCCCCAGGATAATATGGTAGTTCTTTTGCACCTTGCACTCTGCGGCATGGCTGATGGAAAAAGGCTCATCCGGCAGGGGTTGCAGCAAGTGCAGTTCTTCCTCCATAAAGCGGGTGTAACGGTTGCCCTCCTTCTTTTGAAAGGGGGTTTGGTGATGCTCCAGCAGTTGTTCTGTGATTGCCATATTCAGTTCAGAAAGGCTATAAAACTCCTTATCCCTTAAAGGGGCATAGATGCGCTGGTAAGCCAGCTTGACCTCTGCTTCTACGGGTGCTTTATCCTTGGGTTTGCGCACACGGGCGGCCAGCAGCCCAATCTTATTATGCAGGGCCCATTGCTGTATCGCCTCGGTAAATACCGGCTCATAGCGGCAACTTTTGAACACGATCTGCTTCATGTTGTCACTCTTGAGGTTCAGAGGAGCGCCACCCATAAAGGCCAGGCAATCGTTCAGGGCCTTGATCAGTAGTGGCAGCGTAGCATTGGACAACGCCACTACATAGCTGCGCCCGCTGTAGGGCAATACGCAGACCAGTACCGGGCAGAAGATCACTTCCCCGCTATCCTTGTCAATATAGGATTGCGGCTCACCGGCAAAGTCTACCAACAGCAGGTCACCCGGTTTATATTGCAGGCGAAAACTGGCCCCGGTCACTTTCTTTTCATTGAATAATATGGAGCAGAACTGGGGGTATTTATAGCCCGTAGGCACTTGTTCTTTGTACTCCTTCCAGAGTAATAACCGGGTTACCCCGGTGCGTTTGAGCTGTTCTAAATAACCGGGTAAACGGTTCATTATATCGATCTTTCGCTTATCCATGTTCTCCTCTTGCAGGGACGGATAAACAATAGCGGCAAGGCCGGAATCGTCCAATTCATGGAGTTCTTCCAGGCTTAACCCTGAACTATTAAGGCGGCGGGAATAAGCGGCGATAGTGTTGCGGGATAACCCCAGCTCGCGGGATATCTCCCGGTGTGAGGTCTTTCGTAATAAATGGTGAATAACAAGACGTACCTGTTGCATGGTTACAAGTTTATTTGACATGGGGCTTATAATGGTGGTTGGTTAAACAACCAAAGTTCCCCAAATCAAGGGTTCAAATCTCGTAACACCCTCGGGGTGGCTCAATTACGTCAGAATGTCAGTGTGCTCTCAGCGGGGTTAGTGGCTCAATTTGTCCAGAATCTTCCTGAAAACGCTTTGTCATTAGGTGGCTCACTTTCGTCAGAACAGTGGCTCAATATGTTCAGAATTGGTGGCTCACTTTAGTGCAGAATATACAATTAATATCTTCATTAGAATGTGGTATAGCAAATTAACTCGAATTATTTGGTGCGCTTAAATAGTTTTTAATGTTGGAAAGAATTAGTGATCTTTTTTAACGTTTCACGTAACTTCATGTGCTCCGACTTCAGCTTCGGCACCGGCGTACTTCCGTAGTGGTAATTGATATTAGGATATTTCGCCGCGTTATTTAACCAAAGCTCCAAAGTCCAATTCCACCGGCTTAGCAAATTTTGGAAAACCTCGTCGGCTGAAAGCGTATCGATTTCAGGTATTCCGTTAATGGTAGTATTGGTTAACGCCCCAATGCTTTGTGATAAACATTCTTCGTTAAATGCTTCAATAATCAAGCCGGGCAATTTTTTATTTATGGCCTCAAGGAAATTCTTTTTTACTTTTTTTATAATACCGAACTCACGGAAATGTAATGGAAGATTTGGCAGGGCTATCCAGTGGGTCACTTCCGGAAAAGTGTTATTTCTGGTGTCAAAGTGGGCACTATCAATTTGCTTATAGACAATTTCGCCTAAATCATATAAAAGGAAATGGCTTAAACCGAATGTAACGGGGCCGTGTCCTTCATTCCATTCCTGGTGTATCTCCGCATTTCCGAATGAAATTGGTTCCGTGGGCAAATAAGCCCAGCCTTCCACATCTTCTATAAACTTACCTGATTTTTTATCAAGCCATTTTCCTTGAAAATTTACATGTCCGATATAATAACTTTTTCCATCACAAAAGATCATCGGATTCGGTTGAACAGATTTATAAGTTGACGGTAATTGTCTCAGAAGATGCCATTCCATATTGCTTTTTTTGTAAAACTACAATGAATTAGCAACTTCTAAACTATACTTTTTTATTATGGGGCTATTTTCTAATTTAATTGAAAAGTTTTTAAACTGGACAACTAAAAGAATTAATTTATAACTATCTGTAAAATAAGCATATATAAACTTTAACATCAAATAAAACCAATCAGTAATTCGAAATTTATAAATTATGCGACAATTATTTTTTTAATTAAATTAATTGATTTATAAGCCATTACAAATTTGAAATTTTACCTCTATTTTTTTTTATACCTTTAAACTCAAAATACAGATAATATGAAGCAGTCAAATAAGCAAAATACCGAGAATATTCCGGTTAATAATGAGCGAAATGAAATCCTGATTGACCCGAAAATAATGGATAATGCAGTATTGGCGAGATTAATTGGCGAAATTGATTTCGAAAAGGAGAACCGTATTCATTCTTATAACAGAACCCACAACCGCCATAATCGTGGACGATAGCATACAAAGTACGGAAATAGATACCGTTCTGCTAAAAGTGGCAAGCAGGTGTAATATCAATTGCTCCTACTGCTACGTTTATCATATGGGCGATGATAACTGGTCGAAATTGACTAAATTCATGTCAGATGATACAATTAACGCAACCCTCAATGCTTTAGCTGAAATACGGCAATATCAAAACAAATATTTCAGTGTTGTCCTGCACGGCGGAGAGCCTTTATTGTTAGGCGTTGCTTCACTGAAAAGTTTGTTTTCTGGTTTGAGAAGCGTTCTTGACTTCAATTATCCTATTAGTATTCAAACTAATGGAATATTAATAACGACAGAAATCCTGGATATCTGCTCAGCATATAAAGTTAGTATTGCTGTTAGTATCGATGGCCCAAAAAATGTGCATGACAAATTCCGCATTACTCATAATGGCGAAGGCACTTTTGATGCGGTAATTGCTGGAATAGAAAAACTGCGAAACCATCTTGACGCTCAATTTCTTAACGCCGGTTTACTTGCGGTAGTTAATCCTGAATCAGATCCTAATGAGGTTTATACCTTTTTTAAATCATTGCAAGCCCCGAGCGTGGATTTTCTTTACAAGGATGGCAATCATGATCGCCTACCAGGTGGCAAGTCAAGTGTGGACTCAACTGAGTATGGTGCCTGGATGCTCGGACTTTTAAATTCGTATTTGGCTGATGATAACCCCTTGCCGATAAGGGTAATAGATGATATGTTAAAAGTGTTGCTTGGTGGGCTTGTTTCGAAGGAAGGGTTGGGTTTAACTGATTTTGGTATTATTATAATTGATACAGACGGCACAGTTATGAAAAACGATACTTTGAAAAGTTCGTATAACGGCGCAGATAAATTTGATATCCCTATTAATGTTAAAAATGGCAATCTAATTCCTTTTTTAAATTCACCGGCGTTTATAAAATATAGGGAACTCCAACGGCCAACCCACAAAAAATGCCTTCAATGCCCACAATTGAATGTTTGCGGTGGGGGGATGATTCTTCATCGTTGGAAAAATGGTTTCGGTTTTAATAATCCTTCGGTGTATTGTTCAGACCAGCTATATCTAATAGATGGAATGAGAGATGCTCTTTCTAAAATCCACTTAAAATATGCGTGAATCTGAAGTAATTGCTTTGGCTAACCTTAAATTTAATAATTCTCCGTTCCCACATTTCAGTTCATCCGCGATGTTCAGGGAAGGGCTTGAAAATAAAATATTCAAGTGGCTACAAGTTACAGATGAATGGAAGTTTACGAAGGCAGACTTTTACACGCAATATGAGATTTGTCTTTCAAACATAGTGCTTCCTGCCGAATTGCACTTCCTGGTATCGAAAGACACTGTTGCGGTGTTGACTAAAAAGCTAAATAGCCTGTTTGAGAAGCAGTCGCTAAAGTTAGTGAACGTTACTGCGCACAAATTAATTGACGGGCACAGGATGGGGATTCATAATGACCTAGTTGGGACCGATGAAACGCACCGGCTTATTGTCCAGATTAATCCAAACTGGCAACCGGAGAATGGCGGATTTTTAATGTTCTTTAATTCCGAAAAACCGGATGATGTCTTTGCCGTCATCCAGCCGCTGAACAATTCTGCTGTTGGCTTTGAAATTTCCGATCACTCTTATCATGCAGTTTCGATGGTTCATGATTATAACAGGTATACCATCGTTTATACTTTCAATCTCAATTAACAGGCAGTGCTGCAAGATATGATTAGCGAATTTTTGGTTAAACCGATTCCTTTATGGGATGGTAGGTTGACTGCTGAATTAATTGAAAACAAGCTGAACGACTTTAAGTTAAAAGGAATTCTACAAACATCTAACGGATATAACACTGTAAATAGTTATTTTAAGGACAATGTCGAATATCCGATTGTGAAATATCAATTGAATATTCCAACTAAGTCCCCCGTCTTTCTTGAGCAACCTTCGTTAGGATATTTACATTCATTTTATTACACTCACGGATTAGAACCGTTGCCTATTGGTATTTTATCATCCGAAAAGGCAATGGATAAATTAAACGCGGCTTTTAAAGTAATGGAACAGGTACCAGGTTGCTTCGATTGTGTGACAGGATTGGTGAAATGTATTCAACTATTAAAAAACGAGGATAGTGAAATTGATGTTAGCTACAGCCATCCCGAAATACCATTTTCTATTTTTATTTCTCTTTGCGACGAAGATTGTTTAACGTCTGACTTGCGGGTTTGTGAATCAATCTTGCATGAAGCTATGCACTTAAAACTGACGTTAATAGAGGAAATAGTGCCGATTGTTGAAGCAAACTCAGAAGAAACTTTTTATTCGCCTTGGCGCGGGGAAGATAGGCCGGTAAAGGGTGTGTTGCATGGCCTTTTTGTTTTTCGGGCAATATTGGATTTTTATAAAGTATTGAAAGAAAAAACAGGTTCGTTATTCTCAGATGAGGCGGCCGCGTCGATACGCATTTTGGAAATTAAGCGGGAAATTGAAATGCTTTCGGAATTACATCATTGCAAAAGTCTCACCCACACCGGACGAAAGCTGGCAATTAAGTTAGTACAACTCCCGAATCCTTTATAAAATCTCTCGCAGTTGCAGAAAATTTGGATTCGCGTTTTTGTGCCTGGATAAGAAAATTTTTTGCATCTAATACATCGTTGGGGTCGAGGAAACGGGCTGCTTTGACGATGATGATTTTAGATTTCAGGTTATCTATAACGTCTCTCCGTTTATCATTTAATGCAGCCCTGTCTAAGCCGCATATATTTATGGTCTGTTTTCCATAGATAGATCTGAATTTTACAAATTCATTTTTAAAGTATATATGTTTGCGTGGATTAGTCTTTGCAGGATTGATAAGATAAGGTTTTTCATAATGCAAATCATCATTATGCGATCTTGCCCTTATCGAGCCTGACTTTAATGGAAATCGATTTCCTTTAAATTCGGTGGAATTACATCGGCTACATACAAATAATAAGTTGTCCCAAGTATAACCAAGCCAAAAGTAGCCCGGTTTAATTAAAGGGTCATCCTTTTCCTGCTTGAACCCCATTTTCGGGCGAAAATGTTCAACGGCTCCATATTCATCTTTTTGTTCTTTTTCACAAAAGCAACATTTGCTTCTTTGAGCATCCTTGAGAGCTTTTTTCACAGTTGCATGTCCATAAATGCCAGGCAAAATGTCAAACTCAACGGTCAGATTAATATAGGCATTGGGATTGTTATCGTAATCTTGGCGATTTTGCTGGTCCGCTGCAGCACCTTGCACAAGAAGGCGGTCGGGGGCTATCAAAGGTTTTTTTATTCGGATCATGAGTCAAGCTTGATGTCCCCCTTCATCAATTTCTCATATAGGTCGTTGACAATCTCCCTACTTCGCATGTCCTGTGGATTGTCGCCGGATGGTAACCCCGATAATTCTTCATCAATTTTTTCAAGTTCAATTTTTTCTTCAGCAGACAAACGGATTTTGCTCATTAGAGCACCCCTTTGCTGAATCAGCTTATCATATTTTAGACCACGTGAGCTTTCAAGGCCAAATAGTTCACTGGTTAAAATTTGGTCAACTCTCCAACCATCCAATCCTTCTGGTTGATTCAAAATTTCTACAACGCCATTTTCAAATTTCAGTACCGAATAATTTGATTCCATCGCGGCTTGAACCATTACTGGGCTGTGGGCTGTTGCTACAAATTGAGTATTGGGGAAATGATCGCACAAATTTTGCAGGATTTCCCTTTGCCATTTCGGGTGCAAATGAAGGTCAATTTCGTCTATAAGGACAATTGCCGGCTCATGCAAGGGTTTCGGTGTTTTGCCTTGAAATTTAGTAAACAAACGCCAACTTAAGTCAATTACCCATGATGTTACAGTTTTATACCCCAAACTGAATTCTGAAAAGGGTATTTGTTCACCATCGCGCATTGTAATTATTATTCCGCCTTCAGGATCACTTGATAGAACTTTTGGGGGAAGAATATCTATTTTTTTTATTTTTTCAGCTTCGGGAAGTATAGAAATTATCATGGCCTTGACATCCTCTATAAATTCTTCGTATTTAGTTTTTTCTTTTGAATCGTTCGCTCCAAGACGCGCGTAATTTAATGTATGTAAGATTTCTTCAGCGTCATATAACTCGGTGAATTCATTTATAAAACCAGGGATTGTGTCGACTAATTTTGGGTTGTTTAGGTTTAGTTTACCAAGTTGCCTGGAGGCACTGTAACCGTATAATGACACCTCATCATGATAAAATACTTCTGGCGTGTTAGTATTTAAATAAGGTTCAGCAACATCTAACTTGAAATTCTTATTTAATCCAATCTTGATACTTGTTTCGCAGTATTGAGGATCGCTAATTGCAACTGTTTGATTTAGCGTCTGGTTAGCAACGAATTGCGCCCTAATCTCTGCGATTTTCCCTGTCGGTAACTTTCTGCTAACTAATTTTTCTAAAACCTCGTTTTCTTCATCGTTAATTAATGGTGACGGAACAAAGTCCTCTGGAATATCTTCGACATCATAAGGTAACGATGGTTTCATCCAGGCTATACATTGCAGTATGCTCGATTTTCCAATGCCATTGTCTCCAAGTATTAGTGTCCACTGTGATATGGCACCGTTGTTTTTGCCAAGTGCCAATTCGACTTCACTGGCAAATGTTTTTATGCCAGAAAGTTGAAGTGATCTAATATATATTGGTGTCGTTTTCATGGGTGCTGAGGAAAATGTAAAATTACGCTATTTTTCCTATTTTTTTGGGATAGTAAATTATCAACCTTTGTCGTGTGCGAATCTAATTATACCCTAACGGCATTAGTTTGTGTCATGTGGTTGTGGCAATAGGGCAATGCAAATAGCGCTTCTTTTTTTTTAAATAAACTAAACTGGGACATTACTCATTGATGGGGAGATAATATTTACTAATTTTATACCATTACCTAACCATCCTTTTAATGAAGCCTCTAATTTTAGATTTTAAAATACCCAGGCAGGAGGAACTAAATCCTGTTAATTATACCTATGACCCGTTTGAAGCCTTGAACGTGATTTGGGCCAATGGTATAAAAAAGCCATTTATTGATATTGACGCCAGCGATGTTGAATTGCTGACAAAAACCAAGGTTGAGCGGGAACGTGACGACGACCAATTCTTCAGTGAATTAGGATCTAAGACGGAAGTGCGCCGGGAACGAGATGACCGCCATGACATTATTCTGGAGATGATGACGAAAACATTAACAGCTCGGGAAAGAGACGACCGGGATAATGAAATGCTTGAAATGATGACCAAGACACGCGCGCAAAGAGAAAGAGACGATGAGTATTTTGATCATTACCAGCAAAATTGATATTACCTCGGATTTTGTTGTTAAAAGCCTGAAGTTAAAAAATCTTGCATTTTATCGCCTAAATACCGAGGAAATAGGCAGATCGCTACAAATAACATTTGATTTTAATGCAAATAAATTTCTTTTATTTGACAGGCAGATCAATCGTACAATTAATTTGTTGGATGTTAAGTCTGTATATTTTCGCCGTCCGGAAATCAACGATGAACTGGCCGATATTTCCGCTGGTGAACGTAATTTTGTGCGATCTGAAATATTATTTGTGCTCGAAGGAATTTATAAAATACTACGAAACGCATTTTGGATCAACACTGTTGAGGCCATCCGAAATGCGGAAAACAAAATTTTTCAGCAACTATTGGCTAAGCAACTTGAACTTCAAACTCCTGATTCCTTAATTACCAATGTTCCTTCCTATGCTCAAAACTTTTATCTTCAACACGATACAGCCTGCATAATTAAGCCTATTAAATCCGGCTTGGTCGAAGGAATAAACGAGGAAGGCGTAATTTTTACGAATAAAGTCGAAATTAATGATGATAATGCAAAAAGAATAGGCGTTTGCCCTGTTTACTTACAAAACCTTATTGAAAAGGAAGGTGATGTTCGCATAACTGTGATAGGCAAGAGATTATTTCCGGCATTGATCCATTCACAAAGCTCCGAAGAAGCACGTATTGACTGGCGAAAATCTACTTTGCCGCTGAAACATACGGTGCTGGCACTACCACCAGAAATTGCTCAAAAATGTTTAGAACTGACCAGACTCTTGAAATTAAACTTCGCCGCCATTGATTTTATTTTGGATAAAAACGGCAACTTTATTTTTTTAGAAATTAATCCCAATGGTCAATGGGCCTGGATTGAAAAACAATTAAACTTTAATATTTCAGATGAGATCACGACGCTCCTGGCTGAGGGCCAGCCTAATTAACTTCCGGGAGTTTTTATGGCCAATGTTGGAACCGGATGAAGATGAGGAGGAAGAGAAGGATGAAAATGGCGATAAGAAAAAGAAACCTGACTTTAAACTTCATCTATCTGATGAAAATTTAACACAGGCATTTGAGTTGATCCGTAATGTACAGGAAGCGGAAGATGACCGAAGGAAAACCATTGAATCAAAGGCCTCACTTTATATAAACACTATCGGTGTTAGCACTTCAGTAGTAGTAGCTTCGAGTGCATTAATTACCGGTAATAGCGATAATAACCTGACAATCAAAATTTCGGTTTTTTTATCATTCATATTGTCGATTTACACTTTCCGGACGGTATGGTTTTCTGTAAAGGCGCTTGATCGCGGCGCTTATAACCTTATGGGAATCAAAGACATTAACTTCAAGGGCAATAAAGAGGAATATGAACGGCACCTGATTAGCTCCCTCGCCAATAAAATAACTGCTAATTATGATACCATTAATACGAAGGTCGATAATTTTATCTTGGCTCAAGAATATTTTAAACGGGCTATTGCAATAATTTGTATTTATGCTCTTGTTATACTTATGATAAGTTTGTTTATCAAAACTAAACCGGAACAAGAAAAGCCTGTGAATATGAAATATGTTCATATAACTAAACTTTAAAGATGAAAGGCTACTTTGGTTCAGGTGTAACATGCATTTATCTTGACCAATTTGCGGCCAGCAATTTACTTGACAATCCGCCTAACGAACTTTGGCAAAAAATAAGCGATTTGCTAATGGAGAAATCCAAGGTTGGCAATATAATTTGTCCGGTACCAACTGAGCATTTTCTGGAATCAGCTAATAAAAACAAGGAATCGGCGCTTGCTATGGACAAACGGTTTGCTGACGTAGGAAAGGGCCTGGCTTTTCGCCGTGAGGTATTCGTAACTGCGAATCATATTATTAGCCTGGTACCCTGACCAATGTTTTAGGCAGCAGCGACATGTTGTGGGCGGTGCATTATTATGACGACCTGGCCCGGGTGATACAAAGCTACGGGCAGCATTATTTAGGCGGATCATTAAACGCGGGTAACTATGACAAGGTGGCTAATTCCTATGACTTTACCAACGAGGTAACGGCAGCCACCCGCACCCACTACAACTCGGTAGGAGGCTCGACACCGGTGGTAACGGTTGCCAACACTTTTACCTACGACCATATGGGCAGGAAGACCCAGACCTGGGAGCAGATCAACGGCGGAACGAACGTGCTGCTGACCCAAACAGACTTTAACGAAATGGGGCAGGCCATGACCAAACACCAGCACAGCACCAACAGCGGCGCCAGCTTTTTGCAGGATATAGCCTATACTTATAACGAACGGGGCTGGCTGAAGACCAGCAGCGCCCCGCTGTTCGCCCTGCAATTGAATTATGATGACGGCACCACGCCGCAGTACAACGGTAATATCAGCAATCAACTATGGGGAACGCCCGGCAGCCTGGGCAATACCTATACTTACAGCTATGACCCGTTAAACAGGTTAACAGCGGGCACCGGCAGTACGGGCAATACCGAAAACAGCATCAATTATGATAACCTGGGCAATATTACCCAACTGTACCGTTACCTGAGTAGTACGCTGACGGACCAGCTAACCTATACCTATACTACGGGTGGCAACTATACCAGCCAGGTGCAAAAGATAGTGGATGCTTCGACAGATGCCAGCGGCAAGGGCTACCCCTATAACGGCACCACCGGCTATAGTTACGCCTATGACGCTAACGGCAACATGGTTACCGATAATAGCAAGGGGCTGGGCATAAGCTATAATATCCTCAACCTGCCAAACGTGAATACCTTATCCGGCGGCACCGTGACCTATACTTATGACGCGGTTGGCACAAAGCTGCGAAAAGTAAGTACGCTTGGATCGGGCACAACGACAGACTATATATCCGGGATTGAATATGACAGCGGCAGCATCACTTTTTTACAGACGGAAGAGGGCCGCGCATTGAACAGCAGTGGGACGTATCATTACGAATACAGCCTTGCCGATAATTTAGGGAATACAAGACTGAGCTTTGACACGTATTCGGGAACCACCAGTCCCACCCAGCAAGATGATTATATGCCGTTTGGCATGGAAGTTTCTGTTGGTTCTGTTGTAAGCCCGAAAAATGAGTACCTTTACAATGATAAAGAGTTGCAGGAGCAACTGGGCCAATACGATTATGGCGCGAGGTTTTATGATCCTGTGATTGCAAGGTGGACGAGTGTGGATCCCATGGCGGAGATTAGCAGGAGATGGTCACCTTACAATTATGTGGAGAATAATCCTATCAGGATGACAGACCCAGACGGGATGGTGCC
>Ga0302315_10004858_pt1 | contig 11646 bp, 10 predicted proteins | sample III_Palsa_N3_1_FD_200532 | JGI IMG/M metagenome (GOLD analysis project Ga0302315, IMG submission 200532) | Peat permafrost microbial communities from Stordalen Mire near Abisko, Sweden - III_Palsa_N3_1 | ecosystem: Environmental > Terrestrial > Soil > Palsa > Peat permafrost | place: Sweden... | reverse complement strand
ACTGTTGCCCTGAATGTTTCGAAAATCCAAACATATCTTTTGAGTTTGTCTGCGGATCAGCATACAAATCAGTTGATTGAACGATCACCGGCAATTTGGCAGTCATAATTTTCGAATCCTTTAGCTGCGAGCTGCTACCCGACACAAGGCAGGCAGTGATACTGTTAATTTTACCTCATATTCAGCCACATATTTATAGCGCTAGGCGTTCAATGTTTGGAAGTAGTCAATTGCAATCCGGATTAGCCCCAAAGAGTATAATCGGTATTAAGTCTGTAGTGCGGAGAGGGTTCAGAAAAGGTTATTTGAGCTAATTTCTGACGTTCCTGTCTTCAACCGGGGGATAGTACTGCGGAACCTCCTCCCGCTCAAACATTCCATAATCGCGTTCCATTTCAACCACGCACAATCGAAATGTTGATTTGCGGCCGCCTGCAATCGTTAGGTCGGCTAATCCCTGTATTTACTCGCTCTTGCCATACCGTGCTGACACTTCATTCTTGTGTCTGACGGCGATCTCAAATGATCATTTTAGACACCGTCAGTGGGTTAGGGAAGCCGGGCTTGGGGAATCTATGATTTGTCCCTCAGGCGCAAGGCTAGCACGATACGCCCCAAACTGATCCCAGATCCTCTGCTGAAGCTTAGCATCCATCGTGACATCTTGCCATTTGCTTGGGTTCGTGGCGCAGCGCATTTTGATTGTGACTGGCTGTGCTGGGTCGAAGGCCGACGAATCGTAGAAATAGACACCCTCTTTAGAGTTTCCGACGATATGTTCCCCATCGTCGGTGTCGGGGCCAGGTATCACACCAATAATGTGCGCGCTCACGGGTGGGATCAAGACTCCCCCGTGGAACATCTGCATTTCACAGAACGAATCCCGATACACGTATTCCGGCTTTACTGAGTCCGAATTGTGCATCAGTCCCTCAATAAAATGGTCCCACGCACTTTCGGACGATTGCTTCGCATTTGGATACACGGAAATAATCACAACGGGAGTGTGAACGTCGAACCCTCCGTCGATGTTGCTCGCCCATAACGGCGTCATGGCCGAAGGGGGATCATTGCTCCTGCGCGCCACCTCCGCAATATCAAAAGGGGTTTCAACGTCTGCGCTAAAACCTCTCGGTGCGCCTAATTTATACGGCCCTGTCTGCTTGACCACAACTGATGTCAACATTTGATCGGGAATCAAAACGCTTGAAACAACGGGCGCGGCAGGGGGATTTTGGGCCTTGGCTGCGCTAGTCCACGAAAAAGCCGCAGCTACGATAAGCATGAGAACGATGCGTTGTTGAAAATTCAAAACAGTCTCCATTCATACCGCAAAGTGATGAAGTCTGTTTTGATTATACATGCGATCCTTTACAACCAGACGATGGCGAAATTACTTTTTATCAACCGGAGGATAATACTGCGGAGCCTCTTTCCGGTCGAACATCCCGTAGTCGCGCTCCATCTCAACAACGAGTAATCGAAATGTGGCTTTGGGACCGCTCGCAATGGTTGGATCGGCTAAGGCCTGTATCGCTCGCTCTTGCCATATTGTCGCCGCCGCTTCATTCTTCCACGACGTCAAATATAGAAACTTTCCTTCGATACTAAGACTGTCGTAGCGTTCCATCGTTTCGAATCCTTCACTCTTACTTAGGGACGGGCCGATGATAGTCTCCAGGTTTATCTGACCGCCCTGCTCTTTAACCTCAGGTTCAACCTCCAGAATGGCGGCGTAGGTTGGGGGATGGACCGTCGTGTCGTTATAAGCCGAGCGCCGCTCCGGCCGCTGCTGCGCCTGCCCCGGAGTGTCGTCGGTAACGACCTGACCGACACGCAAACGGTAGTCTTGAAACACCTCGGAACGGCCTTTTTCCTGGACTTCGTGGTGCACGGCCAGCGTGCGCCATTCCACCAGAGCAGCCTCGTCCCGCCATAGAGACAAAGATAGAATCCATCCCTCGCGGCTTTGACTCTTGAACCGGTCGATAGACAGGTAACCGTCAATTTGCTCAAGGTGTGGCTTTAGCATTTTGGCAAGATCCAGGTAATCGTTATAGCGTTCGGGTTTTGGGTGTACTTCGAAAATTACGGCAAACATAGTCAAACTCCTTCGTTGTCTCGTTCTAGCAGGAACGCCTCGGCCTCGCGGTAGAGTGCGTAACGGCTTTCTTCCAGGTGCATCAAATGCGTTGCCCGGCTGATTTTAATATCGCGCTTTACGGGTGAATTAACAAGCGTGTCGAACAGCCAGCGCGCGTCGGTATCAAGGCACAGACTGTCCCACTCTCCCCGAATAATGGCGACAGGACTGCTTATCGAGGCAGGGTCATAGGCAAGGTTTCCACTCCATGATGCCTGTATATCGGCCAGAGGTCCGTTCGGGATCTTCACGGAGGGTGGGGTACGTGCGGCGCTTTCCCCATCGGTAGCAAGATAAAGCGGCCCCCAATCGTCAAAATGGTCCCGTCTGAGAACGGCCGCCTTATTGGGAGGCACGTCACAGATAAATCTGTCCCATTGCTCCTGCAAAGAAACTACGGACCATGCCGGTATCAAAGGCGCATCGCTTCCGGTCCGCCGGGTAATGGGACCGAAGAAGACGAGCCGCCTTACCATGTCGGGACAACGCCCGGCAAAAAGTCCTGTCGCCAAACTTCCCCAGGAATGCGCGATAATATTGAGCGATGCCCGCTGATGGTGGCTCAGAATAAACCGGGCCGCAGCCTCGATCTGCCGGCTTGCTTCTGGCGCGCGGCCTAGCGGCGCATGCCCATCCGCGGGCTCGGACATCTCCTGATATCGTTCGGAAAGTCCAAATCCCTGGAAATCCAGTCCCCAGACGTGAAACCCGGCGGCTACAAGCTCATCCCGCCAGGAACGGCCATCGAATCGATGGGCTACAGAGAGAGCGGAGGGAAACGTCGCCCCATGGACGTACAGCACAATTCCGTTCGATTGCGATTCTACGTGCGGCGGCAGATAGCGCAGGAAGAGCTGCAAGGGAGCGTCCGGGTTTGCAATGGTGAAGAGTCGCTCACGCGCATCAAGCATAAATAATTGTCATTTCGTTAATATTCACTAAATCTTAAATCTGTGCTAGCTATACAGTTCCTCAATCTCTGTAGGATAAAACGTAGCAGCATAAACTTGACTATCCATGGATTGTGCGGTAGAATTGAAATCGATTTCAAGATAAGGAAACAAGGTATGACAAAGGCTCGGTTAAATCGGTTGATGAACCATGGACGGTGTTTCGATGTGGCTGTGGACCACGGATTTTTTAATGAAGTAAGCTTCCTGAATGGCATCCAGGATATGGGCAGCGCAGTAACTACGCTGATCGAAGCGGCTCCCGATGCCATTCAGCTTACGCTGGGCACAGCACGCCATTTGCAAGACAATCCGGCCCATTCGAAACCCAGTCTGGTGCTACGTACCGATGTGGCCAATGTCTATGGCTCGGCGCTTCCCAGGGTTTTATTCAGCCACCTTGTGGATAGTGCCGTAGAACAGGCTGTAGCTCTCGATGCCGCCTGTGTCGTGGTTAATCTGCTTCTCCTGCCCGATCAACCGCAGCTTCACGAAGAATGCGTATCCAACATCAGCCGGCTGCGTCCCTTATGCACTCGATACGGCATGCCGCTTATGGTCGAGCCCCTGGTTATGCAGTCGAACAGCGTTGCAGGCGGCTATATGGTGGACGGAGATCTCAACAAGATCCTGCCGCTGGTTCGCCAGGCCGTGGAACTGGGCGCGGACATTATTAAAGCCGATCCGTGTGACGACGTCCGCCAGTACGGCAGGGTCATCGAAATTGCCTCGGGCTGCCCCGTCCTCGTCCGCGGCGGGGGAAAGGCCAGCGAGGCGGAAATCTTTGAGCGTACCGTAGAGCTTATCAAACAGGGGGCTTCAGGCATCGTCTACGGCCGAAATGTAATCCAGCACGAAGATCCCGCCGGAATGGTGCGCGCACTGATGGCTATCGTCCACGACAACGCCTCTGCGGAGGAAGCCGCGGCCATACTCAAGGACCGGAAAGGACTTTAACGCCCGTGCAGAAGCAAGAGATTAGGTTTGGAGTAATCGGCTGCGGACTGATGGGACGCGAGTTCGCAAGCGCCGCGGCCCGCTGGTGCCACCTTCTCGATCTGGATTTCATTCCGAAGATCGTCGCCGTCTGCGACCAGAACGAAGGAGCACGAGCCTGGTTTACGTCGAACCTCGATTCCGTAACACTGAGTACCGCCGACTACCGAGAACTCCTTGAGAGCAGCAACGTAGACGCCGTCTATTGCGCCGTTCCACACAACCTGCACGAGCAATTCTATGTCGACATACTCAGATCGGGCAAGCACCTGCTCGGCGAAAAGCCCTTTGGTATCGACAGGGAAGCCAACCAGACCATCGTAGATGAAATAGCGCGGCATCCGAGCCTGGTAGTCCGCTGCTCCTCGGAGTTTCCGTTCTTTCCCGCCGTGCAGCAGATCATCTCCGCCATCGAAGAAAACAAGTTCGGAACAATCCTCGATGTCTCCGCAGGCTTCCTGCACTCCAGCGATCTGGATCCGGACAAGCCCATCAACTGGAAACGCCGCAATGCCACAAACGGTGAGTACGGCTGTCTGGGCGACTTAGGCATGCACGTTCTCCACGTCCCACTGCGGTCGGGATGGGTGCCCAACAATGTCCGCGCCATCCTCTCAAATATAGTGAAAGAGCGTCCCGACGGAAAGGGAGGCATGTCGCCCTGCGAAACCTGGGACAACGCGCAGATAACGTGCGAGGTCGACTCGGCAGATCAGCACTTCCCGATGCTTTTGGAAACGAAGCGCATTGCACCCGGCGAAACAAACACCTGGTATCTGCGCATCTCAGGAACGAAGTTCTCCGCGGAGTTCAGCACCAAGTATCCAAAGACCCTTCGGACAATGTCCTACAGCGGCGGCGCCCAAGCCTGGCAAGTGCAGGATATCGGCTATAAATCGTGCTACCCGGCAATCACGGGAGCTATTTTCGAGTTCGGATTTTCCGATTCCATCCTGCAGATGTGGGCTGCTTTCTGCGATGAAGTCGTACATGGAGACCAAATGCGCCAGTCGTTCCGCTGCGTAACTCCACAAGAGACGCTGCTGAGTCATCGCGTGCTTACAGCCGCCCTGGAATCCAACAGCAAACGAGAGGTCGTATCTCTTGACTGACCTGCAGGACACCCCGGCCGCGGAAGTGATCGTCGCCGGGCATATCTGTCTGGATGTGATCCCAGAAGTAAACGCCGGGGCCGCAAACCTACGCCCCGGCATCCTGGTCGAAGCGGGCTCAACTGTGTTCTCAACTGGGGGAGCCGTGGCAAATACGGGACTGGCGCTGCACCGCCTGGGGATAAAAGTCAGGCTGGCCGGGAAGATTGGAGATGATATCTTTGGGCAGGGCGTGCTCAATATTCTCCGTGGCTACAACCCTGACTTAACCGAATCCATGGTTGTGTCGTCGGATGAAAGCACATCCTACTCCATCATCATCAGCCCGCCCGGAACCGACAGGATGTTTATACACTCTCCCGGAGCCAACGCGTCTTTTGTGTCAGTCGATGTGTCCAACATAGTCCTATCCGGCTGCAGGCTGCTCCATTTCGGCTACCCTCCGCTTATGCAGGCCATGAGCGCCGGCGGCGGCAAAGAACTGCAAGACCTCTTCAAGCGGGCAAGGTCCCTCGGACTCGCAACTTCTCTCGATCTGTCCATGCCCGATATGTCCGGCCCCTCAGGTCAGGTCCATTGGCCGGATTTTTTGCGCGGCATTTTGCCCCTAACCGACGTGTTTCTACCAAGCTTCGACGAGCTCCTGGTAATGCTCGGGCCCGAAATCCCATTCCATCTCAAGCATAAGCTTAACAAAGAGGACAGGATATCTCAGGATCTGGTTGCCTGGCTTGCCGACTGGAGCATAAACGCCGGAGCCGCGATAGTTGCCATTAAGACCGGCTCTCAAGGCCTCTATGCCCGAACAGCCGGAATAGATAGGGTAGGGAACATAAATGGGATACGCCTGAATAAAATCGCCGACTGGACCGACCAACAAGCCTGGGCCCCCTGCTTCGTCACAACGGTCGTTGGAACGACAGGGTCGGGCGACGCTACCATTGCCGGATTCCTGATGGCGCTGATCAAAGAAATGACCTTCGATGAAGCCCTGCAAGCCGCCTGTGCCGTAGGCGCCTGCAGCGTGGAAGCAAGCGATGCCGTAAGCGGGATTAAATCCTGGCCGGAGACCCGCGAGCGCATCCAGTCCGGCTGGCCCCAGTTGCCAAATATCGGTTGAACCAACCAAAATCGGGCACATTGGCCTTATTGTTGAGATGGGGGAGCGGGTTGATGAATAGGGAATCAGAGACAGACGTTTCGGCAGTTATTCACGACATATTGCGTGCCGCAGGGATCGTCCTCACGCCTCTCGAAGCAGATAGAATCGAGGTCGTCGACTTTGGACTAGGTGCGTTTGCCGAGTCCGGGCTCTCACTAATCACCTACGTCAACACAGAGAGAGTCTGTGCTAAAGAACTCGTACTGCTCCCACGGCAGACATGTCCTGAGCACAGGCATCCTCCTGTAGACGGTACTCCCGGCAAAGAGGAGACTTTCCGCTGCCGAGTTGGGATAGTCTATCTCTATGTGGAAGGAGAGGCTACTCCCAACCCGAAATCCCGCGTTCCGAAAGGGTGCGAAGCGACCTATACCTGCTGGCGCGAGGTAATTCTGCGCCCCGGCGAGCAGTATACGATCTATCCGGACACCAAACACTGGTTTCAGGGTGGGGACGAAGGAGCCGTAGTCAGCGAGTTCTCTACTAGAAGCAGAGACGAATCCGATATCTTCACCGACCCAGACATTAAACGGGTGAGTTACTGATCTTGACCTCGACGCGGGTATAACTCTCTCCATGCGGCAGAAAAAGATCGGCAAAGAACACATCACCATTCAGGATGTAGCCCGTGCGGCAGGCACGTCTCCAAGCAGTGTCTCACGGGTGCTAACCGGCAATGCGAACGTCTCGGACGAAAAGCGCCAGGCCATCCTGGACGTCATCGCTAAGACGTCCTATCGCCCAAATCTCCTCGCACGCAGCCTTAAAACACGTTCCACCCAGTTTATCGGATTGATTATTAACGACATCCTCAATCCGTTCTACGGCGCCATCGTACGCGGAGCCGAAGACCGCGCCAGCGAATCGGGCTATGCACTCATCCTGAGCAATACGAACGAACAAGCCGATCTTGAACTGGCCGACATCCGATTGCTCAGAGACAAGTCCATCGATGGAATTATAGTCGCCCCAAGCGGCGCGAACTCTGAGATCCTCCAACAGTGCATGGACGACGGAATAGCCGTCGTGCAAATCGACCGCCACTCCGAGGATCTTAACTGCCCCACAGTAATTTTAGACAACTACGCGGCGGCCTACGCGGCCACAAAACACCTCATCGACCAGGGTTTCCAGCGCATCGGCTTCATAGGCTACGCCCTCGGCCAGAAGTCCATGGTGGACCGCGACCGAGGCTACCGAGCCGCCCTTAAAGATGCTGGACTGGAAGCAAACCGGGCAGACGTCGTCCTTGTAGATTTCACCGTCGAATCTATACAATCTCAGATCTCCGACCGCTTCTCCAGTCAAGACCGGCCACAGGCAGTCCTTGCTGGCAATAACAGGATCACAATCGCCCTGTTATCAGCTTTGCGGGATCTCAGTCTGAAGATTCCAAAGGACATAGCCGTCGTCGCCTTCGACGATCTTCCCATATTCACGCTATTGGCCCCACCACTCACCGCCGTAGCACAGCCAGCATATGAGATGGGACGTGTCGCCGTCGAACTTCTTCTGGCCCAGTTATCCGGCAAGGCGCAGCCGCCCTACGAACCAGTCGTTTTCCCCGGCGAACTGGTAGTACGGGCATCCTCTCAAAGGTTGACCGTCTAAGAATCGAACGCCCTATTTAGTTTGAGGGGATCGCGGGATTTCCGGTTCATAACTGAGCAAGTGCTCGACCAGGAGATGAATTGTCGTAGCTGGAATACATTGATGGCATGGCTTTCCGGCAGGGTGGGACTGCAGGAGACGGCGGGCGTTTTTATCTGCTGCCATCCTCCTCTTAGTTCCAAGCCGGGTATACATCTCAGGATCGTTCTTCTTGTATACACCCAACCCATCCGATCTCATAAGCTGGTCAAGGCGGTGCCTATAGTAGTCACGGGGATTACCTCCGCCTATTAGAGCCGCTGTGTCCAGGTACTGAAAGTGTAAAACGAACCAGAGTTCGAAAGCCTCGTTAGACCAGGCAACACGCAAGAACTCGTGATTTAGAGCGCGTCCGACTGCATTGTCAAAGGCATCCGGCATAAAGTCGTCCTTATCGAACACACACCAAATTTCCTCATACCGCTCTTTGCCATTCGTTTGCAGGGACAGCGCATACTCGGTGAGTGAAAGCGTACTCCGGGCTGCTCCCTTAACGTCTATGCTCAACGATCTACTATCGGCAAGAGTAACCTCGTTGAGCTTATGGACGCGAATCATGGTCTGGAAATAGTTTGGCTCGGTTTGCTTCCCTTCACAAACGATCAAAATCCGCTTCGACCGTCGCGCAGTAAGAAACCCCGTAGCGCGATTTCCACTCGTGACTGCCCTGCCAGCAGGTTTACGCATCGGCATGAACATTCTCGGAGTCTATTTCGATTGAATGGTCCACACCTGAGCTATCGGTAAAAAGCCGACTCAATCCCCCAAGAAAGGGAATTGCCCCATAGCGGCCTTCAAGATATTCCTGTTCAAACGACGATCCTTTACGAATTCCCTTGAAGTCTGACAAAGCGTACATATGCGAGCCGCCCAATCGATCCTTTTCCACAAACATAATTTGATCGCGGCGAAGGCTTTTACTGTCCAATAGGTTGGTATCATGTGTGACAAAAATCAACTGGGCATTGTTAGGGTTGCTCTCTGAAGACTGAAAGAGCCGAACGAGCGCGCGCGTAAGCATAGGATGGAACCGAGCATCCATCTCGTCTATTACAAGCACTGCTCCGCGGGCAAGCGTATCAAAGATTGGACCAGCAAAGTCGAACAATTTCTGTGTCCCCTGAGACTCCTTTTCCAGGAAAGGAAAATGCGCAGTGTCTACCTGTGTTTCATGCAGGTCAAAGACAGGGTGATTAGCCATCACAAAAGTGTTGTCCAGCGAATTCTTTCCTTTGTAGTATGGTGATCCTTCACGCACTCGTGTCGGCATGGCTTTGTCTTCCATCCCATCTTCTTCTGTCAGGAATATTCCCGGAATACCTGTATCAGCTTCCCGGACCAGATCTTGAATAAGGTCTGAATATCTGTCATTTGCAAGACAAAACTTTGTGAAGCTGTGTATGCCATCATCGTTCAATCCCGAAAGAACACTTATCCCGTTTATAAGGTGCCACACAAGACTGGAAGCCTTTGGAGTTCCAAGTTGAGCCGCAACGGACAGAAAAAGCGACCCGGTGCGGTTGATGTGCTTATCCATTAGAAGTGGCTTTCCCTCTGTAAAGCGCCGCCCATGCCTTACCAGTGAGCCTTCCCTCTCAAACAGCAGTGCTTCTGTCGTGGTTTCAGCCTCAAATAACCATTCAGAGAGAACTTCAAGCTTGTCCTTAGTTCGTTTGATCTCAAAGCCATATCGATATTGAATGGGCTCCGATGCTAATTCTTGAGATGCAGTCATTAAAAAAGTAATTTCGAAGGAGGTCGGAGCATCTCGTGACGTAATGTCAAGAAGAAACGGCTCAGGATCGATCCTGAAGTCAATGTTGGCTGATTCTCGAACGAAGCGTTTGAATACAGACAAGGCAGCCGTGACATTCGACTTTCCACTCGCATTGGCGCCATAAAGGGCGCCCACTCGCAACAACTCAAGTTTGGGCCGCTCTCGAGCCAAAAAGACATTTCCTGAGTCCAAAAGAGGGTCACTTTGAAGCTTGGATGCGGCCACAAGGTTCAAGATAGCCTCATCTTTGAACGACCTGAAGTTTTCAAATTTGAATTGGACTAGCATAGTGGCTGGATTATACACTTTATTTAACAGATTTGCAAAAATACGTCAAAAATAAAATAAATTATGCGTCTGAATGCAGTGAGGCCTGAGCGTTTGTTGAGTTTACTGCGAGATGAAGTAGCGACGTAAGGCTGAGTCGGGAACCCATCTATCATCCTTCGGTTTGTAGAGTACATAATTGAGCCTGCAAGGTCTTGAAGATGGGTTATTTTTTGTGCTATAATACTGTCCCCGATGTTGCGGGACTTATGTGCGGGCCGGTTCGTGGCGCTCGCGTGCGGTGAAATCGTCGATCGATGCCTGGCGTTTTATACGCTAAGTTAGTCATTCTGACAGCGCCGTAACTACATCCTGCTGACTTTAGGCGTAAATGTCCCTGCGTTTTGGGACCTCATTCCGCTAAAATTAAATAAATATTGGGTTAGTTGTTCACTTTTCTGAGAAAGTTCCATCATGAAATCGACCCCGCCTGCACAAGGCCTGTACAGTCCTGAGTTCGAACACGATGCCTGCGGCGTAGGCTTTGTTGTCCACATTAAAGGTCAAAAATCGCACGCCATAGTCCACCAGGGAATCACAATCCTTAAAAACCTGGAACACCGTGGCGCGACCGGGCATGAAAGTAATACGGGCGACGGTGCAGGAATACTGATACAGATCCCGCACGCTTTTCTCACCAGAGTCGCGGCCGTCGAAGGCATCACGCTTCCGGCTGAAGGCGAATACGGCGTGGGTATGATCTACCTGCCCCAGGAGGAAAAGGCGCGTCTGGAGTGCGAGGAAATCCTCAACGCCGCCGTGCACGAGCTTGGCCAGACACTGCTCGGATGGCGCACGGTTCCAACAAAGGACCAGACCCTGGGAGAGACGGCGCGTTCCTGTGAACCAGTAATGCGGCAGATCTTTATCGGCCGCGGCGAGGGAATAACCGACCATCTGGCGTTCGAACGCAAGCTGTACGTCATCAACAAGCTCGCCACACACAAGATCCGTGAGATGCAGCAGGAGGTCTCGGCCGCCTTCTACATATCCAGCCTGTCTTCACGCACCATCGTCTACAAGGGCATGTTAACCACGGCTCAGGTGGAAGAGTTCTATCCCGACCTCGTCGATCCCGATGTGGTCAGTGCGCTTGCGCTCGTCCACAGCCGATTTAGCACCAATACATTTCCTACCTGGGAACGCTCGCATCCGTACCGATATGTTGCGCACAACGGTGAGATCAATACTCTTGCCGGCAATGTCAACTGGATGCAGGCCCGCGAAGCGCTGTTCGTGTCCGACGCATTCGGTGACGACATCAAGAAGATCCATCCAGTGATCGACACCGACGGGTCCGACTCCGCCATGTTCGACAACTGCCTCGAACTGCTCGTGCTTGCCGGCCGGTCACTCCCGCACGCCGTGATGATGATGATCCCCGAGCCATGGTCCAACCATGAAAGCATGAGCGCCGACAAGAAAGCCTTCTACGAGTACCATAGCTGCTTGATGGAGCCGTGGGACGGCCCCGCGTCGATTGCCTTCACCGACGGCGTCAAGATGGGTGCAGTCCTCGACCGCAATGG
>Ga0302315_10004856_pt1 | contig 11648 bp, 16 predicted proteins | sample III_Palsa_N3_1_FD_200532 | JGI IMG/M metagenome (GOLD analysis project Ga0302315, IMG submission 200532) | Peat permafrost microbial communities from Stordalen Mire near Abisko, Sweden - III_Palsa_N3_1 | ecosystem: Environmental > Terrestrial > Soil > Palsa > Peat permafrost | place: Sweden... | reverse complement strand
TTCAATCACTGGGGAGCCTGGATTGTCTTTGTCGCGGGTTGTGCGCCGATCCCGTATAAGGTCATCACCATTACCAGCGGTGTCACGCGGCTTAATCTGCTGACGTTTACCATCGCTTCCTTGGCCGGACGTGGTTTCCGCTTCTATGCGCTGGCGGGCCTCGTGTGGAAATTTGGCAAACCCATTCAGGACTTTATCGAGAAATACCTCGAGGTGCTCACAATTGTTTTCACACTTGTATTGATCGGCAGCTTTTTTGTTTTAAAATACCTGTTATGAACAAGCTCATTCAAACGCTGCAAAAGCCGCGCTATCTCGCTATCGCCATTGCTTTGGCGAGTGCAATCATTGTCGGCGCGGCGCTGGTGAGCCAGTACGGGTTTGGGCTAAAGCCATGTATCCTCTGCCTTTATCAGCGTGTGCCTTATTACATTAATATTGCGCTGGGATTGGCCGCATTTGTGGCGAGCTTCCGTTATCCGCGCCTGGTGAAATTATTAATCGCTCTTGCCGCAGTTTCTTTTCTGACCGATGCAGCGATTGCCGGCTTCCATGTCGGCGTTGAGCAGAAATGGTGGCCGGGCTTGTCTTCTTGCGGCGGCGATATCGTACCTAAAGGCGCTTCGATTGAGGAGCTGCGTAACGCCATGGAGCATCAGGCGATTGTACGTTGTGATGAGCCAGCCTGGGTTATGTTCGGCATTTCCATGGCCGGATATAATTTCCTCATCTCGCTTGCGCTGGTGTTTGGCGTCACCTTCCTGCTGAGAAAAAAACATGCCACGTAAACTCAAGCGCACCTTGCCGGGCGATACTCTCGGTGAAGACAACATCGAGAGCATGATCCGCGTCGACCACGCCGGTGAATATGGCGCCAAGCGCATCTATGAAGGCCAGCTCGCCATCCTCGGCAAGAACCCGAAGTTTAAAAAACTCATCGAACATATGGCGGCGCAGGAACAAGTGCATCTCGACTTCTTCGAAAAAGAGATCGCCGCGCGACAGGTGCGCCCGACCGCGCTGCATCCGCTCTGGCATCTCGCGGGCTATGCGCTCGGCGCGGTCACGGCCAAGATGGGCGTGGAGGCGGCGATGGCCTGCACGGTTGCGGTTGAAGAAGTGATCTCGGAACATTATGCCGAGCAGCTCGCCACATTGAAGAATAATCCGCGCGAGAAAAAACTCGCCGCCGCCATCAAGAAATTCAAAGCCGAAGAAGAAGAACACCATGACATCGGCCTCGCGCACGATGCGGAGCAGGCGAGTGGTTATCCCTTGCTGACCAAAGCCATCAAGTCGGGCGCACGGCTGGCGATTGCGGTCGCGAAGCGGGTTTAGTGGCCGTCCCTACACTCTTTGGTTCTTTTGTTTCTCTCAGGATATCCGCAATATGTTTGAGTCCTGCCAGGGCGTAAGCTTGCATGTCAGGGTTATCGGGATTGCTCATGTATGATTGGCTCCAAAGGGCTGCGTTGTATGCGAGTGGCTGCCGATAATCCACGGCGACTGTGCTGCGCTGGTTGTATTCATTGACAATCGATATATAAAGCTCTTGCGGCATCTTTATAAAATACGCCAAATCGGCGGAAGCGGGGCCTTGAGCTGCCAAGCCAAAATCAATAATCCCCACAGATTTTTTATTCGAATCGTAAAAGATATTGCCTGCATTAAGATCGCTATGCAAAAGAACTGTATCTTTATCTTCAGGGACCGTAAGCAGCCCACTGAGGGATTCTTTTAATTTTTGGTCGGGGCAGATATTCAGAAATTTTTTGATCTCCGATTTTGCACTATCGATATGAAGGGTTTCGCTCGTATTTAGATTGTAACTGATTTCGCCTGTGCGAGATTTATTGTGCAGATACGCCATGAAGCTTGCCACGCCTTTGACGAACTGCTGCTTATCATCAGGGGACATCTTGCTTATTTTGAGTGCGCCAATTTTATCAGGCCCATCTTCTTGTATAATGACATCGCCGGGCATGCGATTCTGAATGGTCATGCTGCCATCGGGTCTCAGATAAGAAAATACTGGCACCATATAATGTTCTTGACCGGCCATTTTATCGGTTATTTCTTTTTCCAGCAGCGCGTGTTTTATATCCGGATGGTCTTCTTTTTGAAAACGTACAACGTCAGTTTCAAAAATGAATACCACTGCCTCCCTGCCTTGCCGAACCTCATAGGGCTGATCGAAAGCTAAATCGGGTCTGACTTTCGCCAATTTTTGTAAAAGCTCAACCTCATCGTGATGTGTTTCATGTTTTGGAATCATGGCTTTAATTATAATTTATTTTTCTTAATAGGTTGATAATTTTGATAAACGTCCCCGGTTAATTGACAAGTATCTATTGATTTGCTATAATTCATCGATGAATTCTAATGAACAAAATCAAGGGCTTACGCCTACGCAAGCTATCGATTTAATGCAATGGCTCGTCGGCGAGACGCGTGGGATGTTGCGCCAGGCGGTGCTGCGCGATTACGCGCTAGACCGCAAAGACACTCTTACCCAAGAAGACAGTCAGTATCACGTTCGCAGTAAAGATTTTCCCGCCTTTGAACAGGCGAGCCTCAAAGGCTATTGCGGTCATGCGCAGTCATTCATGAACTGGGCGCTGCAGGATATCGGCTACACGGCCAACTGCTACACCTTTAACCAAGGTGACCCCAGTCATGCGCATGCGCCGACACTGCCCGGTGTGGCGTGGAACCATGTGGCTTTAAGTGTCGATATCCCGACCACTAAAGGCGTGAAAAAATTCCTGGTGGATCCCACCTTCAAGCAATTCTGCAATGGAGACAAAATGGCTCCGGCAGCTTTGCTGGAAAATTCTTGTGATGGTGAGCACATTGTGAAGACGCTGCTCGATAAGGGCTTCATCGAACTGACGCCTGACATTGCCTCGCAATACGTCACCGCTTTCTGCAAGGGCATCAGCCCGTTCAAAACTCCACAAGGCGCGATGGATTTTCTCAGCACGTCCGATAAGGGGCGACTTGATAGCGGTCTCTGGCCGCGGAAAAACTTTTTCGACAGCAACGGCTGGAAGGCACAACGCCCGCCAATGCCGAAACTGTAATTTTACATTTTTGATTTTGGCACAGCTTTGCGTGCGGTTTTCACGTTCACCGCCTGCGGCTGTTGCGACAGGTCGAGGTCGGCAACGCGTTTCATGATGCCGGCCTTAATTGCAGGATCAGCTTTCAGGTCAAGCTTGCGCACGCGTTTAATGATATCAGCCGGATCTATGAATGTCATGTCAGGCTTAACGTCTTTGCCTTCTTCAAGAGCGCTCTTGTAATACCAGTGGTAATCCTTGAGCGGTTCCATTTGCGGGCGCGTATCACCCCAGCCGGCAAGAATGCCGATGCCGCCTTGTTTTTGTATCGCTTTGATATCCTCCACCGGATTGTCGCCCGTCATGGCTGCATGTTCGAGATTAATGCCAAGGGTCTTGGCAAGCTCCTTGAAACCGACGGGTGATTTTTTCAGCATGCCCGCTTGCGGGAAGGTCATGTGCTTGGTGTCGAGCCCGGCGTGCACTACTTCAGGCTCATAAGTCCATGTGTCTGCGCCCAGCGTGGTCATGTCATCTTTATGCGGCGCGCTGATAATCAGGTCAGCTTCTTTATCAAGGCCGAATTTTTTGACGTTGGGAAGCAGGCCTTCAATGTGCTTGCTTGAAACAAAAATCACCGGAAAGCCGCGGCTGCGCAATTCACGCAGATAATCTTTGATGTGCGGGTATAGGTCGAGGCCGGTGTGCGAAATTTTGTTGTAGGCCGCATTCTCTTTCACGAGGAAGCCATGCTCGCCGTTAATCGCGTCCGCATATTGTGCATTAAAATCAGTAATGAGTTGTTTGACGCCGTTGTCATGCCTGTCGAAGGCGGCATAAATCGCATCGAGCTTGGGCAGCGCTTCAGCGGCATCGAGATAGCCTGCGGCACCAGCGGCTTTAATGACGGAAGGGGTGAGCTGCGGAATGTTCGCGGCAATGACTTCTTTTTCCAGATCCATCGCACGGCCGATTTCGAGGCCAAAGGTGCGCGTGTCGATACCAAGCTTTTTCGCCACCAGCGGCAGGTAAGCCGCCTGCGCCTTGATGCCGGGGCCGATGACGTCGAACAGGGTGTTCTCAATGTCGAACATAAACACCTGCGTGTTTTTTAGTTTTTGATCTTCAATGACTGTCATGGAATGCTCCCTCTATTGCCCCGCATATATTATTCTGCAAAATGATGAATATTTCGTTAAACGACTTAAATATACAGTTATTTGATACCATCCCCGCCCAGGCGGGGATCCGGTCCGCGGCGTATGCCGCCTTTATATGGCACGCGTAGCGTGCATGGTGAACGTGCATTTATAAAGATCGCCTGACGGCGATGGGCCAGACCCCGCCTGCGCGGGGGTGGTAATGTTTATTGTAATGAGTATATTTATTGGAGCTACTAATCTGAACTCACGCCTAATGAAGAGATGACTCGAATGCCCGAAACCGGACACCGCAAAGGCTTGCTGGCCGAACTTAAAGCAAAATCTTTCCTGCGCTATCACGGCTTCCGCATTCTAGCGGAAAGATTTAAGACATCCGTTGGCGAGATTGATATCGTTGCTAAAAAAGGCGACATGGTCATCTTCGTCGAAGTGAAGCTGCGCAAGACGGCGGATATTGCGGCAGAAGCCATTCACGCGCGCAATCAGTCACGCGTGCGCAATGCGGCGGAACTTTACCTGCAGCAGTATCCGGAGTACAATCAATGCGAGATGAGATTTGATGCGCTATTGCTCGCGCCGGGCGCGTGGCCGCAGCACATTGAAGACGCTTTCTAAAGTTGACCGCGGGGGCGGATTTTGGGGGATAAATGTTTTCAGAACATAAACGTATTCGGCTTTCCGCGCTGCTGTTGACAGCAGGGGTTTGCTTGGCTGTCTCGGGTTGCGATCCGGTCAGTATTGCCGTCGGAGCAGGAGCGACGGTCGGCGTCGCCTCGCAGCAAGAGGGTGGCGTGCGTGTTGCGGTGAGCGACGAAGCTATCCAGCTTAAAATTTCCGACCTGTGGTTCAAAAAAGACTTCACCATGTTCCGAAAATTGAATGTGACGGTGAAGGAAGGCCGCGTGCTGCTCACCGGCTCGGTGCCTAATCCCGATATGCGCGTCGAAGCGGTGCGCCTGGCCTGGCAAGCTGACGGCGTGAAGCAAGTCCTGAATGAAATTCAGGTTGATGATGGCGGCGGCGTCAAGGGCACGGTCGTTGACGGCTGGATCACCAGCAGTCTCAAGAGCAAGCTCATGTTTGACAAATACATCCAGTCGATCAACTACAACATCGATACCGTTAACGGCAACGTCTATCTCATGGGCGTGGCGCAAAACCAGAAAGAACTCGCGCGCGTGATGGATTATGCGCGCAACACGACGCATGTGCACAATGTCGTCAGCTATGTGCGCCTGAAGTATGAAGACCCCGACAATGCGATGGGGGTTACACCTGACAATCAATGATTCAGGTTCATTCCAAACCCCTGAAGAAGCGCTGCACTATCTGCGGCACGTCGGCGCACTGACGAATGACGCCGAGATCGATCTCGCCGAAGCCGCACTCGCGCTTGGGCTACTGTTTCTGCCCGGCGTGCATATCGACCGCTATCGCCAGCATTTGCGCAAGCTCGCCGAACATGTGCAAGAAGAATACCGCTCGCGTCTGCGGCTTGAGGAAGATGATAACCTTCATATGCGCGTGCAGGTGCTGCGCAAAATCATCCACGAAGCACACGGCTATGCGGGTGATGACAAGAATTATGACGATATTCAAAACGCCAATTTCATTCGTGTCATTGAACGGCGCAAGGGATTGCCGGTATCACTCGGCATTCTCTACATTGTCCTTGCACGTGGTATGGGCTGGGTGTGCGAGGGGCTGAGTTTTCCCGGTCATTTCCTGCTGCGCATGGAACTCGAGAGCGAGCGTCTGATCCTTGACCCCTTTAAAGAGGGAAAAGAAATGAACGCGGCGGATCTGCGGCAGCTTCTGAAATCAATCGTCGGACAGAACGCCGAACTGTCGGTGGACTATTACAACGTAGTGCCCAACCGCGAAATTCTGGTGCGGCTGGAGAATAACCTCAAGAAGCGGTTGATCGAGGGCGAGGATTACGGCCAGGCCATTCTCGCCGCTGAAGCCATCGGCGCTTTCTCGCCCGATGAATACCGCATCTACCTCGACCAGGGCGTTCTGCACGCCAAGCTCGGACACAACCAGCAGGCCGTCGCCGCACTCGAGACTTATATCGCCAAGACGCCCAGCGCCAAGGAACGCCAGCAGGCGAGCCAGCTATTACAGCAAATAAAGTCGGAGCTGGATTAACTTCCGTACAAACACTCCACTCCCGCGCAGGCGGGGGTCCGGCCCGTCGCCGCAAGGCGACCTTTATATGCATGACAGATGCCGTGCATACTACGCGCGCAATATATATGGCGGCAGACGCCGCATGCCAGACCCCCGCCTGCGCGGGGGTGGAAGTGTTTATTGGATCTGGGCTGGATTAGGCGATGCCGGGCTGCTAAACTTTCCCAGTCATACAAGATTCTTATAAAAGGAACATCATCATGGGACTTATTACGCTGCTGGTCGTGGTCGCCTTAACGGCGCTTTACTTCGGCCGCTCGATGGAAAAGAAGCCGCCGCAGCTCGTACGCTTCACCGACATGATGACGGCGCACATCGAGTACGCCAACTGGGTTTTCATCTATGGCCTGGTCGCACTGTTCTTCACGCTGCTGCTGCACTATGACCTCGGCGACATGCTGATCCGCATCGCCAACAATGCGATGATCTGCATCATGACGCTGCCCTTCCTCTTCGACAAGTGGACGGTGAAATATCACGGCAAGGTCAACGCCGCCATCATCGAAGAAGCCCGCAACATCGTCAGCTGGGTTTCCCACAACGAAAAAATCACCAGCTACATCGCTGCCGTTTTTGCGGTGGTGCTGTTCTTTATGCTGTTTAAGTGATCCATTCCATACTTGTCATCCCCGCGAAAGCGGGGACCCAGAGTCGTGTATACCGCCCTGGTTCCCGCTTTCGCGGGGATGACAAGGGAGGCAGAGATTTTTGTTTCGGGGATCTAGTTAAGGTAAGGGGACTTGGGTTTTGGTTAAATAGAAAACTTCGAGCGTATCGTTGCGCGGGTTATAAAAATGAAAGCCCCCATATTTAGCAGTAGGAATTTCAATTTCATTATTTTCAAATTTGATCAAATCTTTAGGAAGATTTTTATCTGGTATCATTGTTTCATCTTTATTTTTTGTACTCGATACAATCCAGGTAATTGAGTTTGTGGAACTGCTTCGATTAAACACCCAAGCCTGCTCTGTGTGATCGCCAGTTATTTCTATGCCTCCTGCTGAATAATACAAATAAGGCTTCGTTGACAAGAAGCTTCTTGCCGCTTCGACATCTTCTGTTCCCCAGCGGGTAAAAGAAATCGCTTGTCCGTTTTCCAGCCAAATTGATTTGCGTGAATTAATGTAATTACGCAATCCATCTTGATCTATTTCAGCACCAGAAATAAACCGTGCACTAATAGTGTAATATAATTTACCGAGAGAATTGGCTTGAGGTTTGTAGTCTTTGGGTAATTTGTACGTTCCCATGCTGTAACTATCTAAAGAAAGCATTGATTTGTTAATTTTGATTACATGGTCTTTTGATTTAATTCTAGTATCGTCAAAACCATTTAAGTTTTCGGGATGTTCTTTGTCTGTTACAAAAATTTCAGAAGCAATAGGAGTCTCTGTACTAGGGCATTGATATTCTGGAGAAGCGCCTGTTAGCATGCTATTTACGGGCTGGGCTACATATTTTTCACCATCGGGGAGTGTCCCACTTATGCGTATGGGTTGATCTATCCCTCTTATATGCCAGTCAGCCCCACGTTCTGATATCCAGCCAACATCTTCATAGTAGCATTTGTAAGTCTTGCTAATTTGAAATTCTTGACCGTCAACAGAGTAGGATATTGAGTAGCGAATGTTTTTGACTGGAACTACTGGCGGTTGGCAACCGGAAAGAAGAAATAAGCTTGTCGTTGCTGCAATTAAATACTTTACATTATTTTGCAGAGGAAAGCTTTTCATGAAGAATTGCCTTCTTTAGTTTTTGTGGAACAACGGCTCAAACGCCGGGCCGAGTTTGCACGGAATAACCTCAATCTTCTTCCACACATTGCCGGTCACATACGGCTCTTTCGCCAGCCACTCATCGAGTTCTTTGCGGGACGGATAATCAACAATCATCACTGAGCCGCGCATTTTACCTACAGCGTCGAGCATCGCCGCGCCGACCAGGTGTTCGCCGCTCTTGACGCCGGCGGCGCAGGAGGCGAGGTGGTTGTCGCGGGCGGCGAGACGGCGATCAAGTGCACTTTCGTCTTCGCCGTCATGGCCAATCACAATAAATTGCATGCGGGTTACTGTCCCAGTTCGTAATCGACGTTAATAGTGATCCCGGTCGTTACTTGTCCAACCGCAACCGGCGCAGGCGCGGCAGATGACATCGCCGCTGCCATCATCCGCATAGGATAAGGATGAATGATATTGCTACCGCCTTGCTCGGAAATCGAGATGATGCGCTTTATTTTCAGGCCAGCGGCAGCGGCATAAACAGAAGCGCTTTTCTGCGCCTTTTCCATCGCGGCTTTGCGCGCCTGATCCATCGCGGGGCCTTTGTCTTCGACAGAGAAGTCAGGACCATTGAGCTGGTTTGCGCCATTCGCAATCAAGGTGTCGAGCACGGCGCCGATATTCTTGATATCGCGGATAACAACGCTGACGTTATTAGTGATTTGGTAGCCCTCAATGCGCGGCGCTTTATTCGTCAGGCTCTGCGCATATTGCGGCGTCACGCTCATGTCGGAGGTCTGGATATCCTTAGATGCAATCCCTGCCGCAGTGAGGGCCTTGAACACGGCCTCCATCTTCGCCGAGTTTTCCTGCAGCGCCTTGGCAGGTGTCGGCTCAATCGTGGTCACACCCGTCGAGACGGTTGCGATATCGGGAGCAGATTTAACTTCAGCTTCGGCGGAAATACTGAGCTTGGTTCCTGTGACTGTCACTTCATCGGCATAAACCAATGCAGGGCAGAGGAGAACTGTCAGCGCAAGCGCGGCGACAGAAGCTTTTATCACTTCAGCGACTCAAGATACTTGATCACATCCGCGCGGTCTTCAGGCTTGGGCAGACCGGTGAAGGTCATCTTGGTGCCTTCGACATAAGTTTGCGGGTTGGTGAGGAAATCGTTCAGGCTGTCAGGCGACCACGCGCCGCCCTTGGCTTTCATTGCATCAGAGTAAGCGTAGCCATCAGCCGTGCCGCGTGTACGGCCTACAACGCCGAACAGGTTCGGGCCGATGCCGTTACCGCCGCCTTGCTTGAAGACGTGGCAGGAGCCGCAGATCGCCGCGACCTTCTGGCCGTTAGCCGCATCAGCTTTTGCGATGAGCGTTTTGAAAGGGACAACTTTAACCGGCGCGGCGCCAGCCGCCGCCGCAACAGCAATGGGGTAAGCATCTTTCTGGAGGGGTTCGGTCTCAGTGACTTTCTTGGCAATGAAACCGGCCAGCATGGCGATGATGCCGGCGACAAGGATGGAGGCGAGAAGTTTGTTGTTTTCCATGATTGAGGTAACCCTTAGTTAGTTATTCAGTTAGTTATTATTTCACAACACTTTAGACTTGTTTGCGCGTCAAGGCAATCGGGTCCATGGGCTGAATATCAACATCCCACGGGAAATAAATCCAGGTGTCCTGGCTAACCCAGGTGACATAAGTATCAACCAGCGGCTCGCCTGATGGTTTAGCGTATACGGTCGCAATGTGCGCCTTGGGCAGCATCTTGCGCAGCGCCTTGGCGGTGTTGCCGCTGTCCACGAGGTCATCGATCGCGAGCCAGCCATCGCCATCGCCGACAATAGATTCATTGATGCTTTTGATAATATTCAGATCGCCGCGCGTTTTGTCGTCATAGCTGGAAATGCCGATGGTTTCGATGATCTTGATCTCGAGCTCGCGCGCGATGATACCTGCCGGAATAAGGCCGCCGCGCGTGATGGCGATAATGCCCTTCCAGGTTTCGCGCTTCTCAACCAGACGCCAGGCCAGCGCCTTGCTGTCGCGGTGGAATTGGTCCCAGGAGACCAGGAAGCGTTTTGGTGCGGATGAATCGGTCACGGGGTAAGTCCTCCAGATATGGGATTATTTATACAGAGGAATTGCGGATTCGCAAAAGAATATCTTTATACATAACGCAGGACGCCCGGAACGATGTGGCCTGCCGTGCGTATGCTTTTCTATCAGAACAATATTCAAACAATAATAAAGAAGGAAAAAAGACCCATGAAAAAATCTCTCGCACTGATTACAGCCACCGCTATCCTGATCCCGACCCTGGCCTTGGCGCAAACGAATGATCCGTACGGTAATGGCATGAACCCGCGCACCCAGCGGGAAGACGACCGCTCCCAAATCCGCACGGATGAGACGCAGGTCAACGGCGACCGCTCCCAAATCAAGACTGATGAACAAATCAAGCAACAGGACCTGAGTAGCGGCAATACTGCAGGCGCCTACGCCGAGCAACGCCAGATCAAACAGGACAGAGGCCAGATCCATCAAAATAACCGCCAGATTATCCGTGATGACCATCAGGTTCACCGTGATACAGGGATGATGCATGGAAACAACGGGCGCGTTCACTCCCGCACAACGACAAGCATGCATCTTCACAGGCCGAATTATAACCGGTAATTAAGTAACTGGTAATTAAGGCTGCGGCGGCAGTTGAGTCCGGTTGGTCTTGTCTTTACCGTTGAGCTTAAAAGGCACTTCCTGCACGGGATTGGCATTGGCGTTGAAAGCCTTGATCAGGTCGATGACGATATCCATGTCAGGCCCGGCGTGATCGTATGGATTGTTCTTGATCCACTGGTCGAGCAGCGGGCGGATCTTATCAATCGTCGCGCGCAGGCCTTTGGCTGTCGCGGGCGCATAATTGTCGGTGGCGAGAGAATGTAGCCGCTGATGGCCATCAGAGTCATAGGGCATCACGCCATGCTCGATGCCTTTCAGCGCCTTGGAGACGTTGGAGTCGATCGTGCCCAGCGGCTCATTATAAATGGCATCGATAAATTTATCAGCCGCCTCATTGCCGCCCCATTTGCGCAGGCTGCTTTCCAGCATGCTGAAGAGATTTGAATTCTCGGGATATTTAAGCACCTTGTGAAAAACAGTTTGGCCGAGTTCGTTGGCGCTGGTCAGCAGCTTGACGCGCTGTTCGTTTGAAATGTTCAGCTTATCAATTGCATCGAGTGCGACGGCCAGAAAAGGCGAACGCCAGGTATGGCTGTCCGAATTTCTGTCACCCGCAATATATGAAAGGGTATTCTCGCGCGTTTCATCCGAGAGCGGCTTCAGCAGGAGTTCTTTCTTTTGCGCCATGCTCAGTTTATCGAGCGCTTTTTGAAATGCGCCGGGTTCGCGGCTGATGCAGTCTAAAAAATTTCTGTCGTCCATCATCGTGTTTTCTCTCTTAAGGTTTTGGCGGCGCTGGGGGCTTGGGGGCGGACGGCTTATTTGCCG
>Ga0302315_10004855_pt1 | contig 11648 bp, 7 predicted proteins | sample III_Palsa_N3_1_FD_200532 | JGI IMG/M metagenome (GOLD analysis project Ga0302315, IMG submission 200532) | Peat permafrost microbial communities from Stordalen Mire near Abisko, Sweden - III_Palsa_N3_1 | ecosystem: Environmental > Terrestrial > Soil > Palsa > Peat permafrost | place: Sweden... | reverse complement strand
CATCCCAGGAGACGGCATTCGTCAGAGCGCCCCGCGTCCCAAAGCGTTGTGTGCTCAGCATGACGAACGAAGCGCCTTCGCCACCTATCCCAATGCTCATGGTCCAGGACACGTGAACGTGACGGTACTGACCGCCGGCATCGCGGTCGAAAATCGCCGAGTTGGACTCGTTGGGCCCTCCATCGAGCAGACGAATGCCATTTGGGGAGACGGCTGGAAGCGGTCCAGAATCGTATGCTGCAAGGACGGCTCGTTTTCCGTCGATGTCTACTGTCCGCTGACAGATCGGCGCCAGTGCGGCTACTGGCGCGGCGGGCATAGCAATACTGGCAGTTAGACCAAACATGGCTGCCAGAAAAATCAATCCTGTAAATTGCCTGGTCAAAAAGTCCTCCAAACAACCAACCTATGATTGTAATATACTTCAGGCGGCTTCTAAATGAGTCTTTACGCCATTAAAACACCCGATGCGAGGTAGAATGGAGACAACAAACCTTTTTGCTATTATTGCAATCTAAATAATAAAAAACCTCATTCCCGATACGCACACACATGTGCCGAACACGTCTTCCGACTATTTCTGTTCCTGGAACATTCAGGGATATTTTGCGAGCTATACGAGCAGCCAGGCGCAGAAGGATTCTATCTGCGAGAGTCGCTTGTTCGACCACGGTGTTAACGAGAGCTGGTTGGACCAGTGCGCCGGGGTTCGCGGCGACTTGTTCTTCGTTATGGATGAGGGCTGGGACCTGCCGGATCCGCGCCCTGCGAATATATCCCAGCGCTTCCGCTGCATCACATATTCGTCCTTCGGTCACGTCAGGAATGCGAACGGTTGTGGAAGCCCCACCCAAGACGGCGGACACGGCTGGAATGAACACGCCGGCACGTGCTGCTATTCCTTTAGTGTTACGCGTTTAGCTGTTGTTGTTGGTGCTGACATAATACAAACTCTTCGATAAGAGCGCAGGCTACCGAGGCGCCATTCTCCTGCTCTATGTAGTTCGCGACACTCTTCGCAGTGGCGTTAATCCGAATTGAACTTAGCGTTGTGTCAATTCCAGTAGCCAGGTTGTCACTTGTTAGTTGCGCAAATGGTATGATGGCTCCTGCGCAACCAAGTCCACGGGCAAGCTCTGCCCAGATCGGTTGATCGAGAAAGTGTGGAACAACGACACTGGGCGCCCCAGCTCGCAATGCGGCCGCAGTGGTTCCCGCACCGCCATGGTGAACAATACAACATGCGCGCGAAAACAGCCAGTGATGGGGCACGAATCCCTTCAAATGGAACGTGTTCACTGTCGCCATGTCTTGAGAGTCCAAGCCGCTCCAGCCACCCACAATTACCATCCGCCGGCCGACTTGCTTGCCAGCTGCAACCAGCGCCGCCCCAATGCTGGCGGGATCGACGTGCATCATGCTGCTGAATGAGACCACTATAGGTGGATCACCGGATTCGATGAAGCGCGCAAGACTTGGATCGGGCGTCCAATCCTCATCAAGAAAGAAAAAACCACACACGTGACGGTGTTTCGGCCACGAAGCGGAAGCCTTTAGAATGCGCTTGGATACGGCGTACAGAGCAAGCTGCGATGAAACTCCATCGCGCGACAGCGGATCGGGCAATGCGGTCAGGCCGGCACGCTCACGGCAGCCATTGATTACAGGCGCACTGGCCGCCATAAGATCCGCCGCGCCCAACTCGCCGAAATACGAAAGGCTTACCGTAACAAACGGAATGCCAAGAGCATCGTAAACCATACGGCCAACGAACTGGTGGGGCACGGAGATAAGCACATCTGCCCCCTGACAACAAGCAGTCAGGTCATGGTACATCGCCTGCGCGCACTGAGCCACGGTCTCCAAAAAGAAGTGGGTTTGCTCGGCCACCGTGGCCAGGGAGCCAAAGCGGATGTTTCCCGCACGTACAACCCCTTCGTCCATTGGAGGCCCAATGGCCTTAAATGGGAGGCCCAACTGTTGCGCGCGCGCGCGATAATTTGGCGACAGGGCGACCACGGGATGATGTCCCGCAGTTGCCAGAGCAACCGCCAGCGCGAAAATGGGCTGCACGTCTCCGATCGTTCCGACGCTTGTTAGTACCGCGCGCAAACTTAGTCCCAACTTTCCGTATCACCGGTAAGTGCTACAAAATCACGCCAAGTGCTGCGAGTTGAGCAACGCATCCGTTTCGTCTTCGGACATTTCCATAACCTGCATAATAACTTCAGCGATCTTTTGGGGATCTGTGTCTCCCGTACAGGCCAATATGGCGTACGATAACGCAGCAACTGTTGGGTTTTGGAAGAAGATGCTGAGTAATGATTCGTCCGTTGGAAATAAATCTTGCAAGCTGGCCACGAACTGCGTGGCCATAATCGAATGCCCTCCGAGCTGGAAGAAATTATCGTGAATACCAACAGTTGTGATTTCGAGAGCTTGCGCGCACATCTGGGAAACAACCTGCTCAACAGCGTTCCGAGGAGCGGCAAATCCATCGCGATAGAAATAAGTCCAGTTGTCTGGCGCCGCAAGCGAAGTAAGATCTGGCCTGCCGTCGGGCAAGCGCAGAATACTCGAAACTTGCATTATCGCGGAGGGCATCATATACTGTGGCAGCTGCTCGCGTAACACAATGTAAATGCGCTGCTCCACGTCTACAGCCAATTCACTTTCGATGTAGGCGACGAGCCTTAACACCCCGCTATCGTCTTTTCTCACTCCGACCGAAGCGTCAATTATTTCGGGGATGGCGACCAGAACGGCCTCAATCTCTGTAAAGTCGATCCAATAGTCATACAGGTATATGCCGGGAGACGGCATTTTTTCGACCAGACCGCCGGCTAGCAGGAGGGCCACATCTGCTTGCGTGGTATCCAGTATATTGATCTCATTGTTCGCCAGATAAGACGCCAATTCTTGCCCACCCTCTCGTCGCACGAAGTCTGGGATGATATGCAAACAACGGCCGGAAAGGATCTGTACGATTTGCGCCATAGCGCCGACGGACGACATGGAAGAGCTAAGGCCTACAGCAATGGGCGCCTCTTTACATTGATCGTATATGGACTCGTTCAACTTATGAACAAAATTTAACACCGCTCCGTGCTCGATCACCTTGCCTACAGGTCCAGACGGACCTGAAACGTATGTCATATATGCGGGATCTGCTTTACCTACATGGATGGCTACGCTGTCGGAGGACTCCGTTGCGAGATCCTCGTCGTCAAGGCACAATCTCACGTACTGCCCTTCCGAGAGCTCTGGAAGAAACCGGCTCTCTGTTACTACAACAGAGAGTGCAGCGTTGCTCATTATCCATTGATTTCGACAATGGGGATCTTCGGGATTGAGTAAAACAAATGCTGCACCCGTCTTTAATATGCCAATTATTCCCACGATTGTATCGGGACTGTGCCCGGCCATAAGCCCGACGTAACTTCCGGTTTGGACGCCCTCACGAATAAGTCGATGGGCAAGCCGGTTTGACCGTACGTTGAGCTGCTGAAATGTCATACCAACTTGATCGAACTTTAGGGCAGGTTCATCTGGGTTTAGACTGATCTGTGCTTCGAGGAGTTCGTGTATTGAATTAGCTTCGATAATCGTGTGGGTGGTCATATGCATACTGTGTTGGATTCGTTTTGTATCCGGGCAAGTTTAGATTTCTCTTGTACGACTTCTAATGTGGTCTGACGGTAGATCTCTAAAAGATCTTCTATCGCGCTTGCGCTGTAAAGGTCCGTGCTATAGCGGAAGCATAATGTCAGGCAGCCATCGACAATACCTGTCATTACAGCGACGTCACATTGCGCCGAGTTTTGCGCGATCGACATCGGCTCTATTTCCAATCCGTGGATGTCCATTCTTGCCGTCTCGGACAGCGCTAGTGCAGGAAAATCTTTGACACCATGCAGAGACTGGCCAAAATAGACGAGCATCGTTTGGAAGATAGGGTTTCGACCGGCATCATGTACCGGACGCAGCCTGCGAACCATTTCTGGAAACGGCAGATCTTGATGCGCCAGGGCGTTCCGCAGGGCTTCTTGCACCTGACCGAAGGTTTCTCTAACCGACGAACTTGGCGAAACTTGCACTCTTATGGGCAGAGTATTTACAAAGTAGCCAACACATTCAGCGTGGTTAGCGGAGGTCCTGCCGCTTACCGGGACGCCTACCACGAGATCGCTCTGCCCCGTAGTGCGAGCAAGAAACACGAAATACGCTGTCAACAATAGGGAGAAGAGTGTTCCGCCGCATCCGGTGGCATGGTCCTGAAGATTGCATGTATCTCTTGCCGTTAAGGCGCACGATCTCGTTCCCCCGCGATATGTTGGCACGGGAGGGCGTCGATAAGAACTCGGCAATTCCAGAACAGGCAGCGTGCCGGCCAAATGGGCCGACCAATAGCGCCATTGACTTTCGCAAGCAAGCTTGAACGCGTCCGTTTGCCGCGAGCAAACGTAGTCGCTGTAGCGTACGGCCGGTGGCAGTGGCGTGCTTGGATTTTGCGGAACCAACAGGAGCGCAAGCTCACGCATTATAACCGACATGGACCAGTAGTCAGCGATGATGTGATGCAGTGAGACATGCAATATGCAAGTTCCATCCCCTTGTAGGAACAGTTTGGTGCGAAAGAGGCTACCGTTTCGAAAATCAAAGGTTTGATCGGATGCGGCCTGTAACTCGTGGCTCAGGCGTTCATCCGACCACATTGCGGCGTCGATCGTCTCGCAACTGGTCTCATTCAGTCCACGGAAAGACTGCATCACCATTCCGGCGCTCTGTCGAAAGCGAGTCCGTAGGGCGTCATGTCGAGCCACAAGGGCCTCGATAGCCGCGGGCATACGACGTGCGACTCCTGGATTAAGGATGCGCGCGGCGCCGGAGATATTGTATCCAGTCCCTTTGGGGCGTAGCAGTTGGAACATCCACAGCGCTTGCTGCCCTACTGTAAGCGGATGCCAATGACAGTCTTCGTCTGGAAGATGAGGCGGAGCATCAACGCTTCTTGCCGCTGAACGAAGACTGGAGACCAGACCAGAGATGGTGGTATCGCCCAAACACACGGACAAAGGCAGATTCACTCCAAACTCCAGTTCTATTCGATGCTGAAGTTCCACCGTAAGCAACGAATCTAGCCCAAACGCCTCAACCGACTGGTCGGCTTGAAAATGATGCGGCGCAACGTTAAAAGTCCGCGCCATCAACGCGATGAGGCGTTGTTCGATATCACCCGCAGGGCTGCTCAGGTGATCGCAGTGCGATATATCAACCGACCGGTCGGGACTTAAGAGGGAGAGTTCCGGTTCAAGGTTCTGAGCCTTAGAAATGTAGAGGGGGTGAAACTGAGATGCGATATAGTGATCTCGGCATTTGGACCTGCGAACCTTGCCACTAGACGTCTTTAGCACCGATCCGATTCGCGTTAAAATTACTGTCGTAAGGCTCAGACCGCAGGATTCGGCAACGGACCTGCGTAAACACAGAACGGCCTGCGCGAGATCAACATTCTTGTGCCGGCGTGTCAGCTCTTGCACCAACACCACTTCGACACCGCTGTCGGATTCCACCGCGAACGCCGCAGCCCCATTTGGTTGGAAGGCAGGGTGAGAAGATTCCGCAGCTGTTTCTAAATCTTCGGGATAAAAGTTGCGTCCGGCGACGATTATGAGGTCCTTTAGCCGCCCTGTAACATACAGTTCGCCGTGTAGCATAAAGCCAAGATCGCCCGTGCGCAAATAAGGAACGCCGGGCTCGCCATCAATTTCTGCGTGGAAAGTGCGGAATGTTTCCTCAGGCTTCCCTAAATATCCGGAGGCGACGCCAGTCCCGTTAACCCAGATCTCCCCGATTGTTTGTGTTTGGCTTCTTACTAAATAGTTCGGGTCGACAATCGCTATTTCAACATCCGCAACTGCCCTGCCCGAACTTGCGACCATGGAAACGTCCGAATCTGCGCAAGGGGTGGCGACGCGACCTTGTTCGAGAGCTGTTCGGCTCACCGACGTAGACGTGACCCCTGAAAAGTGCGGACTGCCCGAAACAATTAGCGTGCCCTCCGCCAATCCGTAACAGGGGAATATAGCTTGCCGGTGAAAGCCACATGGGGCAAACCGCTCTATAAACCGCTCGAGGGTGGAAGGGCGCACCGTATCCGCACCGCAGAACGCAACCTTCCAGGAAGAAAGGTCTATTCCATTGATGTCGGCATCCGTCGCGTTCCGAGCGCACAGTTCGTACGCAAAGTTAGGGCCTCCGCTGGTTGTCGCCCTGAAGTTCGATATCGCTTGCAGCCACCGCATTGGCCTTTGTAGGAATGTTGCGGGCGCCATCAGAACGCAGGACGCACCGGTATAGAGGGGCTGCAGTACATTTCCGATCAATCCCATGTCGTGGTATACGGGCAGCCAACCCAAAACTATGTCGGTAGCGTCGTGATGGAACGCCTGCTGTATGGACCGCTCATTGCAATCGATGTTGCGATGGGTGATCATTACCCCCTTCGGTGTCCCAGTTGAACCCGATGTATACTGCAGGAACGCTGTAGCGTCCTGGGCGCTCTCCCTGGGATCAATGAGTTCATTGGACTCAGACACGCCGTCGGTTGCCCTTAGTGATATGGACGCGGATACGGACCCGGCATTAATCCACCGCTCAAGCTGAGGCCTAACTGCTACCGAAGTCAAGGCGACAGACGCTCCGCAGTCCTCGGCAATGAGCCGGATCCGCCCCGCGGACCGATCGTTTCTGGGAGGATATACGGGAACAGCTGTCACACCTGCGTAAATACAGCCTAGAAACGAACAAACGAAGTTCAAACCTGGCTCGTACACGAGCAACGCTCGGCCATCCGGTACAGGACGAGCAATTAGTCCAGATCCGATGCTGGCGACACGATCCCACAATTCACCGTAAGTTAGAGACTCTACGACTCGCAGATCGCTCCCGAGAAACTGGTAGGCATTTTGGTCACATGCTTCCACTGCCCTGCGGCGTACTATATCTACGAGAAAATTGGATGATCTAGCGGACGACATGACTTTTTGAAAGTGCTGAGCGATCGAGTTTCCCGTTCACCGAAATAGGCATTTCATCCAGGAATATGAATTTACTTGGCACCATATATGCGGGCAATCGACGGCCTACATACCGGCGCAAATCATTCTCGGTAGGCCTGTTTGGGCCTTGAGCAATTGTGACATGAGCAATAATTCGGGGGGCGCTTGAAGCGGGATCCGCGACTGTCACGACAGCCTGATCGATCAGGTCGTTGTGTATCAGAACTTGTTCGATCTCCCCAAGCTCGATCCGGAGTCCACGAATTTTAACCTGATGATCGATGCGCCCCATGTATTCGAATGCCCCATCTGGCCGCAGTTTACAGAGGTCTCCCGTTCGATACATGCGCGAGCCCGGACCGCCGTAAGGATTCGGAATGAATCGCTCCGCTGTAAGGTCGGGATGGTTTACATATCCCCGTGCGAGCCCGGCACCAGCGATATACAGCTCACCGACTTCACCCTCCGCACAGAAAGCAAGGTTCTCGTCCAAATTGTAAATCTGAATGTTGTCGATAGGGTAGCCAATGGGGACACTGGCTGGAGACTCGTCGTTCGCACATGCCCAAGCGGTAACATCAACGGCAGCTTCAGTCGGTCCATAGAGGTTGTGCAGCTCCGCCGATTCGAAGGTCGCGAGGCAGCGATCCTTCAGGGCGGGCGAGAGGGCTTCGCCGCTGCAGATAATGCGCCGCAAGCTTACAATGTTCGATAGGTCCGGTTTTCCCAGGAATATATCCAACATAGAAGGCACAAAATGAATTGTGGTAATCCCTTCCCGATGGATTAAATCAGCCAGGTAATCACGATCTCGATGTCCATCGGGTTTGGCTAAAACTACGGTGGCGCCCACGATAAGAGGAAGAAAAAACTCCCAGACGGACACATCAAAGCTGGCCGGCGTCTTTTGCAGAACACGATCGCCCGCACCAAGGGCGTAGGACCGCTGCATCCATTCAAGACGGTTGACAATGGCTGCATGCGTATTCATAGCTCCCTTCGGTCGTCCGGTCGATCCAGAAGTGAATATCACATACGCCAAGTTATCGCCATGTACAGGCACATTCGGTGTCTTGTCGGACTGCTTGTCTATATTTGACCAGGCCGAGTCGATACACACAACTTCAGCTGACGTCTTTGGAAGGATTTGAACGATCGATTCACTCGTTATCATAACCTCGACGCCAGCATCGTTTACCATATACGCCAATCGATCCGGCGGATAGCTGTGATCGAATGGCACATACGCCGAGCCTGCTTTAAGAACCCCGAGCATCCCTACCATCAATTCGATTGATCTGGGCAGGCAGATGCCTATGCGGACATCAGGCCCGGCGCCAAGCGACTGCAAATAGTTCGCGAGCTTGTTGGCGCGGCGGTCCAGTTCGCGGTAACTCAACTTACGTTCGCGGTATTTGATCGCCGGATCATTCGGTGTCCGCTCGACCTGGTCTTCGATGAGACGATGAAGAATATTAACTGTCATATAGTCGCACAAAACTAACCGGCTCCAGGCAACAACCTGGGATTACAGTGCATATTTCAGGAGCGTTTCGGCCCCAATCCGAAGACTTTCGGCAAAGTCTAACGAAGAGTGCCGCCGTGATAATCCTGTACAGATTGCATCCTTAAGACTGTTTTCAAATTGCTCCGCGTCTGCGCCATGTTCAACTACAGCCAGTACGTTAGGATGCTTGCTCATCCGTTTAACCATGTCTGCCCGGTATGTATCTTTCGATCCAAGGTCTGCTGCAACAAGGACAGGCACGCCGCAGGCCGCCAACTCCAAAAGCAGACAGGGATCGCAGGATGTAAGAACCAGGTCGGCCGATGAGAGGACGTTCATGCGCTGGCTCAGTGCCTCAAACACCAGGACTTCCGGTTTTAGCTTCTGTTTCAGCTTTCCTAAAGGAGTGTCGGAATATATTGCAACCTTGACTCCCATATTTTGGCTCGCCAGGGCCTCCGTGCATTTGACGGCAAACTCTTCCGTGGATTTGTCTCTTGACGACAGGTTTACAATAATTAGCTTGCTATCCTTGTCGCAGAGCAGGCTCCGCCAAAGCTGGGAATCGGTCTCCGAATTTGGAACTATCCAGGGACCACAGAAGTCAACACGGGCAAAATACTCGGACGGAGGAAGGAAGGATCCGGGGACATCGGGAACCAGGATCTGACGAGCATAACGAGTGTAGCTGAAATCCGGTTCGTCTCTTTCCGAAACGAGATAGCTGGTGATGTATAGGGAAGGTATTGCTGCGCTGTGGGCTACGGGGAGCGCAAGCAGATCCTCGTCGCCTATTACCAAGTTCGGCTGATTTTCTTTGAAATAAGACGTATAGGCGTTAAATCGCGACCTCGAGTCGGGAGCCCCAGAATCGTGGACCGTATAGCCGCGATCCATGAGCCACTGTGCTGAAGTCCCGGTGGTAATCCAAGTAACTTTGATTTCGTGTGAAGTCCTTCTAAGTTCATCATACAGAGCAGCGCCACGCAGGGCTGCGCCAAGATTATTCGGGCCCACGCACCAGGCAATGTGTTGATTTCCGTTTCGATCGGTGGGCCTGCCAGGCGTAACTGTCCGGCCGCGTTTGCCTTGCTTGCAAGCATCGATCCATGTACGAAGCTCAAAGACACCGCGGCAAAGTAAACGGTTATCTACAGTATCCGCTTCTGGAAACTTTTCCATGAAGCGGTCAAAGTTTAAGCGGTACTCATCCATTTTTTGCGGACTGGAAGCGTGGGTCTGATGGAAGGTTGTTGCGCGGTGTTCGTATTTGAAGCCAAGACCCAACTTCATCAGCCGAATGCACAGATCGTTGTCCTCGAGGCCCCAACCGACGTACTCTTCGTCAAATCCGCCAATGGCGCTTATGCTCGCGCGCGGAGCCGAAGCGTTACCAGTAGTGAAGAACACCCACGGATCAGGATATGGAACCCCTTCCGCATCCATCTTATTTACCGCGAAGCTCCAGTCGCCCGCGCGAAACGCCAGGTTGCCCAGCTTCTCTTGATCGTCCAAGTCATTTGGAAAAAGTATTTGTTCTACTCGCTCCGGATTGTTCTTCCGATCCGGCTCAATTGCGCTAAGGTAGTGCCACAGCGGTTTGTCAATCTCCTTACCGACGTGTGAATGAATGTATTGGCCGGTATCCCCAATTACGATGATCGGTTGTTGCTTATGGTGCACGAGATGCCAAAACAGGAAATCGGACGGCACGATTCGGTCATCGTCCAAGAATACAATCGTGTCGCCCTGTGCTAGGGCTAGGGCGTCGTTTCGAGCGCCGGAACGCCCGCGGTTCGCTTCCGCCGTTACCCATTTAATCCGGATTAGATTCCGGTCAGCATAGCGCTGCAATATTTCAACGGTATTGTCTTCAGAGGCATCGTCCGTAACGACAACCTCCCAGCAGGAGGACGGAACACTCTGTCGCTCCAACGAAGCAAGAGTGAGATCAAGATATTGAGCTTTGTTTCTGGTGGCCATGATGACCGTTGCAAAAGTGTTCTCGATGTTCATTGGTGGTAGTAGCTCACTGGTCTATATGCGGGGAATTGGCTATTAAGCTAAGTATCGGTAGTACTTCCAAAGGCTTTTGTACGGCATATAATGACTGATGGGAGATGGAATGCGGTCCAGCCCGAATTTGTTCAACAGGGCGCTTCGCTTGCGGTCACGGTCGTTTGGCTGCCACTTTCCTGCCCAGTGCATAAGGAAAATCGGAGCCTCGGGCCACCTCTGAAAGGCTCTGCCCTTGATTATTGTGATGGCCTTTGAACCAGCCCAGACCTCCGTTGGCGTTTCTCTATATTTTTGCCGAAGGACGCCAAGGCTGGTAATTCGTAAGCCGGAGGTAACTATCAAGTAGTTCAGAAGAGGCTGCTCCGTGCACGATAACTCCATATGCGGGGCAAGTTCAACCGCTGCATTGAGTTTGTCTCTAAGCGCAGCACGCGGTATTTTCCCTTGCTTCGAACAGATGAAGCCCGTATTGGCGGAGAACTCAATCTGCTCGAGGGAAAGCTTCCCTGTTTGGTAGATCGTATCCTTCCACACCCACTCGCGTAGGCCAGGATCATTTGACTGTGAAACGACAATGGCGTAATCGTTCAGATACTCGAACGCGAACTCAATATTCCCAAGGACTACCGTGTCCACATCAATATAGACGAATTCGGAGAACTCGCCCTCCCACATGGCAATTTTTCGGTACTGACCGACTACATGGTCATGAAACCGCGAGCTCGCTTCATCGCACTCTAAAAGAGCTTCCTTGTTGGTGAAAATAGTAAAATTGTATTTCTCCTGCAAATTACCTAACTCAGAATACGCACTATTGTACGGTATAAGGCAAAGTGGAATGCTTGGGTTATACTTACGAAAGCTGTTCAGAAAGGCGATGGCGAGATCGATAATACGATCGTTCGCTATAAAATAGACGCCGCGCATAGTGGTCTAGCTTTCTTCCTTTGTAATGATTGCTTGGTCTGCACGTGTAATCGTCAAAATCACCGGTACAAACAGTCCGGATACTAGATAACAAAGCACCAGGATCATAGGCGCTTTATTCAGGGTCAGCGCCG
>Ga0302315_10004854_pt1 | contig 11650 bp, 8 predicted proteins | sample III_Palsa_N3_1_FD_200532 | JGI IMG/M metagenome (GOLD analysis project Ga0302315, IMG submission 200532) | Peat permafrost microbial communities from Stordalen Mire near Abisko, Sweden - III_Palsa_N3_1 | ecosystem: Environmental > Terrestrial > Soil > Palsa > Peat permafrost | place: Sweden... | reverse complement strand
TCCATAATGCTGGCAACCCTAAGGTTTATGGAGGTAGCGCCGATATAATGGTAAGAAGTTTTGAACGCAGAATTGAGGCTTTATTCCTTATAGTAGAGCCACTATTAAAACAGGAGGCAATTACAGTTCTGGATTACAACTTAAGGGATAATGTTAATTCCTACGAAATGATGGAAGACGGTTCTTATATTAAAATCCATCCGGATGGATACCCCAGCTTTAATGTTCACGAAGAATTCTATAAAATAAAGAAAGAAGATATTTTGGACAAAAGGCTTTTTTAAGCCTTTTGCTTTTACTTCTGATATTTATTAGCGTTTACAATAGAGGTGGTTTTCTCGAACTCATGTCTATGTTTTTCATAAAGCATAAGCATTATGCCATCTTTTAGTCCTACTTCAGGCACCAGCATCTTTTTAGAGTTTGCCCATTTCATGGCTGTAATGTATATATCTGCAGCGGGAAGTATTACATCAGCACGGTCAGGGTTAAGCATAAGCACATTCACCCGTTCTTCAAAGGTATACCTTGCCACCATTTTTTGAACTTGTTCAATCTTATCAAGGTTTATTAGCGGTCTTTTTAAGCCTTTTGCAAGATTGGCCAACTCATATATTTTGCCAATATTACCCCCTGTGCCTATGGCGGTTATTGGTGGATAGCTTCTCTTAACATTTTGTTGTATCCATTGGCGCATATAGTCCCATTCCTTTTCTGAATCCTGTCCGTTTAATCGCCTTACGGAACCTATTTTAAAAGAATGAGAGGCAGTTTTTACTTTATTTATAAATATATTCAGTTCCGTACTTCCTCCGCCCACATCAATGTGAATGTAGTTTTTATTATCAAGCTCATTAAAAATCACCGAATTAGTTAACTCTGCCTCCTTGTCACCATCTATGATATTAATTTCTAACCCAACCTGCTCTTTAACTCTTTGTACTACCTCTTTGCCATTTTTTGCCTCCCTCATAGCCGATGTAGCACAAAGGGCATAGTCGTCCACTTCATACAGCTCAAACAAGTTTTTAAATGTTTGCATAAGCTTTATAAACTTTGCCTCCTTTTCCGGGCTTATGACATTCAGGTTAAATACGTCCTGACCTAACCGTAATGGAAAGCGGACATATTCCAGTTTTTTAAAAGTGAGTACGCCGTTATAGTTTAGTACATGTGTTACCTGAAAACGGATGGCATTGGAGCCAATATCAACTGCTGCTAATTTCAAATTTAAATACAATTATCAGCAGCAAATCTATTATATACTTGCCATATCAGCGCAGAAAAAATAAAAAATATTATATAAGAATTTTATTGGGCAATAATTGTTTTATAATAATATATATTATTATTTTGCACAACTTATCAGGAAAGACCGAGGGAATGGGCCCAATGAAGTCTTAGCAACCCTGTATGGCAGGGTGCTACTTCCCACTCCGTGAAAACGGAGAGAGATGAGGTTGCTCCTTTCTTTTAGCTTCCCGGATAAGTAGTTGAACACTATAACCGACAAATGGAAGCAGACATTTACGAACTACTTAAGAACAGAATACTTGTGCTGGACGGCGCAATGGGAACCATGATACAGGGTTACCAGTTGCAGGAAGCAGACTTTCGCGGAGAACGTTACCAGAACCACCCTGGAGATTTGAAAGGAAATAACGACCTTTTGTCCATTACCCGCCCCGATGTAATTAAAGAAATTCATAGAAAATACCTGGAGGCAGGGGCCGATATTATTGAGACCAATACTTTTAGCTCTACTACCATTGCTATGGCCGACTATAAGATGGAGGCCGAGGTATACGACCTTAATTTCCAGTCTGCAAAAATAGCCAAGGAAATAGCTATTGAGATTACCCTGAAAGACCCTTCAAGACCAAGGTTTGTTGCGGGTTCCATAGGGCCTACCAACAGAACAGCCTCCATATCCCCAGATGTAAATAATCCCGGCTTTAGGGCTGTTACGTTTGACCAACTGGTAGAAGCCTATACCGAGCAGGTAAAAGCATTGATTGACGGCGGCGTTGACATACTTATGGTAGAAACCGTTTTTGATACCCTTAACTGTAAAGCGGCTCTCTTTGCCATAGAACAATATTTTGATAATACAGGAAAGAAATTACCCGTAATGGTATCTGGTACTATTACCGATGCCAGCGGAAGGACTTTGTCAGGCCAAACTGTAGAAGCCTTTCTCTATTCCGTTTCTCACGTTCCTCTCTTAACCATAGGTTTTAACTGTGCTTTGGGCGCTAAACAACTTAGGCCGCACTTACAGACACTCGCCAAAGAAGCCCCTTTTATGGTAAGCGCTCACCCAAATGCCGGTTTACCTAACGAGTTTGGGGAATACGATGAATCGCCTGAAGAAATGGCGGTGGTAATTGAAGAATTTTTACAGGATAGTTACATAAATATTATAGGAGGCTGCTGCGGTACTACTCCGGCGCACATACATGCCATTGCAGAGGTGGCGGCTAAGTATAAACCCCGTCAGCTTCCTCCTCCAGACCATTTGGCGCGTTATAGCGGCCTGGAACCTTTAAAGGTATTTCCTGGAGCTAACTTCATCAATATTGGCGAGCGTACTAATGTTACCGGTTCTAAAATGTTTGCCCGTCTTATCAAATCCGGCAACTATGAGGAGGCTTTAGCAGTAGCGAGAAACCAGGTAGAAGGCGGCGCGCAGGTGATAGACGTGAATATGGACGAGGGTATGCTTGATAGTGAAGAAGTGATGCGCACGTTCCTAAATCTAATTGCATCAGAACCGGATATTTCTAAACTGCCCATAATGATTGACTCTTCTAAATGGTCGGTTATTGAAGAGGGCTTAAAATGCGTGCAGGGTAAGGCAATAGTAAATTCTATCAGCCTTAAAGAAGGCGAAGAAAGATTTAAATACTACGCCCGCAAAGTAAAAATGTACGGAGCGGCTACGGTAGTAATGGCGTTTGACGAGAAGGGGCAGGCAGACTCTTATGAACGAAGGATTGAAATATGCCAAAGAGCTTATAATATTCTTACTAAGGAATTAAACTTTCCGCCGGAAGATATCATTTTCGACCCTAATATTCTAACGGTAGCTACTGGTATAGAAGAACATAACAATTATGCCGTAGATTTTATAAAAGCCACAAAGTGGATAAAAGAAAACCTGCCAGGTACAAAGGTAAGCGGAGGAGTTAGTAATATTTCTTTCTCTTTCAGAGGTAATGATTTTGTTCGCGAAGCAATGCACTCTGCCTTTTTATACCACGCTATAAAAGCTGGTATGGATATGGGTATAGTAAATGCCGGGATGATAGAGGTGTATGCAAATATACCCAAAGACATGTTGGAAATGGTAGAGGATGTATTGTTAAACAGAAGGCCAGACTCGACAGAACGGTTAGTTGAATTTGCGGAGAAGGTAAAAAACAAAGGTAAAGATGTAGTTCGGGACGAAGCCTGGAGAAATGAACCAGTAGAGAAAAGACTTAGCCATGCACTGGTAAAAGGCATAGTAGAATATATAGACGTTGATGTGGAGGAGTGCCGTCAAAAATTTGATAAGCCCATAGAAGTAATAGAAGGTCCATTAATGGATGGGATGAATGTAGTAGGAGACTTATTTGGCGAAGGAAAAATGTTTTTGCCTCAGGTAGTAAAAAGCGCCAGGGTAATGAAAAAGGCTGTCGCCTATTTACTACCCTATATTGAAGCGGAAAAGAAAAGAGGAGGAGAGGAACTTGGCAAAGCGGTAGGCAAAATATTAATGGCCACTGTAAAAGGCGATGTACACGATATTGGTAAAAATATAGTGGGCGTTGTGCTAGGTTGTAATAACTATGAAGTTATAGACCTTGGCGTAATGGTTTCGGCAGAGAAAATATTGGAAACAGCAATTCGTGAAAAAGTAGATATTATTGGCTTAAGCGGGCTTATCACTCCATCTCTTGATGAAATGGTTAATGTAGCAAAGGAGATGGAAAGACAACACTTTAAAGTGCCTTTAATGATTGGCGGGGCTACTACTTCCCGCATACATACTGCCGTTAAAATAGACCCACATTACAGCGGAGCGGTGGTGCATGTGCTTGACGCTTCCCGCAGCGTACCTGTGGCAGGTAGCCTAATAGGAAAAGAAACGGCAGATAAATATAGGAACGAGGTTAAAGCGGAATATAGCAAATCCAGAGAAGAACATGCTGGAAGGCAAAAGGATAAAAATTATATTAGCATTGCCCAGGCCAGGGAAAATAAAACGCCGATAAACTGGCAAAATATAAAATCTGTAAAGCCAACTTTTCTGGGTAATAAATATTTTAACGATTATTCTTTATCTGAGATTAGTAAATACATAGACTGGACGCCATTCTTCCAAACCTGGGAACTGAGGGGTAAATTCCCTAAAATATTTGAAGACGTTTATGTTGGTACTGAGGCCAAGAAGCTGTATGACGATGCACAAAAATTGCTTAAGGAAATAGTAACTAAAAAACTTTTAACCGCTAAGGCGGTAATAGGTTTCTACCCAGCCTCAAGACTGGGCGAAGATGACATAGCCTTGTATGATTTTACTATCAAAACCGTAGATCATAGCAGCCATAAACACGAAGTATTTGTAGAAGACCGCACTAAAATTAAAACTGTTTTTCATACGCTGAGGCAACAAGGCAAAAAAGGAGCTGGCGTGCCTAACCTTGCGCTTGCTGATTATATTGCCCCGGCAGACTCCGGAGTAAACGACTATATTGGCGGGTTTGCTATTACTGCCGGGATTGGTATAGAAGCTCTGGTAGAGAAATACGAGAAAGAACACGACGATTACAATTCCATTATGGTAAAGGCTTTGGCAGACCGTTTGGCAGAGGCTTTTACAGAATTGATGCACGAGAAGGTACGCAAAGAATATTGGGGTTATGCCAAAGAAGAGAATCTGAATTGTGAGGCCCTGATAAAAGAAGAATATGTAGGTATTCGTCCGGCGCCAGGTTACCCTGCTTGTCCAGATCATACAGAAAAAAGAATACTATTTGATTTGCTGGATGCTGAAAAAAATATAGGTATAACATTAACAGAAAGTTTTGCTATGTACCCGGCATCCTCGGTAAGCGGTATGTATTTCTCAAACAGGGAAAGCAAATATTTTGGCTTAGGTAAAATAGAGAAAGACCAGGTAGAAGATTACGCAAAACGCAAAGGCATGGACATAGAAACTATTGAAAAATGGCTTAGCCCAAATCTTAACTACGATATTTAAACTATTTATAGAACAAAAAATTAGAATACTTTAAAAGAAGAGCTGAATTACCCAATGAAAATAACAGACCACCTAAAGAATGCCAAGAATACTCTTTTTTCGTTTGAGATACTACCTCCGCTAAAAGGACAAGATATCAAATCTCTTTTTGGATCTATTGAACCTCTTATAGAGTTTAAGCCCCCTTTTATTGATGTTACTTACCACAGAGAAGAGTATGTGTTTAAAAAGCGCGACAACGGACTACTGGAACGGAAAACTATTAGAAAGAGGCCGGGAACAGTAGGGATATGCGCAGCAATAATCAATCGATTTAAAGTAGATGCCGTGCCGCATATTATTTGCGGAGGATTTACCAGAGAAGAGACTGAAAATGCTCTTATTGACCTTAACTTTTTAGGAATAGACAATGTGTTGGCTTTACGGGGAGACAATATAAAATCAGAAGGAAGTTTTGTTCCGGAGCCAGACGGGCATAAATACGCCACTGACCTGATTTTACAAATCAAAAATATGTCAAAAGGAGTGTATGAAGACGACGATCTGATACATGCCGTGCCTGCTGATTTTTGCATAGGCGTGGCAGGTTATCCTGAAAAACATATAGAAGCGCCAAACTTAAAAACCGACCTTAAATATCTAAAACAAAAACAGGATTTGGGCGCCGATTATATAGTAACCCAGATGTTTTTTGATAATAAGAAATACATAGAGTTTGTAAATAAATGCAGGGAAGAAGGTATTACTATTCCTATTATACCAGGCCTAAAACCCATTACCACTGAAAAACAGATTAATGTACTGCCAAGTATTTTTCACATTGATATACCGGAAGAACTATCAGAAGCGGTAGAAAAATGCAAAAACAGCGATCAGGTGAAACAGGTAGGGGTAGAGTGGGCTATTCAGCAGTCGAAAGAACTACAGAAATTTGGCGTTCCCTGCCTTCATTACTATTCTATGGGCAAATCTGATTCTGTAAGACAAATAGCCAGCGCTTTATTTTAAAAGTATAATTACTATTGATACAATGTCTCCAAATGCTACAGCAGTAAAACTTATTGAATGTCCCCGCGATGCTATGCAGGGTTTGCATGAGTTTATTGCTACTGCTGATAAGGTAAGGTACATTAACAAATTGCTACAGGTAGGTTTTGATACCATTGATTTTGGTAGTTTTGTTTCTGCCAAGGCCATTCCTCAAATGAGCGATACCGCTGAGGTTTTAAGTAAACTGGATTTAAGTTCTTCTACCAGCAAATTGCTCGCAATTATAGCTAATGTAAGAGGGGCGCAAGAAGCTTCTGTACATGAAGAAATTACTTACCTTGGTTTTCCCTTATCCTTATCAGAAACCTTTCAGCAAAGAAATACTAACCGTTCCATAGCAGAGGCTTTACAAAATCTTGAAGAAATACAAGGGCTTTGCCATAAATACAACAAAACACTAGTTTCCTATCTTTCCATGGGTTTTGGCAATCCTTACGGAGACCCTTATACAGAGGCATACATAGAAGAATTTGTAACTAAGCTGGATAAAATATCTGTTAAAATTATTTCTCTTTCTGATACTGTGGGAGTAGCGGATGAGTTACAAATAAAAAAAGCGTTTAACTCTGTAATCCCTCATTTTCCGCATATCGAATTTGGAGCCCATTTACATTCTGTTCCTGATAAAATTACTGCTAAGGTACAAGCTGCTTATGAAGCAGGATGTAGGAGGTTTGATGGGGCTTTGAAAGGCTTTGGCGGTTGCCCTATGGCTAAGGATGATTTGGTAGGCAATATGGCTACGGAAATGATGGTAAGCTATTTTGAAGATAAAGGAGTGTATTTGGGTATTGATAAAACTAAATTGACAGAAGCCATGCGAATAGCTTCTGAAATTTTTCCTATAAACTAATGTCAAAAAAAGTTAAGGTTGATATTTTCATTCCCTGTTTTGTAGATCAGGTTTATCCTGAAACAGGGTTTAACATGGTTAAAATACTAAAGAAGCTGGGCTGCGAGGTTAACTATAATCCAAACCAGACTTGCTGCGGTCAGCCTGCATTTAATGCCGGATTCTTTGAGGATGCCAGGGAAGTAGGTCAAAAGTTTCTTAAAGATTTTTCTTCTGGTAATTATATAGTAGCTCCATCCGCTTCTTGTGTGGGAATGGTGAGGAACTCTTACGAAAGACTTTATGCTAAAACACCCAACCTTGCAGATTATAGGCGACTACAAAAGAATATTTTTGAATTCTCAGAATTTCTTCTTGATATTCTTAAAGTTGAAAAAATACCGGGAGCAAAATTAGAAGCCCTTGCCACGTATCACGACTCCTGCAGCGGGCTTAGAGAATGCAATATTAAACAAGGTCCACGCAAATTACTTAGCCATGTAGAAGGGTTAACCCTGGTAGAGATGAAAGACGTGGAAACCTGTTGTGGGTTTGGAGGTACATTTGCCGTAAAGTTCGAATCCATTTCTTCGGCTATGGCAGAACAAAAAGTAAACAATGCCCTGGAAACAGAGGCAGGTATTATTATTTCTACAGACTCCTCTTGCCTCATGCATATTGACGGCTATGCTACTAAGAATAACAAAAGCATAAAAACCATGCATCTGGTGGACGTGCTTGCAAGCGGGTGGTAATATAAAAGGGCACAAGCGCAAACGCCCGTACCCTACTATTAACCAACTACTACTTTTTAAAGACCTTTTAGTAAGAGAAGTTAATCTCTGTTGTTCTATCCAGGATTAATTAAAACTTTCTATTAAAGCCCAACCCTTAATTCCTTGGTTATTTTCTTTAAGTTTTAATTATTTTTTAACTGGCTTACACTGATAAAATAACAAATTACGTGCCATCTTTTTTTGTTAATACCCTTATAGGACAAAGGTTTTGAATGATTTCCGCTAATTAGAATTTATTATTAAATACCTCTTGCTCTGTCATCTTTGATTTCTCCTATCCAATTTGACAGTTATTGCGCCCTATTGTATGTTGTAGTATTTTGGGACATCAGTAAAACATAAAGAACTAGTTGTTATGAAAGATAAGATAGTATTAATTACCGGCGCCAATTCCGGAATGGGCAAGGCCACTGCTGTGGAACTTGCAAATAAAAGCGCTTGTATAGTAATGGTATGCCGTAACAGGCAGGCAGGTATACAGGCAAAAAATGAGATTATTTCAGGCTCAGGAAATAATAATGTTGATTTGCTTATCTCGGATTTGTCCTCTCAAGAGTCAATACGCAAACTTGCGCATGAGTTTAAAAATAAATACAATCATTTAGATGTTTTAATAAACAATGCAGGTCTTGCATTTGCTAAACGCAATGTATCGGTGGATGGCATAGAAATGACTTTTGCTGTAAATCACCTGGGCTATTTTTTATTAACCAATTTGTTGTTGGATTCGCTTAAAGCCGCCCCATCAGCACGGATTATTAACATTGCTTCTTCTACCCATAAAGGAGCAAAGCTAGACTTTAACGACCTGGAGTTTAAAAACAAATATTCCTTATTTAACGCTTACAATCAATCTAAGCTGTGTAATATCCTTTTTACTTATGAGCTGGCACGGAAGTTAAAAGGTACGCATATAACCGTTAATGCAGTCAATCCGGGGCCTGTAAAGACAGGTTTAGCCAGAGATATGGGCGCTTTCTTTCAATGGATGGCAAAATCCTTCTTCCCATCCGCAGAAAAAGCCTCGGCCACAGCCATATACCTTGCGTCTTCTACCGAAGTGAAAGGCATTACCGGTAAGTACTTTGAAAAGTGTAAGGCTGTACCTTCTTCTAAACTTAGTAATGACGAAAGCGTAGCTAAACAACTTTGGGAAATAAGCGCAAAGATTACGATAGAAGGTTGATTTATATAAACTGTTTTCTTGACTTATAAAACTTATTAATATATTTATAGTTGTTTATATAATGCTCAACAACTAGTTAAAATGTCAATAGATAAAACTGTTTCTTTTTTTACAGTCTGTTATGAAAAAGACTGGGAAAAAATATTAAAAGAAAACCGTATAGGGACAATGATAAGTAATTGCAACTTCCCATTTAATGAGAAAGTGTTAATTATTAATAATGTTAATGACAGGCAACTTGTTGAACGTTATGCTAAAGAAGCAGTCCACAATCAAATAATAGATAAATATTATTTTAGCGAAGATTTTAGTGAACAACTTCTTTCTGCATTTTCTATAAAACGCAAAAGTTTTATATTAGATACTTTTGATGGTTACTGGTACAGTATTGGCCCTTTAAGCGCCGTATACTGTTGCCAAAGTAAATATTTACTATACCTCACCGGCGATTGCGATATACCATTGTCAAATTCACCATGGATAGATGATGCAATTGAACTATTTAAATCAAATTCCTCAATTTTAATAGCTAATCCGGTTTGGGATAATAAGATTGAAGAGGCCCTTGCGGAGAGTTTTGATGAAGATAGTAAATGGTATTATGGCAACGGTTGTTCCGACCAGTGTTTCTTGGTAGAAAAAGATCGTCTTTATGGTAATGTATATAACTATTATCATCGTTTATCAGAAAGGTATCCCATGTATGGAGGTAATATATTTGAAAGACGCATCTTCAGTTATATGTGTAGTAATAATTTACAGCGTATTACCAGAAAGGATGTATACTATACTCATATAAAGTTACTAAATGATTCGTATTCAAAAGAAATAAAAAAAATGAAGCTGAGCGAAAAATTACGAATAGCACTCGCTCGTATGCTAAAGAAAAAAAGAACCATACTTAAGGACTTTCTTTCAAAGAACTAATTGCTTTTAAACATTACCACTGAGTATTTCATAATATTAACATTAAACAGAGGCAAACTCAGTAAATATTTTTCTTATTGCCTGTTTTTGATAATACTCAGAAAGCTGGTAAATTTAGGGTATGTACGCTGTTGTAGACATAGAAACCACAGGAGGGTATGCTTCGGGGAATGGCATAACCGAAATTGCCATCTTTCTTACCGACGGCAAGAAGATAACCGATTCTTTTGAAACCCTTATTAACCCGGAATGCTACATACCCGGCTTTATTACTGCTCTTACAGGTATTACCAACGAAATGGTGCAGGATGCGCCTACCTTTGCAGAGGTGGCAAAGGAGATAGAGAATTTTACTGAGGACCGCATTTTTGTGGCACATAACGTCAACTTCGATTATTCTTTTGTGAAGCAGGAGTTTTCTGCTTTAGGAATAAAGTTTGAACGCAAAAAATTATGCACCGTAAGGCTTAGCCGTAAAATAGTTCCTAACCTGCCTTCGTACAGCCTCGGGAATTTGTGCGGTTCCTTGGGCATAAAAATAGAAAACAGGCACCGGGCAAAAGGGGATGCGGAGGCTACTACCAAGTTATTGCACTTATTGGTAAAAGCAGATAACGAGAACTTTATTGAAAAGTCTTTAAAGCGAAGCTTCAGGGAAACCCTATTACCAGCTCATTTACCTAAAGAAGATTTTGAAGCATTGCCCGAAGAAGCAGGTGTTTACTACTTTCATGACTCCAAAGGAAAGGTGATCTATGTAGGCAAAGCTATAAATATTAAGAAAAGGGTTATCAGTCATTTCTCTGGCAAATCGCACAGCAGGCAAAGCCAAAGCTTTATGAACGAAATTTATGGAATTAGCTTTGAGTTGTGTGGTAATGAACTGATAGCCCTACTTCACGAATCGCACGAGATTAAGAAGTATTGGCCCGCTTACAACTGGTCTCAGAAAAGAGTGGCCAAAAATGTGGGGATATACCATTACGAGGATCGACAAGGCTATATAAGGTTGGATATAGGCACGGTAAATGTTCAACAGGAGCCGTTAATATCTTTCCGATATATACAGGATGCCCGAGATTTTCTCACCGAAAAGGTAAATGAATATAGGCTTTGCCCTAAACTATGTGGGCTTCAGAAAACACCAAAAGAATGCGCCAACTATAAGACGGAAAATTGTAACGGAGCCTGCATAAACGAAGAGAATGCAGACGACTATAACTTGCGGGTAAATGAAGTAATAACCTCTTTTGTGTACGACGCTAAAACTTTTGTATTAAAAGGTAAGGGCAGGAACAAGGATGAACATTCTATAGTAGTAGTAGAACGCGGCAAATACCTGGGCTATGGTTTTATTGACAAAGACACTGAGATAAGGGAATTTGACGAGTTTAAGACCTATGTAAACGGGCACAAAGACAATCAGAACATACAAAAAATTCTTCATAACTATCTTAAAACAAACAGCTCCTCGCTTATCAGTTTCTGATCTAAAGAATCTTTTTAGAATTATAGATAAAAGTGGCTTCTTTTTTGTTCTAAATTTAAGAGCATGAAAACAGAATACCTTTTAAGCCTTAGATTAGGTTTTACAACTAAGTATGCCGACC
>Ga0302315_10004852_pt1 | contig 11653 bp, 9 predicted proteins | sample III_Palsa_N3_1_FD_200532 | JGI IMG/M metagenome (GOLD analysis project Ga0302315, IMG submission 200532) | Peat permafrost microbial communities from Stordalen Mire near Abisko, Sweden - III_Palsa_N3_1 | ecosystem: Environmental > Terrestrial > Soil > Palsa > Peat permafrost | place: Sweden... | reverse complement strand
AACAAAGCGAATTTCCTTGTCGAACATGCCGACTTCTCGCGCGACTTCAACGCCATGAACCTCCGGGAGGCATTTGGTCAAGCCGAAAGTCCGGCCTCGCCGAACGCGTCGACGAGTTCGTCAACGAAGCGTCTCCGGTCGCCCTCTCCGCCGCCGTCGCGGGTAGATACGATTCGTCCCCGCCAAGCATAGCCTAATCCTCAGCGATTCGGTTTTCATATTTTAAAGGTTGATAGGAATACACCATGAAAAGCAAGATTTGCGAGCGCCTTCTGAAAGAACTTTCAAACATTATTGGCCTCTCGGAACAAGATAAGATCAGTCCCGGTGGCCGCATCCGAGTCGGCGATCAGCTGGTTACTTTTATCCATGACGAGCAGGTCGATGCTGACAATCTCTGCATCTACGTTGATTTCGGGCTGCCTTCGAACAACGCGGGCACGTTCGAAAAGATGCTCAAGATCAACTTCGAGCTTGACGTCACGCGGCGGGGCATCCTGTCGATCCATCCCGCGACTGGGCATGCAATGTTCTCGTTCCGTCTACCACTCGACAATAACTCGACTGGGCAGATACTGCTCGATAGCATCGCCCTCGCGGTAGCGGATGTAGCGTTCGAAGGCGCTGCCTGCGTCTGAGATCGGTCGCATAGCGGCAAGTGGCAGGTCTGGTCCTTATCCATTGAGCTGGACCTGCTCTTCAAATGTCCTATGTCCGCGCGGCGAACACGCCACCCTACTATTTCGTGACGATTGCCATGTTCTCTGCCGACTTGCCCTCTCCCCCCGGTTTACTTTCGCAGGATGCCGAAATAGCCCATGATGAGACGCCCAACGAGACGCCCACCCAAGCGCCTGCCGGGCGACGCAATGGCGGCATAGGGGCGAAAATCAAACGGGTGCTGGCACCGCGCCCGATAACGCTTCTGAGCAATTTGCTTGGTAGTGTCACGCGCTTGCGTCCGACGACCGCCCGCGCCAAAATCTCCGTGTCGGCGGGCCAGCGGCATAAGCCAGACCCCCTCGCCGTGCCTCTCCCAGCAGTTGCTCGGCGTGCACACGATGGCGTGCGCATGGCCACCGGAGGGAAAGCGCCCGTTGCGCCCGCAAGCGTGGCGGCGGCCGCAATGAGGGCGCGCGACGCTGGTGGCTGCGAGGCGGTGACGGAACCGTCGATAGAGACGGCGGTCGAGGCGCTGATCAGCTCGCTGGCATCCACCGGCCGCGATCCCGAGCAGACGGCTATTCGGCTGTTTACTCCGGAGGATGGGGCTGAATGCTCCCCGTCGGTCGCAGCAATAGGCAGGATATTGGCCACATGTTTTGCTCCTGCCGGCGACGCGAAATCGTCTGAGCGATTCGTTGCCAAGGCGCAGCAGGATGTCGTCCTACATCACATGAATGCGCTCTTCGGAAAGGACGCCGATGCCGCGCATGCGGCACTGGAAGCCATCATCCGAGCCGATAATGTGCTCGAACTTACGGGTCCCTCGTTTAAACTGGCCTGCCGACTTGCCTCAGATTCGTTCGGCTATACGACGCTGCGCGCCTTAAGCCAGCCATCGCCGGCGAATGGCGATCGCGCGGCGACAGCGATTCGTGACGATGCGCAAAAACTCGCGCTGCGCGCTGCAAACGCGTTCAATGCGGTTTTGCCGACGGACACGCCGCCGATCGATAGCGCGACTCGGCTCCAACAAGCCGCTCAGGAAGTCTTGACACGCGCCGGCATGTCTCGCGGCGAGGCCCGGGATTCGCCGCGCTCGGGGTCGCACGCCGAAACCGACGTTACGATGCTCGCGCGCGCCGCGCTGGGCGCACTTCAACTCGCCGCGGATCCTGCCGCGGAGCTTACCCCGGATCTGCAAAGCGCCTATGCCGCATGGCGTTTCGGTTTCGCGGCGGAAGGTCCGCGCACGCCACTGGCTCGGACACAGGACCGGCTTTTCAAGCTATCGAAGTACGCCCGGCGAGCGAGCACCCCGGGCATGTTCGCCTCGCTGCGGCGCATGTTCGGTTTCAATAAGTCGCCCATGTCGGCGCTTGCAATGGGGACCGGTGGCGCGAGCCTACGTCATCCCGATGACGATCTATCGAAAACCGATGTCATTGCTCAGGCGAGCCAGGTGTTTGCTTCTCGCGTGCAACAGAACGCACAGCGTGTACCTGATCAGCAGACCGTCGAGACGGCGGTTCGCGCAGCGGCGCTTGAGGCATGGCGCGGCAACATCGAGACAAAAGGCTGGCGAGATCATACGAGGCTACCCTCCAGGATGCGCAAAGCCGTCGTTGAACGTTCGATGGTGCTTTGCGGGGTCGACCGTGCACGAATCGAAGGCAGCGACACCTTTGTATCGCTGAAGCACGGCGACTCTCTCCACATCGGGACGTTGCGGCGTTGGCTCAACGAATTCGACCCGCGAGGGGCGAGCGGTGCGCGCCGGGACCCTCGCGACGCTACGCCCGAGATCGAGCTGTCACAAGGGGAGGCGGGCGCACGCGAGGAGTCATGGCCTGGTTTGGCGGACGATATGGCAGCCAGACTGAAAGAAGGTCTAGATCAGTTGGAAACACTCACCCATTTTGGCGAAACTCCGCTTGACAGATCGAGTCCGCAGACTGTCCTCGCGAACTTTAAGCGCATGCTCATTGCACCGCGCACGACCTATGATGTAAAGCTTGCGGACGGCGCGCAGTTCGGTATCAACGCCGGTGTCCAGGGCGTAATGGATATCGCGAAAAGTGCGCCTTCGCCGATATTCATCCCGTTCTTCCAGGGCGGGCCGGACGTCAAGCTGATCCATGGCCGTCACGCAGTCGTCAGCGCCGGCTCGTCGGCGACACATGGGCAATTGTTTGTCGGCAGCGATCGCCGCTGGTCCGCGCATTTTGGGGCTTCAGCGATCGCGGGGGGGAGTTTGCTGAGATCGAACCTGCTTGCCAGCGTCGGTGTGCAGGCCCTGCCGCTCGTGCTTGACAGCGCTGAGCCCAAGGGCGTCATGGTTCGCTGCCGCCTGCAACCGCTCGCTCCGCCACCTGAGGGTACGCTGCCAGCAGGCGTCACGGAAGCGTGGCGAGCCAAAATGCTTTCGGTCGTCGAAGCGGCGACCGAAAGTGGTCCCGACGGTACGCTGCCGAGCGATACGGCTGCAATGTGGGCAGCGATCATGCGTAAGTTCTACAAAGACCCGGATATATCGCTAAATTGGCTCGAATCGAAGGCGGTCACGGTGTCGTCCGCATTGAATGTCAGCGGCGGCATACGCTACGAGCACGACGGCTACAAGATTGGCCCCATCGTCCAAGGCGGCTTGAGTAAGGTATGGAATGCGCGACAACAACGCAAGGAAACCGGTCCTTTGCGCATGCAATACACGAGCAGTGCCGAAGGAAGTCAGGTCAATGTGTCTGCAACCCTTGCTGCGGGCTTCAAGCCGGTTGGCCATTTCTCCGACGATTTCGGGCATGTGAAGGCCATTTCCCTGCCGAGCGCGGGTGCGATTGGCGTCGGCACGACTGTGCTGCAGTCCGAAACGGGTGTGCAATGGCGACTCACCGAAGAGGACGGCGAATTTGACCCCGCATTATGCTACCGTGATGCGACGTTTACATCGGTGGAAAATTTCAAACGCTATGTCGACAGCCGTCGTGCCGCTTGGGACAAGACCTATGCCGCACAGCCGCCCGGTGCGGCTGTGCCCGAACCAATGGATGAGTACTTGGCTCGAGTCGATCAGGATGCCACTAGTGGCAATCAGCTCTACGCCGAACGTACCTGGATGAAACCAGCTGCGGGCGCGGTACTGAACGCGCTGCGCGCGATGCGGGATATCCGAGCCCAAGCAGTTGCTTCGACCGGAGGAAAACGAGTCCCAGACGGCAGATTCGACGAAGATGCCGCCATCTCGAAACTGCTTCTCGACGAGGCGAGTTGGGACAATCGTTTTCTCTATTCGCTCGAATTCACGGGCGAATCGCGTGTGCAAGGCCCTAGCTTCCTCGGTGTGCTACAGCGTGTCACCGAAGTTTCGCATCCGCATCAGTTGAGCGTGCTGCGTGCTGAACGACCAAACGAGAACGCCGGCAATTGAACCGCTAGAGCGGTTCGATCAAGTCCTTGCTGAACGTGCTGCAATATGCAGAGCAGGCATCACGCACCGCAATCGCGGCAGCACCGACGGGCGCGCTTGCGTTAACGGGCATGCAAAACGATACGACGATCGGCGGGGGAACGGGTTTCAATGGCAACTCGATGAACTCTCCGCTCTTCAATTTATCGGCGACGAATAGCCGTGGAATGGCCGCCGTACCGTAGCCATCGCCAATCAACTGCACGATGGCGGCGACGGATGGCGAGCACGTCATGCGTGTCTGCTCATGCGGTATCCCCACCTGATTGGCCAGCGTGTGAACCATATTTTCCAGTGCGACCTGTGGCGCCGTGCCGCGCGCGAAGGTGATCACGGGATGGCGCAGCACTCGCGTCGCAAGCCCTGTCGAGCGCGGCGAGAAAAGGTCGCGGCGTGCGATCCATCGCACTGGGTAACCGGCCACAGCATTCGACACGATCTTGGTGCTGTCGATACCCTCGACGCGAATCGCGAGGTCTAGTTCGCCGTTAAGTAGACGCTTTTGCAAGACTGCGCTTGAATCCACGGTCAGATCGATTTCGACTCGCGGAAACTCGGCGTTTAAGCGCTTAATATACAGCGCAAGCCAGCTATGAACAACGGTCTCGATGACACCAAGTCGTAGTGTACCGCCCACGATTAACTCCTGCCCGGCCGCTTCGCGCATGGCCTTCACCGCATCGACAACATTTTTCGCGTGGGCGATTAGCATCCTCCCCGGCGGTGTAAGGCGGAAATGCGAAGTACTCCTGTCGATCAACTCGCATTTTAGTTCGTTTTCCAGTGAGCGAATCCGTAACGAAATGGCGGCAGGAGTGGCATGCAGCGCTTGAGCTGTGGCACGAAAGCTTCCCAGTTGCGCAAGCGTGATAAATGTATCTATAAAGCGCGTGTTCACTATTTTTCCCTTAACGCCGCGGGGCGCGTAAGCACTTTGTTGTGAGTGCAAGATTCCTCGCGTTGCCGGGAAAATGCCTTGCCCCTCCACTCACGCTGCTACGTAATCCCGTGTATCTATTATAAGGGTATGCATATGTGCATGCCCCATCATTGCTGTTAATAAAATATTAACACTCGAGAAAAGCAATACTTGCTGGTGCTGTTTTTTTGTCTGCAATAGTCTTTGTTTTTTTTGTAACAATATCCTTGCGGTTTAATCAGGAAGCCAAAGTGACCAATGAATATTTTTCGCGCCCAGGTTCGCGCCAAGCTATTCGAGAGGCCTGCGGTTGGGTAGTGCGGCAGCGATACCCAAGCGAATCTCGCCATTGCTCATTGCCTTGGGCGCACGCTTGTCATTGACATTCACAACATGGCGCTCACCATACTCTGAGCCCTGTCGTCTTCTATCAACATATTGAGAAACCTCATGACACCTGAAATTCAGCATGCCGACGATTTGCTCGGTGCCGCGGAGCCGAACGGGCTCTTAGGTTGGTACCGACACGCGAACAAAAGCGCGCGCCGCGCGTTCTGGAGTTGCAAGATTGGATATGCGCTGGATGCCATGGATACTCAATTCCTGAGTTTTGTCATACCAACGTTGATCGCAACCTGGGGGCTCACGAAGGGACAGGCCGGCTTGATTGGCACGGTGACGCTGCTGACATCGGCTCTCGGCGGCTGGTTCGCTGGCATTCTGTCCGACCGAATCGGGCGCGTGCGAACGCTGCAGATCACGATCGTCTGGTTCGCGTTCTTCACGCTGCTTTGCGGTCTAGCGCAGAATTACAGTCAATTGCTTGTCGCCCGTGGCCTCATGGGGTTCGGCTTCGGCGGTGAATGGACAGCGGGCGCCGTGCTGATCGGCGAGATCATCCGGCCACGCGACCGAGGTAAGGCCGTCGGCCTGGTGCAAGCGGGTTGGGCGCTCGGCTGGGCCCTCTCCGCGGGCCTTTATATGCTGATGTTCTCGCTGCTGCCCGCCGACGCGGCATGGCGCGCGCTCTTCGTGTTCGGCATACTGCCGGCGCCGTTCGTGTTTTTCATTCGCCGTTTCGTGGACGAGCCGGAAATTCATCAGCAGCAAAAGCTACACGAACTGCAAAGCGGCGCTCGCTCATCGTTCTTCGAGATCTTCGGTCCGCAAGTTTGGTTCACGACGCTGCGCGTTTCGATCCTCGCCGCAGGCGCTCAAGGCGGCTACTATGCGATCACAACTTGGTTGCCGACATGGCTAAAGACTACGCAGCACTTGAGTGTAGTCGGTACTGGCGGTTATCTGTTCGTCGTGATCGCTGGATCGTATGCGGGATATCTGTGTGGCGCTTTCCTGAGCGACCGCTTCGGCAGACGTCTCACATTCATCGGCTTTTCCCTAGCTTCGATGCTCGTCGTCTTTGCATATACCCACATCTCGATGAGCAACAATGCGCTGCTGGTACTGGGATTTCCGCTCGGATTCTTCGCTTCGGGACTCTTTGCGGGCATGGGGGCCTTCATGAGCGAGCTTTTCCCGACCAGCATCCGCGGTTCCGGACAAGGCTTTTGCTACAACTTTGGGCGCGCGGTCGGCGCAACGTTCCCGTTCCTCATCGGTTATGCGGCGCAAAAGATGGAGCTCGGACAGGCGATCGGCGTGTTTGCTGCGACGGCCTACGGGGTGCTGATCATCGCGGCCCTCACCCTGCCGGAAACCCGCGGCAAGCGGCTCTCGGCGTGACACTCGCACTCTGATGTCCAGGCACAAGCGGTGTTACACCGCTTGTGCGCCGCGTTGCGGAGAGTGGGCACGAACATACCCATGTCATGTTCCGGTTTTTCGCGCAGATACGAAATGATGGGCGCGAGTTCAATCCGCAAGTGTCCGGCACAGCCACTCCCAAACGTAACCATTTTTTGGATCTGAATCCCATGTTTATGGAAACCGCTTCATTGCAATCGCTCAAGCCTGCCGAGATACGGGCCGCCATTCGCGACGGCAGATGGAAAAAACCGACCGCGGGTCTTGCTCCAAGCTATGTGCAAGCAAACTTGGCAATTCTGCCAGCGGCCGACGCGGCGGATTTTCATCGCTTCTGTCAGCGCAATCCCAAGCCCTGCCCACTGATTGCCGTGTCCGAAGCCGGTGACCCAAGCATTGCCGCCTTAGGTCTCGACTTGGATATTCGCACCGATGTGCCGCGTTATCGCGTGTTCCAGAATGGCGAAGAGCTTGCTCAGCCGGATAATATCCTGGATTATTGGCGTGACGATTTAGTCACCTTTGTCATCGGATGTTCTTTCACGTTCGAACATTCCTTGATCGAGAACGGCATAGGCATCCGCCATATCGAACAGGGACGCAATGTACCTATGTTCCGGACCAGTATCCGGACCACTCCCGCAGGCAAGTTCTCTGGACCGATGGTGGTCACTATGCGCCCGATGAAAGCGGCCGATGCCATCCGCGCCATCCAGATCACTTCGCGTTTTCCGGGCGTACATGGATCTCCGGTACACATCGGAGATCCATCGCAGATTGGTATTTCAGATCTGTCCAAGCCGGACTACGGCGATGCGGTAGATGTCCGGCTTGGCGAGATTCCTGTGTTCTGGGCCTGTGGCGCTACCCCCCAGGCGACGCTATGCGAGGCCAAACCTGCTTTCTGTATCACCCATGCACCGGGCTTCATGCTAATCACCGATCTTCTGAATAACGATTACGCCGTTATCTAAGCGGCAATATCATGCAGCGCATCACGCCACGTGCCTCTTTCGGAGTCGCGTGGCGCATCGATGCAACATACCGAACATAATCAGAAGTCCTCTCAAAACATGATTGCAAATTTTTATCATGATGTTGTGATTTGCGAAGTAAGTCTCTCAACTCCTTGAGCATGCCGCACCGCCAAATCCAAGATGTGGGCGACGAGACTAATCTGTCTGCGCATCGCGCGGCATGCTTGTTACAAAATCACGACAGAACCATCGCGGTTCTTTTTTTTGGGGCACTAATTCATGTACGTTACATAACATCATAGTTCGAACCAATCATGACTAGATCGGACCGCCGATGAAAAATCTAATGGACACTGGTTTGAAAAAAAATGCGAAGGTCATTACATGTTTCGCATTGGTACTGGCAACGCTTTGCCCAGGCTCGCCCCCACGGGCACAGCAAACCGACCCTTGGCTGCGCCCTGCGGAAGTGCCGGCCCCCGCGGACAATCTACCCAGCGATGCGCGAATCTTGCTCGGCAGGACGCTATTCTTTGATCCGCGAGTATCGGGTTCGGGTTTTGTTAGCTGCGCGAGCTGCCACAACCCAGGCTTTGGTTGGAGCGATGGACTGCAGACCGCGCTCGGCAGCGGCTTTCACAAACTGCCGCGTCATACGCCAACCATTCTCAACGCTGCTTACGGCACGCTATTGATGTGGGATGGCCGCAAACAAGGTCTCGAAGATCAAGCTCTCGGCCCGATCACCTCGCCGGCCGAAATGGACATGCCGGTCGGCGACCTGATTGAACGACTATCGCATATCGCCGCTTACCAACCGCTGTTCGATGCAGCCTATCCGGGGCAAGGCGTGAGCGCGGAGACCATCGCCAAAGCGATCGCAAGCTTCGAGCGTACGGTCGTTTCGCAGCCCTCGCCGTTCGATCGGTGGCGCATGGGTGATGCGAGCGCGATCAATACGGAAGCCAAGCACGGTTTTGAATTGTTCACCGGTAAGGCCAACTGCATTAAATGCCATAGCGGCTTTAATTTTAGCGACGGAGGATTCCACAATATCGGCATCGGTGACGACGACCCAGGTCGTTACGGCATTCTAAAACTGCCGGCCATGCGTGGAGCCTTCAAGACGCCGACGTTGCGCGATGTAGCGTTGCACTCGCCGTATATGCATAACGGCAGCTACAACACATTGGCTCAGGTAATCGAACATTACAACCGCGGCGGCGTACAGGTGCCAAACCTAGCACCGGAAATGCAGCCCTTACATCTGACGCAGGAAGAAGAGACGGATCTCGTTGCATTCCTTGACACGCTGACGTCGCCTCGCACGCCGGTCGCGATACCGCCACTCCCCCGTTAAACACAAGAGAGAACTACATGATTCGTATCGTCGACTCGCTCGCCATTGTCCGGCATCTGAAATCGATTTTCGCATTACTTTGTCTGGGGCTGCTACTCACCGCTCCGGCCCACGCCGAAGATCATATCGTCACGCAGAAAAACAAAGCTTTTACGGTCGCCGATGCCAACATCAAGGTTGGCGACACAATCACGTTTCGCAATGAGGACACTGTTGTTCACAACATCTTCAGCCTTAGCGATCCGATGTCGTTCGATTTGGGCACCTATGCTCCGGGAGAGACGAGACAGGTTGCCTTTAAAACAATGGGCACATACTTAATTGAATGCTCGATTCATCCCAACATGAAGTTAAACGTACACGTGACAAATTGAACGCGTACCGCTTACTTGCTGGCCTTGTCGCGACACTCGTTGGAGCACTCGGTTACGTTATCGCCGGCGCCGCGCCACTTGAACAAGCGGCGCCAGGCGATGCTGTCAGACGCGGAGACCAGCTATTTCACAGCTATTGCAGCCGCTGCCACGGAGTCGATGCCGATGGCAAGTCACCGCTCGCCGCACTGCTTTCGACGCGCCCGAGCAATCTGCGACGCAGTGTGCTGTCGCGCGCCGACAAGGAGCGCATGGTCAGGCTGGGGGGCGCAGTCAACAGCCGCTCGCCGATCATGCCATCCTGGCAGAACGAACTGTCCAGGACGCAGATCAACGACATACTCGACTACCTGCAAAGCATCAGAGAGTCGAAGCCATGAGAATATCCAGTCGCTTTAGTCTAGGATTGCTTGCGGCGGCCTGCGTCGCGTGCGCGAGCATTGCCAATGCCTATCCATTGCCGACTGGACTCGTCGATACCCGTGGCCACGTGTTCGATGCTGCCGTCCTGAAATCGCAGTGGACACTGTTGACCTTTGGTTTTACGCATTGTGGCGCTACCTGTCCGGCAGTGCTTGCCGAAGCGCACCGCTTTCTGGCGAGCGTGGAAAGCATGCCTGGCAAGCCCCCCGCGGTGCAGGTCGTTTTTGTGACACTCGACCCGCTGAGCGACGATCCGTCCGCCTTGCGCCATTACCTTAAGCAGTTTGACACGCGCTTGACCGGTGTCACCGGAGATCCTGCGGCGATCGATGCTCTGACCCATTCGCTGCACGTCGGCGTCACGCACGAAAGCGGTGTCATCGAACACAGCGCCGAGTGGTACCTGATTTCGCCGGAGTTGCATGTGGTGGCTGTTTATCCCGCGGCAACGATGTCGGGTACGAAGCTCGCTCTCGATGTATCACGTCTCGTACGGTCTGCGACCTGAGATTAAAATGTGAAACTACGCCCGAGGTCAACGCAGCGCTGACGGCAACAGAGGGATACGGATGAGTTTTACTGATTTACTAAAGAGCTTTGGGCAAGCGACACGGCAACGTTGTCGTGGCGTCGCTGCCCGTCTTATGCTCGGTTTCGGCACGCTCGCTGGGTTAATGGTGTTATTGACGACTGCCGCCCTCTGGCATACTCACGCAATGAGTCGTGAATTCGTCGGCTTGCTCGACCACCAGATCCCGAAGCTCACTTTGCTGCACAGCGTGCTAGGCGACCTGAATGTGCTCAATCTCTCGGCTCGCGATGCCTTGCTCGCGGCCGATCCGGCGGCAATCGACACCCAACTGGCACAAATCGAAAAAGGCCGCACGACCATAGGCAACCGTATCAACGCACTGAACAGCGCATTGCAGGCAGAGGGCGATGCGAGAGATAGCCAAGTGGCCGACGAAGTGATGGCGGACAGTTCGGGGATTCTCGTCGCGCTAGTCAAATTTTCAAGGACTCTGAAGAAGGACGATCCGGAAGCGAAAAGTGCTGCTGCGAAAGTACTGGCCGTCATGCTGCAACCAAAGCTGGATAAACTGTCTACGCTTATCGTCCAATATCAGCAGGAGGAGCTTGGCCGCCTTGGCCAAGCGCGCGACAAAACGCTGACCATCGAGCAGGCCGTGCGTTTACAATGCATTGTGATCCTGCTGATGGCGCTCATGATCAGTGCCCTGGCGGCTTGGCTGATTACCCGTTCGATCGCTCGTCCGCTGCGCCGTGCGGTCGAGATTGGCAATGCACTATCGCAAGGAAACCTCTCGGAGTACGTCGCGCGACCTGGGCAAGACGAAGCTGGTCGTGTACTTGCGTCCTTTAATCACATTGCTGCCGGCATCGGGAAAGTCGTGGTCCATATCCGTGAAGGCGCGGAACAAGTCAGTGGTGCGGCACGCAATATCGCAGACGGAAATGTCGAGCTCTCCGGTCGCACTGCCGAACAGACTCAATCGCTTGAATTCGCTGCCAATCTGCTACACGAACTCGAAACACACGTCGACAGCAATGCGAGCAACGCACAGCAGGCAGACCAGCGCGCCCATACTGCTGCCGATATCGCGCAATCGGGGGCGGCGGGAATGCATGAGCTAGTCGCCTCGATGCGCGAGATCAGCGCTGCGGCGCACCGGATCAACGAGATCA
>Ga0302315_10004851_pt1 | contig 11653 bp, 6 predicted proteins | sample III_Palsa_N3_1_FD_200532 | JGI IMG/M metagenome (GOLD analysis project Ga0302315, IMG submission 200532) | Peat permafrost microbial communities from Stordalen Mire near Abisko, Sweden - III_Palsa_N3_1 | ecosystem: Environmental > Terrestrial > Soil > Palsa > Peat permafrost | place: Sweden... | reverse complement strand
CGGGGACGATCGTGGCGCCGGAGGGCGCCTATTCTTTGAGCGATGCGGTGAAGAACAGCTTGCCGCCCGGAGTGCTACAGACGCAGATCGCTCCGGAACTAGAATCAATTCTGTTTCAGCAAGTGCAGCATATTCCGTCGGGACTGATTGAGCCGAAACAAACTTTCCGGTTTACCGTGGGAAAGACCTTTTAATATGAGCGTCTAGTCTTCAGAGATCGAGGTACAGCGCCTGGGCGGTTTTTTTTACGCGCGAGACAGATAAATCGTTCGAGATGGGACGGAGGAGTGAGGATGCGAGCTTGGAAAATAGGGGCGGTAATAGTTCTGGCCGCCGGGTTGGCACGGTGCGGCGGAAACAGCACGCCAGTCGGGGTTACCGTGATACCGACGGGCACCGCTACGTCACCCATTTCCGTTCTTATCAGTAGCCAGCCTGGCTTGCCTCCCGGCCAGCAGCTATTCACGGCTAGTGTGACCGGCACTTCGACCTCCACGGTGAACTGGCTGATTTGCCTTCCCCCTCCGAGTCTGACGGTGAAACATCCAATACCGCTAAATTGCGGGCAACTCACCGGCTTTGGCACCATAAGCAGTACCGGACTGTACGTTGCTCCACCTACGCCGCCGTCACCAAATATTTTTGTTGTCGCGGCGCAAAGCACGGTGAACCAGAATATTTACGGAATCAGTTTCGTAGAAGTGGGCTCCGGAGTGCGCGTTTCGATAGCACCGACCAATGTCACCATCGCTCCGGGCGAAAACATTCTGTTCACGCCGACAGTTAGCGGCACTACCAATACGGCCGTCACGTGGAGCGTAACCGCCGACGGCATGACAGTTGTTGGAGGCAACTCGACCATCGGGTTTATCTGCCCGAATCCGTCGACAATGCTTTGCGGCACTCCAACTACGCCAGCGGGAACATACATCGCGCCATTGGTCTCGCCGGGCGCTGTGACGGTGACCGCAACATCGGCCGCGGACAGTTCCCAATCTGCGACGGCATCCGTGACGATTGGGAGCTCGACGGGTCAAACGACGCTCTCCTCTATTCTGCCGACGATGGCTCAAGAAGGCTCGGTGCAGCAAGACATTTATCTGAATGGCACAAATTTCTTCTCTACCAGCACAGTGCTTGCAGGCGGCGTTCCGGTCCCCACGATATTCATCAGCCCTACGCTCCTGCGCGCCACCATACCAGCAGCTCTCCTTGTCTCACCGGTGCCGTGCACCCCGCAGACAACAGCGCCGCAAATTCCGATTATAGTGGAGCGTCAGAATGGCGATCGTACGCAGCAGGCGAATCTGATTATCAACCCATCGCGTCCGGCGCTGGTCGCTTCGTCGCCGGATAGCACGGTAGCAAGCGCTGCGGATGTAGGCGTGACTCTAACCGGCGGATATTTCTCGCCCTGCACGTCGGTATTCTTTAACGCCCAGCCGGAGACGGTGAGCGCTGGAGGAAGCACAAGGGTGCTACAGCTTACAATTTCGGATACGGACTTTGGTCCGCCTGGTCTTTATCCGATCGTGGTAAAAAACACCGATGTCGTAGCGCCTAATCCGCCGATTTCCGCGGTGAACCTATCCATAGAGCCCACGTCGTTTCCGACTGCGCCCAGCACCTCCATCGGCGTGGGAGCCGGCCCGTCGGCAATCGCGATTGATCCTGCGCTGGATGTTGCGGTGGTTGCGAATACTGGGGCGAACACGGTCAGCATCATCAATTTGGTCACCAATACAGTGGTGCCTGTGGCGGTGGGCCCGAGTCCCACAGGAGTCGCTATTGATGATCAGTTGGCCCACCACATCGCGGTGGTTGTAAACAACGGGAGCGGCACCGGAGGCAACAGCGTTACTGCGATTGATCTGACGACGAACACAGTAATATCCACTCTAACTTTGCCGAACACGGCCGTTCCGCCCGCTACGGTGGCGTTGCCATTCTCGATCGGAATTAACTCGTTGACTCACCGGGCGCTCGTCACGCAGCAATCGACGAATCTGGCCACAGTCCTGGACCTTTCCACCGGTAGGCCCGTGCTCGTGCAGCAAATCGGGGGAAGCTTAAGTTTCTACAGCACTGGGCCCACTCCGTCCGTGGCGATTGACCCACGGTTGAACTGGGCAATTGTTACGCCTGGCGGAGGGGGCTCGGTCAATATCGTAGATCTGGGCCGCGCTCCCAACGTGACTCCGGGAGATGTAGTCGGCCGTGCTCCGGTAGTAATCGGGAGTCTCTCGGTCTCCACGTCAACTCAGGGCGTAGGCATCAACACTCAGACGCATCAGGCGCTGCTCACTGATCCAAGCGGCACCCTTACCACTTATAGCCTGCTGGACAATACAGTCAGTAGCATCCCGTTCCTGCAAAATGGCAACCCGATTGACCAGCCCGGGTTTATCGGGGCAGCTATAAATCAACTATCGAATGTGGGCATAGCCGTTAACGGGCTTGCCGGAACGGCCGCGATTGTGGACATGGGAAACAGCAACGTCTTGCAAACCGTTACGGGGCTCAACTCGCCACAGGCGGTGGCGATCGACGCGGCGACGAATCAGGCGTTCATCGTGAATGCGGGGAACAATACAGTCTCGGTTGTTACGCTCGGGATATCGGGACAGTTTCGGGCATTGCAAATAGTGGAATCCAGTCCCGCGATGGCGTTCGTGACTAGCCCCACGACTCCGCTGACTTTGACAATAAATGGCATTGGATTTTCAGGAGCGCCGCAGGTAGTCATTGATGGAACAGCGCTCCCAGCCGGCGACGTGACGGTGGTAAGCAACCGCCAGATTCTCGCTGCGATCCCCGCAACCATGCTCACGAATGCGCGTAACTTCATCGTGTACGTACAAAGTGGCGGACAATGGTCTAACACCACCGAACTCGCTTTGATTCAACCGGTTCCTGTAGGTAACACGCCGGTCGGAGTGGCGGTGGATCAGAACCTCGATCAGGCGGTGGTAACAAATAATGCGGATAACACTGTATCCATTTTGAATTTGCTCACGGGTGCGCCAATCTTATCCGGCTCAACCGTTTCGGTAGGATCCAACCCAGCGGGCGTTTCCATAATCGATCGACTAGGGTTGGCGGTGGTAGCGAATACCGGCAGTAACAACGTCACTGTCCTGGATGAGGCAGGAGTCGATGGAGTTTTTACGCCTCCCACTACCGTGCCGCTTTGCGGCACTTGTACTGCGCCGACGGGCATCGGACTGAATTCCGACACGGCCACGGCAGGGACTGCCGACACAACGTCGAATAACGTCAGTTTTGTCTCGCTACCAGCTACCGGTACGAGCGCGACTCTTGGAACGACGATACTGGTTGACCAGTTCCCGGTGGCTGTCGCAATGGCTCCGGTGCTCTTGTCTCCGCCCACACCCGGGATCATCACCACGCTGAACTATGCCGCCGTGGACACGGCATCGTCGGCGAGCAGTGTCGATTTGCTGAACGTCGCAACCGATTCAATTATCAACAGGGTTTCTCCGTTCGAATTGCCGACAGGAGTTGTGTTCGATCCCGTGAATCAGGATTTTCTGGTGGTGGACAGTGTCATCAACAACGTTGTGATCGTGGATCCCATTACCTTCATTCCCACTTCATTCCGGGTGGGAATTGGGCCTACGTCACTAGATTACAATTATCAGACGAGCACGCTGGTAACGAACAATGCCGCAAGCAATACAATCTCAATTGTGGGTTATGTATGCCCGCCGAATCCGAATGGTCCGTCCAGCTGTGCTGGTCCGCGGGTGCGCGAGGTACTGGGTGTAGGGGGCTTGTTGCAGCCTGCTTCGGTGGTGATAGGCCCGAATTCGATCGCGATCGACCTTAAGCTGAATCTAGGGGCGCTCGTGGATCAGAGTAATAATCGCGTTTTGCTTGTGCCGCTGCCGCACTAGTGCTCGGCAGCGGTGCGAAGTTGAGGGGCTGGACCGTTCGGCCAACCTCTACACGAGCGGTAGCATCCGAAAGTAAAAGGGCGCGGGTACGAAATCCGGTTGACCTGTTTCTGCGGCGACAGCTATAATCCCTAATTTGTGTTTAGCGAAATATTCGAACAAGGAGTGAGAATGAAGATTCGATTTGGAGTTCCGGCCCTGGCGGCCCTGTTGATGTTACCCACAGTTTGGGCGCAATCGAACGGCGCCGCCGCAGCGTCACCTGCGAAGGTAGGCGTTATCAGCGTTCAGGCGGCGATTCAGAGTTCGGCAGAGGGCAAACAAGCTGCCGCCGAACTGCAATCCCAGTTTGCGCCACGGCAGACAGAACTCGATAACCTGCGCAAGCAGATCGAGGATTTGCAGACCCGTCTGCGCACTACATCCAATACCTTGAGCGACGAAGAGAAGGCACGGCTGGCGCGCGAGGGCGATCAGTTAACGCGAACCTATCAGCGCAAGCAGCAGGAATCGCAGGATGATTATACGGAGGCGGAGCGTGAAGTCGTGGACCGCATCGGCCGCAAGATGATCGACGTCCTCGACAAATATTCGAAGGAAAACGGCTATAGCGTAATCCTCGATACGTCGGCGCAGAACACTCCAGTGATCTACGCTGCGAACACGATCGACGTCACGCAGGATATCATCAAGCTTTTCGATCAGAATTATCCGGTAAAGAACGCGGCAGCGACAAGGCCGGCGGCTCCGCGGTCAACAACGCCGAAGCCAGCAGCTTCGCAGCCGGCTCAACAGCAACCCGCTCCTCGATAGTTTCTACATTTACGACAAAAGGCCTCGCCGAACGAAAGGCGAGGCCTTTTTGTTTTGTCATGGCGCAATGCCCTCGGAGAAAGGCTGGGACTAATTGGGAAGCCACTCAAACGGAAACATCTTTCCAGCGGCGGCAGGCTCGAGATTCAAACCCGCGAGCTCCGCGGCTCGCGAAAGAACTGGATCGCGCCCACCAGCGAGATCTTTGGCAGTAGGGATGATCACTTCATCGGGGGTAACACCGACATGCTCCAGGCTTTTCCCATCCTTCATGATGAGATCGGCTTCGGTGATGGAAAATCTATAAAAAATCTTCGTGTCTGTTCCCTGAGAACCGCTATAGCCTAGCGCTTCCATCACGGCCCCCATCGTGCGATCGCCTATGACGATGCCACGATGCTCAAGCTGCACAACGCGCGGGAACAGTTCGGCAGCGGACGCCGAACCACTGTCAACCAGTACGATCAGCTTTCCAGAGAACGCACTATTGCCCCGTGTTTTGGCAATTTCCGGTTTCAATTCCTTGCGGCCGATGCGGTCGGCGATCTTAACGTCATGATCGAGCACATTGCCGAGCATGCGCTCGAGGGTGAGGATTTCACCACCGGGATTTCCGCGAAGGTCCAGGATCAGGGTCTTGTGCTTTCGCGCGATCCCAAACAGGTGGTCCACCTCGCTGTCATTGAGAAAGAACTCCGGCATCTTCCAAATCATGACGTCCTGCGCTTCATAGTATCGCTGGCGGACCGTATGGTCGTAAGATTCCTGATCGCGAACCATCTGCCATATGTCCGTGTCTCCGCTGCTGCCTGTGACGTCCAGCACTCTCTTGAGTTCGCGCACCTTGGCATCCACGATGAGCTTTCGTTCCTGGCTCTGAGGATCGCGGAGAACAAGACTCGTCGCTTTTTGAGGCGCCAAGCTATTGAAGTAATAGTTGATCTTCCAAAAGACAGCGCGGTTGACGGGATAGCCGTTGTAATCCAAAACCTGGTCGCCCGGATGGACCTTGGTCTCGGCGTCAGTTCCCGGGCGGACACGGGTGACAAAGCAATCCGCTCCGAACATTTGCATGCGGTAGCCGTAGTCGATGCGGTAGGGTCGCGCCGGCGGGTTGAAGAATGTATGAGAATCGTTTAAGGCGTCCAGGTAGCCGGCCACGATACCGAATGCTTCGCTAAGCGATGAAGCATTTTGAATCTTGGCGTCGTAGTCGTGAAAGCGCGCGTCAATGTCCAGGCCGTGATACTTGGGGTCGTAGTAGTGCTTCTTCAGATTATCGTATGCGTCGCGCAGGATGGCCCGAGATCGATAAAGGTTTGTGGAATCCATCTTGGTCTGCTGCGAACGCAGAACTCCTCCAGAGAGAAGACCCAGGATAATCGCCACTACGATCGCAGTTTTGATGGATGAGCGTTGCGACATAAGACACCTCCCAAGTGTCCAGGTAAACTTTTCAGCCGCCTATGTACGTGAGTTTACACAGTAAGGCAAGTAAGTTTTAAGTATTTGACAGTAGAGTTCTTCGGTCGTGACAAGTCGCAATCGTAGAGCGCCACTCGCGGAAAGCGAAACATCGGGTTCGCGCAGGTTTTAACTTGCCGTACAGCGGGGGCAGGACTACCACGAAGGATGGCTGCCGCCATGTTAGTCAAATGTGCGATATAACGGGCGTCCGGGGGCCGGATGAGGGCGGCCTTGCGTTTTCGGGGGCGAGAAATTATACTGGAGTGCTTCCAGAGAGGTCGCATGTCCCAGTGGGCGCGAGCCCACTTTTTTGTTGGGCGCGAGAAAGGCGTCAGCGCCGGACTGCCTGTGGAAGCCGGCTGGAGCTGCCGGCCGAGTCGTACTGGAACCTAAGATCAGGGTCCTTAGTCGGCCCGTTGAATCGAATGCAACTGGAAAAGATTCGTGAGGCGGCGGAGAGAGTAGCAGGCTCGCTAGGCCTCGAGATTTTCGACCTGGAATGGAAGATTGGCAAGCAGCGGCTCCTGCGGGTCTATATTGACCGTTTGCCCGGCCCCCAGAACCCGGAGGGCCTCGGTGTCACCCATAAAGATTGCGAACGGGTCAGCGAACAGCTCAGCGTGATTATAGATGTGGAGGATTTGGTGCCGGGTCCGGCTTATGTTCTGGAGGTCAGCTCTCCGGGGCTGGATCGAAAGTTGATGAAGGCGGCGGATTACGAGCGATTCGTTGGGCGGCTGGCGCGGGTTTGGGTTACAGAGGCAATCGAGAATCAGAATTATTTCGAGGGACGTTTGGCGGGCTTTGCGGATGGCGTTGTGAAGCTGAATGTAAAGGGCCGCGAGATGGCGGTGCCCTTCGCCGGTATTAAGAAGGCAAATTTGGTCGTTGAGTTATAGGCATTTGAACGGCGGCATAGTTACGGCGCGAGAAATTTCTGCAAGACATGGAACTAAATATCTTGGAACTGATGTTCGGGAGAAACTCAAATGGCGAGTCTGCTGTACCAGACAATCGAGCAGATCAGCCGGGAGAAACACATTGAACCCGAGATCATTGTCGCGGCCATTGAGGACGCGATGGTGGTCGCGGCGCGGAAATACTACCGCACTGAGGAAGATATCCGCTCGAAGTTCAACCCAGAATCCGGCCAGGTAGACGTGTTTTCCGTGCACACTGTGGTCGAAGAAGTTACTGACCCGCTGCGTGAAATCTCGCTCGGAGATGCCAAGAAACGCCAGCCTGAAATCGAGGTGGGCGGCGAAGTGATCGAGACGAAACCGACGGACGTCCTGGGAAGGATCGCGGCGCAGACGGCCAAGCAGGTGATTCTGCAGAAAGTGCGCGAGGCCGAGCGCGATACGATTTACAACGAATTCCACACGCGCGTCGGCGAGCTGATCAATAGCGTGGTGAAGCGCATGGAAGGTCCGGACATCGTGGTGGATCTGGGGCGCACGGAAGCGCGTCTACCAAAGCGCGAACAGTCACGTTTGGAAGCTTATAACGTCGGCGACCGGCTGCGCGTTACGATTCGCGCGGTGGAACGCGCAGCGAAAGGGCCGCAAGTAGTTGTTTCGCGCGCCGATCCTGCGCTGGTGCAGCGGCTCTTCGAAATGGAAGTGCCGGAAATTTATGACGGCACGGTGCAAATCCGGGCGGTGGCTCGCGAAGCGGGCGAGCGAACAAAGATAGCAGTTGAGAGCCGCGACAAAGATGTGGACCCTGTCGGCGCTTGTGTGGGCATGAAGGGAATGCGCGTACAGTCCATCATCCGCGAATTGCGCGGCGAGAAGATCGACATCATCCCGTATAACGAAGAGACCATCGCGTTCGCGCAAAAGGCACTAAGCCCAGCTAAAGTTACGCGCGTGCAGGTGGTGGATCCGGAAGAAAAAAGACTGGAAGTGATTGTCGAGGACACCCAGCTTTCGCTCGCGATCGGCAAGAAAGGCCAGAACGTGCGGCTGGCCAGCAAATTGATCGGCTGGAATATCGACATCAAGAGCGAGGAAGAGAAGCGCCGGGAGATCGAAGCGCAGATGGCGGCGCTTACCGCTCCCGGAACGCCGCTCACCGATTTGGCGGGCGTGGGCCCGAAGACGATCGAGAAACTCGAAGCTGCTGGAATCACCTCTGTCGAGAAGCTCGCGGATATGACGCCGGAACAGCTGGTTGAGATTCCGGGCATCGGCGAGAAGATGGTTGAAAAGATTCACCAGTCCGTAGCAGCATATTTCGAAATGCTGGAAACGCAGGCAGCCGCCGGGCCGAGCGAACAGGTTGACGCAGTCGAACTGGCGCCGGAGGCAGCGGTTGAAGTGCAAGATGCTCCGGAGGCGGACACAGCGTCTGAAAAACCCGAAGTAGGCGAGGAACTCGAATCCTCTGAAGCGCCCGAAGCAGGTGACGCTGAGGAGGCGGCCACGGAGACAGACGCGCGCGGGGCGGATCCTTTGGATTCACCCGGCACGGCGGACACGAGAGAACTCCCGGGCGAAGAAACGCCACGCCATTCGATTGAGGGCGGAGAAGAAGCCGGGGACTCAGAAGAAAACGTACAGAAGTAGATTCCAGTGAAACTTGTAGCGAAAGAGGCTGATGGCAGATCCTAATCAAGTCCGCATAAATGAGCTGGCCAGGGAACTCGAGATCAAAGCAAAGGTTCTGATCGAGTACCTGCCGGAAGTTGGCGTCACCGAGAAGAAGACGCATTCGAGCTCGATCGATAATTCTCATGCCGAGCTTGTGCGGAGGCATTTCTTGGGGTTAGCGGCGCAGGAAGCCGCTGCTGAAGCGGAGAAGGTGAAGGCTGCGACGGCGAAATCGAAGCCGTCACGCCCGGCCGCTGCAACGCAACCGGTTGCCGCGCGTCCGGCGCCCGCGGCCTCGGTGCCGGCGGCACCGACACCCGCCACGCGTCCGGCGAGCGGCGCTACTGCACCTGCTGCAACACCCGCGAAAGCTCCGCTACCCGCAGCGAAACCGGGGATTGCGCCAGCTGGATCGGCGCCGCCTTCTCGCGTTGCGAAGCCCGGCGTTGCGCCCACACCAGGATCTGCCACTCCCGCACGCCCTGTAGCTGCCGGTGGTACTCCCGGGCAGGGCAGCACCACAGCGCAACGTCCCTCCGCCGCGCCCGGTGGATATAGACAAGCTGGCGCGCCATCATCCGTTCAAAGATATCCGGCAAGTTCTGGAGGTCCGTCCGGTGCTACTCAAGGCCGACCCTCGCAGGGATTTCGTCCTGCTGCACCAGGTCAGAGTCGTCCCGGTGGTGCTCCCGGACAAAGCCGTCCCGGCGCTCCCAGGCCGGGCGGACCGCCTTCGCGGTTTCCACAACGCCCTGGCAGCAGTCGCCCGGGACAAGACCCAGTAGGAGGGCAACGACCAGGCGCCGGCATTCCCAAGGCCGAACCAGGTAAACCTTTGTACGCGCGCAAGCCTCCCGCCTCGCGCGGGCGGCCGCTGATTGAAAAACGATACGCGGAAGGAGAGCGCAAACTTCATCCTGTGCGGCCTCGCGCAGGCGCAGGCCCCGGACGCGCTACGCAGATTGAACAGGCCCCGCCGGTTAAACGCGAGCCGCGCGCGGTCACCGTCACGGAAGGAATTACCGTTCGCGAACTGGCCGAGAAGCTGGACATTCGCGCCAAGGAATTATTGAAGACACTGCTTGATCGAGGCGTTTTCGCCAGCATCAATCAAGCGCTCGACGTGCCGACAGCGACGAACCTGGCCGAAGCATTCAACGGTATCGTTCAAGTTGTCACATTTGAGGAGCAGGTTGTTCAAGAAGAGAAGATCAAAGAAGAGCGCACGGGCAATGAAGTGGCGCGCGCACCTGTAGTCACCGTGATGGGCCACGTGGACCATGGCAAGACGAGCTTGCTGGACGTAATCAGGGAAGCCGACGTCGCGGGTGGCGAAGCGGGAGGAATCACACAACACATCGGGGCCTATGAAGCGCACGTACAGGGCAAGCGCATCGTGTTCATCGACACCCCGGGTCATGAAGCGTTCACTCGCATGCGCGCGCGCGGCGCGAAAGTTACCGATATTGTCGTGCTGGTGGTAGGAGCGGACGATGGAATTATGCCGCAGACCGAAGAAGCGATTTCGCACGCTCGTGCAGCCGCAGTTCCGATGGTGGTCGCTATCAACAAGATTGACAAGCCGGACGCACAGCCGGAACGCGTGAAGCGCCAGCTTTCAGACAAAGGATTGATGCCCGAAGAATGGGGCGGCGACACGGTGATGGTGGAAGTGTCGGCCAAAATGAAGACGAACATTCCGAAGCTGCTCGAAATGATTCTCCTGGTGGGAGACCTTCGTGAGTTGAAGGCTGATCCTGATGTGCCGGCGAGCGGAACCGTGCTGGAATCGCGCGTGGACAAGGGCCGCGGCCCGGTGGCAACGATGCTGGTGCAGAACGGCACTTTGCACGTGGGAGATGTGTTCATCGTCGGCGCGGTGTACGGAAAAGTTCGCGCCATGTTTGACGATCGCGGAGCAGCCATTAAGCAAGCCGGTCCTTCGACGCCGGTGGAGGTTCTCGGTTTGCAGAGTGTGCCGGAAGCCGGCGATCAATTTCAGGTGGCGGACGAAGCCAAGGCCCGGCACATCGTTGAGTACCGGCAGGGTAAGCAGCGCGAAGCTTCGCTCGCGAAATCCGCCAGCGGCCGCTTGACGCTGGACCAGTTGCACGAACAGTTGAAAGTGGGCGAAGTGAAGGAACTGCCCGTGGTGGTGAAGGCGGACGTGCAGGGATCTGTCGAAGTGCTCAACGAGATGCTGCCGAAACTTTCAAACGAGCAGGTGAAACTGAAAGTAATTCACGCGAGCGTGGGAGCGGTGAACGAAAGCGACGTCTTGCTTGCGTCGACGTCCGGCGCCGTGATCGTCGCCTTCAACGTGAGGCCGGAGCGAAAAGCTTCGGATCTGGCGCAACGCGAGGGCGTGGACATTCGCCCCTATTCGATCATCTACGAGTTGCAGGACGAATTGAAGAAAGCCATGTCCGGATTACTTGCACCGGTAATCAAGGAAACGTATCTGGGCCGGGCGGAAGTGCGCAACACATTCAAAGTCAAGGGCGTGGGAACCATCGCCGGTTGTTCGGTACAAGACGGCATTATGAAGCGCGACGCGGAGGTCCGCGTGCAGCGCGACAACGTCGTAATTTACACCGGGCGGATCACTTCCTTGAAGCGTTTCAAGGAAGATGCCAACGAAGTGCGCCAGGGTTTTGAATGCGGTGTGGGCGTGTCGAATTTTGCGGATGTGAAAGTGGGGGACATTCTCGAATGCTTCAAGATGGAAAAGACCATAGCGCTCGAGATGCCTCCTCCCAGCGAACGCCCGCGCCGGCAGGAACGTGCGGGGCGGCAGGAAAGCGCGTAACCACGGCGAAATCGTTTCAAGTGAATTTTCTACTCGCCCGTTTTAGCTGAAAT
>Ga0302315_10004850_pt1 | contig 11653 bp, 17 predicted proteins | sample III_Palsa_N3_1_FD_200532 | JGI IMG/M metagenome (GOLD analysis project Ga0302315, IMG submission 200532) | Peat permafrost microbial communities from Stordalen Mire near Abisko, Sweden - III_Palsa_N3_1 | ecosystem: Environmental > Terrestrial > Soil > Palsa > Peat permafrost | place: Sweden... | reverse complement strand
ACGGCCTGACGGGCGACCGTTCGGCGACACGCTTGCGAGCGATGGTATCTATCTCCATGGCACGTACCAGCAGGCATACATGAACGTGGTCAATGGCGGCAACAGGCAAAAGGGTAACTATCTCGGGCTGGGCTACTTTGGTTTTGATATCGATACCGGAAAAGCATTCGGTTTGAATGGAGGCCTGATCGATTTCACTCTTTCGACGCAATTCGGCAACACCGAAAAAGCAGGTACCAGTACGGGTTCCCAGGCGCTGGTCCCCTGGGGTTTCGGAGATCGAACGAGATTGGTCGATCTTTACTACGATCAGAGCCTGTTGGATGGCGCCTTGCACATCACCGTGGGCCGCATGAATCAGCTGTCGAATTTACCGTCGTTGTCTCCGGGCTTCCACGTGACGCCGTGGCTGTGCACCTTCTGGAGCAACTCCTGCGGTACGCCACATGCTTTCAACTTCAATGCCAGCCATCCGGGTTATCAAGTCGGTTCCTGGGGCGGCGTCATCACCGTGCATCCCGCGCCGTTCTGGTACATCAAGGCCGGCGTGATTGAAAACCAGCCTGACGAAAACTCAAGCCTGACCGACCTCGGCTGGCCAGGCAGCGACTGGGGCCTTGATCAAGCAAATGGCGCGTTTCTTCCCGTGCAATTCGGCTACGTCACCACACCAGCGACGTCGCTTTACCCCACCAACTTCCATTTTGGTGGTTACTACGACACGGCAGAGTATGCAGACAAGTTTTACTCGGCGTCTGGACGTCCAATTGCCTTCTACCCTGGAGCGCCTCAGATGCATGACAGTGCCACGGGTCTATTCGGCGGCATCCAGCAAACCGTGGTGCGATTCAGCGACGATCCAGCCAGCCTGCGTGGTTTGGCCGTCTTCGCATCAGGCGACTGGGATCTTTCCGGCTACGGCGACGATCAACAGCAATATGAGGCGGGTTTCATTGTGACCGGCCCGTTCGCATCACGTGCGGCAGACTCGGTGAACTTCCTCGTGACGCATGAAGTATTCGACCCGAGGCTGAGGGCATCGCGCGAGGCCACCGCTGCTGCGCACGGCGTCGCATACACAATGAAGGACCAGACGGGTCTGGAGATAAACTACGGTTTTACGGTCGCGCCCGGGTTTGTTATCTATCCTTACGCTCAGTACGTCATCAATCCGGATCAGTTGCCACTTGCTGTGCCCGACCCGCACATCACGCATGCCACCGTCGTCGGCGTTCGCATCACGACGCGCTTCGATACGCTGTTTGGGTTGGCGCAACCTGGTGGTTGATCGGGTGGCAAAGCGGAGACGGAGGTGGTTAAGCCGCTTCGGCTCAACCGTGTTCATTTACCCGGAAGGCGAAACAGTCACTGCGACTTCGACTGTCCATCCCGTGCACGCGTCTGCGGCCAGAAACTCTCATGCAAGGCATAGTCCAATTGGTCGGCCAGAAGTTCGAAGCACCGAGCCAAGGCGTTGGGTGAGAGGTGAAGGTGGTCGGCTTCGGCGCTGATGCGCGCGGTGAGGCCGGCCAGCAATCGAATCTCTTCACGTGTATGGCAGAGCTGTTCGTGAGCTGCTTCGGGCAGGTGATAGCACAGCTCGGCAACCTGATCCTTTTCCATAGCTCATCACTCCTTATCGAACTGAACGATTGTCGAAACGGACACATTGCAAATACTTCGGATGATCTTGCGTCAGGCCAACATTTCGAGCACTTGAGTGCTGCTATTGCAGACCGTGATCCTCCGTTGCCTTCTATCGATGATGACAAAGGCAGGGCGGGGGAAGCACAGCAGGTGCACAGCATCCAGGCTGAGCGATTCCCGCTGGTTGATGACGAGTACGAGTTGCGTACCTTGCTTCTGCAGTGACGCGAGGAAGTAGAACGCAGCGCCAAAAACACTAACTGCCGCCAGGAAGGAAAGGAACGTGCCACTGGTACAACTGCTCGAAGAGAAGATCAGCGCCAACAGCGATCCCACGGCACCGATGCCGGAGACTCCTCCGACAGGAATGGCTAGTCCCGCAAATACAGCTGTACCCAAGGTCTTCGCGCTGCTGGTCATTGGGTTGTCCTAGAGTGGTCGATGGGACTTCAAAGGAGGAGGGCACCTGCAAGGCAAGACATGGTGCCATCGGGCTGCCGCGCAATCCTTGACGGAGTTGAGCATAAGCATAGTATTGAGAAGCTGCGTTAATAGTGAGTAAACGCGTATTCACTAAATGCGTAATTCATTGATGCGTATAGTTTTAGGGCCTATCCAGTTGATCCGGAGAGGGTCATGACCACCGCCAAGAAAGCAGTTCGTCGCCCAGCTAAGTCCATTCACCGCCCGGAAAACCAGTTGATCGTTGAGGTTCTCAGAGCCCTGCGTGAGCGCACCGGCCTCAATCAGACACAGTTTGCTGAGGTGCTGGGACGGACGCAGAGCTACGTGAGCTCGGCTGAGCGAGGTGCCAAAATGGACACGTTGCAAATCAGAGACTGGTGCCACGCCTGCGGGACGGATCTGATTGGTTGGGCCACCGAGGTCGAGAATGCCCTTGGCGGCGGTCGCAAGACGACTGGGCGTAAAGTCTCAACGTAAACGGCCCGGAGTCGTCTGTTTATGCCTCGATCAAGTTTACGGGGAGTCGACACCGCAGCTCAGCCACCCCCAGACTCGCGTACTTCTTCTTCCACGCGTAGAACGTCGCTTCGCTAATGACCATCTGCCGACAGACGTCGGCTACCGGGGTGCGGGACTCGGCTGTCCGCAAGCAGTAGGTGACCTGTTCTTCGGTAAATCGCGACTTCTTCATCGCTCCTCCTTTGACCCTTCCGGGCCTGGAATGAAGCGACCGTAACTCTACTTTTCAGTGATGTCGAAAAAGCGGGCCGACGTCAGCCAGCTCGATCAGACTCATTCAGTCCGACAAGGCTTCCTCTATATCCTTGAAAGGATCCGCCCTGTCTATGGGCATGACGTTAGGCAGTTCCTTTTGTCCCGCTAGACCTGCGTCCCTGTACCGCCAGAATCGCATGTGTAAATTTTCTTTGTCTTTTAACCCGACAGTAATAAGCCTGCCGCATTTAATTGAAAGCACTACAAGGCCCGGCAGTGCAAAAATTGATAGATACTTTTTAATTTTAAGGTATCGAAGCCTTGCTAACAGGACCGCAGACGGGATGTGTCCTGCCTTCGCTCCCTTCTCCAACATCTTTTCGGCGATCGGACGATGTTGAAAAATATCTAATCGCGCAATCATAAACGCCCCCATAAACGGGGACAATTTGTTTGCCTTTGCAAAAAAGCGTGTACCCATTCTCACGTTGCGCGCCAGTCTTTTTCCTTGAAACAATGCTTCGCCCGCTGCAATAAGGACTTCGGGGTCCGTCGACCGCAAACCGAAGTTCAATAAGAATTCGTACTCTGAGCCCCATCCTACGTGCCGCGCTATCTGTGGGAATCTATGAATCAACATAGCTGCAGCGATTGCTTCCCTAGGATCTCCCGCTCGTGCCGAAGCTACCTTCTCCAAAAGTAATGCGGTGTTATTTTCTTCAGGTATTAATGTGGACATCTACTCTGGTTGCCTCCTGGCGCAGCCAGCGGGGCCGCCACCGGTTGAGTTGGAACTGGAACCGTCGGAGGTGGTGGCGGGGTTTCAAAACTTTCGATGATGTAATCCAGCTCGTCACTTAAAACTTCCTCAGTCGGCGCTGCGCCAGTCACTATGGTTTCCGGCAGCCCTACTGCTCCAGTTAGCACGTTAGCCGCCAAAAGAGTGTTGGACTACCGGAAGAAGCGCGTCAGAGGCAAATGGCAGTGCGAGGCCGCCTGACGCAGCTACCGCTACGCCATCCATAATGTACACAGGGGCCATGTCAGGAGCGCCCCACGAGTCTTGAATCATATCAGGAGGAAGCGTGCAAAGATTTCCCGTGCAGAAGGCAGTGCCTAGGAAGTTGGTGTCTGAGAGGCCACTTAGGTCTTTTCGAACCATTGGATTCCCGCTGGCGTAGACGTACGTCGATATTCCCGCAGCTAATCCCATGGGGTCGCTCTGCTGGTAACGCCCGAGGACCGGCTCATAGTTCCGACGTACATTGTAATTGGTCCGTGACTCGGCGTCGTAATACTGGCCCGGAAAACGCAGGTTCAGCACGTAACCGGTTGTTGAGGTCGGCTGCTGTTCCCCAAACGGATTGCCTTGATAGGCCCAGGCCCAAATCAGGGCGCCCGCACTGTTGCTCACCGCTCTCGGCGTACCCAGTTGGTCAGCAGTCACGTAGTTGACCGTACTTGTGGTAACACCACCGGTGACAACGTTATCCACTACTGCTACCGGCAAATCGCCTAGCCAGACGGGATAAGGGGACGGAGGTGGTTAAGTTAAGCTGAGGCTTAGCTTTCATCCGTTGTGTGGCGCCGCGGTCGCCCTGGTTGCTGCACGGCAACCGAACGTCCTAATGTTTTCGCTGCCATCGCCTGAAATCGAGAACTGCCTAGCGCGCGCTCTTGTTTGATGTGCTGACGAATATCGTTCAGTTCGTCGTCGCTGACTCCGGCGCGAAGCCACGCGCGGTACGCGTCGGCCCGCTGCGTGCGATCTGGAGAGATCGCGAGAAATGTTTCATGGGGTGTCACGATCGAATCGTTACGCAATGCAAGATTCGAGTGCACACTTGACCACGGGTAATGCTCCGGCATTTCGACCATGGCTGCACGTACGGGGTTGAGCTCAATGTAACGATACACCGTAAGCAGGTAGCGATCAGAATCGACCAGGCAAGATTTGAAGCGACCCTCCCACAACGTGCCCGTACGCCGATGTCGGCGGTTGAATGTGGACACGTAATTTTGGTGAACCTGGCGCATGGCTTTGGACAACGCACCCGCTTTCTCGGTGCTGACGAGGAGGTGCACGTGATTGCCCATGAGTACGTAGGCGTGAATTTGCAGCGTGTGCTGTAGCGCGCTGGCGGCGAGGAGCATCAAATAGTGTTGCCGGTCGTCATTGTCTAGGAAGACCGCACATCGATTGACACCTCGCTGTGTGACATGAACTGGAACGTCAGGGATCTCAAGACGGGCTTGGCGAGGCATGATAGGTTTGCGGATGTTATTCGCCAGTCTGACGGCTGATCCGTGTCCTGATCAGTCGGACACGGACGACCTCTCGTGTCGGTCAGCATCGCTGAAGCGAGTGGTTTTAACCACCTCCGTCCCCTTTTGCGCTTTTGCGCGCGAACGGCGCCTTGTGGCCAAAGCTAGCAATCGATCCTTGCTTGTTGAGCCATTCCAGCGCGCGAGCCCGATCGCCGCTCACTTCCTCGGCGGCAGCGATGACACGCACCACGCGGTGCATGAAGGCCTGAACGGATTCCGATTCGGGATGCTCGCTGATCGTGTGGCGATGCACGCCGGCGACGGCGGCCGGTTCGTCCGTCGACATAGCCAACCTCGCTGCGAGCTTAGTTGGCGACAGGACGAGCGTGCCATCCTGTCGCAATTCTTCGGCAAATGCTTTGCCACTGATCACTTAGCGTCCGATTTTTTCTACATACCAGCCATTCTTGGAAACACTAAAAGTGTACCAACCATTTTTCAGGATTCGCCCATGGAATGGCTTAACCTTAAAGATAAATAAAAACGAATCCCCCTTATCCTCCAGTGCCACGTCGTAGTTATCTGTCGAACTCACGAACTGGCCAAATTCACCCGCTGTTTTTTTTTCGCTCGACAGTGTCTGTTCAAACGCTTGATAAGCAATGCCGCCTGCCTTTAGCGCGTTCGCTTGCACCGTAGTATCTGCCGTAAGTGGCTGGCGCGACTCCATACAAGACACAGACGAAGCTACTGACAGCCCTAACAACATGATGCAGCACACGCGTACGAGTGAAATTTTCATTGAGGAACGCCTATTTGTAGAGTGGTTACCTTGCCCGAACAGGGGTCATATTTTTTGATCGCGAGACGTGGAGTTCCTAGATAGCCGGGTATGTGCTGCTCATCATTGCTCTGAATATCGGCAGGGGAGAAAATCTCGCTCTGCCCGTCCTCATCATCGGCACCATGCGTGTGATAGTCAGCCACCTCTGTGTGGAACCACGGTGGGCCGCCAGGATCTGAAGTGTGATCAGTACCAGAATTGGCGGCAGTGTATGAATAGGAGCCGTTCCAGTTTTGGTAAATGACGCCAGCGTACTCAGTGTTTTGAGTAATTGATTCGGGCAGCACATCACTCACTGCTGCGACCCCTGCCGCGTCTACGGTTTTGTATTCGTCACCCACCTTCAAACCCCGTGGATCGGTATAGCGCAGCGGATTGCTCCCCACGTAGGCATACGTGCTCACCCCTCCATTGGGCCCGATCGGATCGCTCTGCAGGTACCTACTGCTAGCCGAATCGTAGTAACGCGCGCCGTTGTATTCCAGCCCGGTCTCCACATCGTAGTACTGGCCGGCATAGCGTAGGTTGAGCACGTAGCCTATCGACGACGTCGGCTGTTGTTCGCCAAACGGATTGCCCTGATACGCCCACGACCAGATCACCGTGTTCGCGGCGTTTGTCACTGTGCGCGGCGTATCTAGCTGATCAGCGGTGATGTAGTTAACCGAGCTGGTCGTCGTGCCTCCACTGATCGTGTTGTCGATCACCGCCACCGGCAGGCTGCCCAACCATAGTTAGTCACGGTTCGGTAAAAAAACGGGACGGAAGTCGTTAAGCCGCTTCTGCTCGGTTGGTACGGGCGGCGCCGATCAATGCCTTGCTATTCCTGCTTTCGAAGCCGGAACTGATCCACATGGTGCCGGGGCGGGCAGCGAAAACCTAGGAATCATGCGGCCTGCGCCGCCTCATTCTGAGAAGTACCAGCATAAGTACCATCATTCGCCGCCAGCTTGCTCTCTATCCAAGCATCCACAGCGGCGGCAGACCATGCCACGGTGCTGCGGGTAGGCGTCAGTGCGACAGACGGCGGGAACATGCCTGCCTTCACCCATCGGTGGAGCGTGGCTTTACTGACCCCGATACGCGATAGCACTGCGGGCAGGCGAAGGAAGGCGGGGGCGGTGCTGCCGGTGCTGCTGTGTGTGGGGTTGTTCATGCTGTCATTCCTTCAGGCACAGCAACGCAGCCGATGTACTAGCTGCGCTCACTGTGGTGCTGTGAGTGGGTATGGGTTGGGTGATGCAGTGAGCGGTTGCTTCGCGTCACACTGCGGGGCGCGCAATCATTGACGCGGGTACCGGGGGGGGCAAGCGCGATCAGCCAACTGTTCGAAGGGGCAACGGAAATTTCCGCTGCACATTCCGTAGTCTCCACATGGGCACTGCAGGTCTTTCGCGGCTTCCGTGGTCGCCTGCTTCCCTCTCTCCACGCTTCAGGCTTCGGCGTGACACCGGCTGAACGCAAGGCCGTTGTACATGGGTACCAGTCGGCAGCGCTGTAACGGGCAGTCCCTGTCTCCAATTTCAGATTTGCCGCTCGCATGTTGAGCGGGTTCCCGTCCCTGTACCTCACCATCTGTCCGGCTTCAGCCATAGCTACCAAACGGGAAAAGGGAACTAGGCAGTCAACGCCTTTGTGGGTGCATGCGCCGACCGTGACATACGCGCTACCGCTCTTGTTTCGGGTGTACTGCCAAGATGGGGAGAATCCCGCATCCATCAGTCGTTGATAATCCTCAGCGTACAGGGTTGCTCGCTGGTTGCTGTTTGCCAGTGCGATATGCACCAGTTGCTGACCGTCTGCGTCGGTGGTGTATTCGGGTGCTGCCTGTTGCTGCTTCTTCATGCGTCTGTGCCTTTCAATGCATAGGTGCCCGTCACCATCCGTGGTGCGGACAGTGGGCAGGTGTGGTGTTGGCGGGGTGTGCGTCCGGGAGTGCTGCGGCATAATGGCCGCGAGGGACTTAGGGTGGATCAGGGGGGCTGATGGCATCAGCGAGGGTTTCTGCTAACGACCGCTTTCATCCATAGCGGACCTTGGCGGGGTAGATAACAGGGGATAGAAAGGTGACGTCGATCAGTAAGGAGCAGGCGGCAGCTATCTGCTATCGCGAAATCAATCAGCCCAACCTGGATTGGCCAGATATGCCCGAGCTAGTCGTTGTGCGTGTGGACGAGCGCGAACGGTCCTGGGTTATCCACTATCAATCGAAGCCATGGGTAGAATCAGGTGACTTTTCCCAGTCGATCGTTGGGAATGGACCTTATGTAGTCTCGAAAGCTACAGGGAATTTTGCGATTGCTGGCACGGCAGCCCCACTTTCTGATCGGGTAACTGAGGCCGAGCGGGTCTTGGCAGCGAGAAACGCGCTTTGACTAAAGTGTCCGCCACCCGAAGCAGGCATGATCCGATCACACGAGTTTGGATTCACACATGACGCGCTTCACCCTGCTCGTAGTGCTTCTTGCATCGTCCGGCCTAACCGTTGCCGCTCCTTGCGACAAGGTGAGTCGAGAGCTAACTAACTCTCAGAAGGACGAATGGTCGTCATCTATCGCGAGACAGCTTGCCGTCGAGTCAGTTTCGGTGCGGCAAGCCTTTGGCTTTCAAGGCTGGAAGATTGTTTACGTGGAGACGCCCAACTCCGATCCGCCGTTTCTTTTCTATCGAGGGAATCCAGCCGGAACAAAATTTGTGACGATGTGGAGCGGCGCAGCGGGCGCGAATGAGGAGGGCGGCATCCTTGCATGGACAACCAGGCATGTGCACGGCATCCCTTCCACGTTAGCAAAATGCTTTGCGTGGCACGTAACCCAAGCTCGTGATCGGTAGATTCGAGCCATTGCAACGGCGACGATAACCCTGCAAGCTGACACTGGCGGCTTTCGACGCCAAGAGGACATTGCCAAGGCACCGTCAGGTCGATGGATACCAGGGGAGATGGAACGATGGAGCAAGATGAAATTGCCACGATCGAGATTGATGCCGATGGGCAGCTTCACGTCGTTCCCGCTAGCCGCAGCTTTCCACTCGTTTATCGCGAGGCTATGGAAGTGCACTGGGATGGTGAACGCCGATCCTTGCACTCTCCCCGGCCTCGTGACTGGTCCTACTCCCGCTGGTTTCATCAGATTCTCGCATCCGCTTGCGAACAAGGTGTCAGCTTGTATCTTTCAGCGAACACGAAGTGGCTCAACATTGAGCCAAGCGTTAAAACTGAGTTGCTGCGAGCAGCCGAGTGACTACGACAGAAATTCTGGCGATGTCCGCTTCAGACCCATAACCGGGCCTAACTCTCTATCAACCTAACATCTGGTGGCGAGACCTTAAGTGCCAGTCACGCCAGAAATGGCCCCTCAATGACAACACTCTCCAATGAACAGCTCTTGGCCGAAGTCGAAGACGTCATTCGAACAATGCCTCTGCAAGAAAGGTGTCAGGGACAATTTGTGGGGACAATTTGTGTCAGGAATTGTCCCTGACACCTTTTTCACAGAATACGTCGACAGACGCAGGCTGGATTCTGCAAGCGATATATCAAAATGATCAACTCTTTCAACATGTCATGCTTGGTATATATCATGCGAACCACTAGCTATATATTTCTGTCATTTTTAATGATTGTGATGTCGTCATGTTCTAGCGGTCATGATACCGTCCCGGGGATGTGGGGGCGGTCAATCATTTATTTCGAGGGTGGCCAAATGGACCGGGCTGTCAAGGTCGCCAATGATCTTGACCGTTACGATGCTAGCGATTCTAGTTTCTTGGTCGGGCAGTATATGATATATCGCAACATGGCTAATGGAGGATCTTTTGAAGATCTGGGTGCGTTTTTCAAAAAATTATCGAACACCGACGCCGGCGCGAACTCGATGTACAGGAGGGATTATTTAGCGGCAAAGAGTTTTTCTCGTATTTATCTGTATGGAAATGAATTTGCTTTTAAAAAGCTATCGGCGGATTGCGAGAAATGGAAAGCTATCAAGCCAGAGCAGTGTGTGGAGTATTTGATTTCAGATGCTCTAAATAGGTATATGTCAACTTCTCGTCATCTGGACGCCGTCTATTTGTACGAAGTTGCCTGGATTAGCCAACAATTTAAATTAATTGATAAATCATCGGCGGATTTTTATTTGGCGTTGTCATTGGTGAATACCGATAATAATCGAGCTGGCGCGATACTTAGGAAATTATTGGGCGACGGCTTGCTCTCTGGAAGCATGAAGTTGACTTATTGTAAGCTGACGAATTATGACGCAGTCAGAGAAAGTGCGATCGGCTGCAAATCCACGAATCTAAATAGCTCGCCATTTCACGGTAAGGGACAATAGACTAGAAGAAAGGTGTCAGGGACAATTTGTGTCAGGAATTGTCCCTGACACCTTTTTCCACCTTTTTCAGCATTTTCTGCAAATGCCTGTTTCCGACCCGGAGCAGACATCAGGACTGGAGCAGACATGAGACTACTTTGGTGTGAGATCGGCGTCGTCGCAGTCGCGTTGATGGCGACCTCCGGAGGTTCGGCGATCGCGGCAAAGCGCACCCCCCAGCCCGGTCAGGCAAGCGAATATGTACCGTGCGTTGAAGGCACACCTAACCTTGTCGATCCGCAGCTCGAGCGCCTGTCGGAAGGCAAGCTCCGCCCAATAAGGACGGCACAATGCCCGTACGGGTTTGGAGAGCTTTCTCATCGGATAGCCGCATTGAGCACCGATGGAGATGCTGCGGACAGTATTGAGACGGTAGAAAAAGCATTCGGCGTCCCCGCCATGACCACTTCTTACGACGATCCCCGCATCGCAGACTACTCGATGGTTTTATCTGGGAAGGATGGCTGGCGGTTTCTGGTCTCGGTTCGCGAGGGCTTTTATCCTCTCAATACAGGGCCGGACCATTTCGTGCCAGGACTTCGCCCTAAACGCCTCGGCAAGGTTGAAGATGCCGATCTGAGCATAGACTTAGATGTAACGGGGAGATCACCAACCGTTGGCTCAGTTCAATGCGTGCCCACATCGATGTTGTTGAGCGCCCTAACGAGGGCAGGATGGGTGAACAACTCATTGAGCTTCCCGCCAGCCCCAGATGGTGGTGGCCGATCTCCTCATTTTCAGTACGGCAACAAGTCGGTTAGTTGGTCTGCAGCCGAAGCGGAATGTGTGCAGCACATCTTCTTGTCGCAAAAGCCACTGAAAAGTTGACGGGCATGGACCAGGCGTTGGAATCTAGGTCGACGAGATCAACGAAGCTCCTCAACCGCCGTGCAACCGTCGTGGTTGGGGCGTTGTGGTTTAGGCGCGTTGGCACGATGCGAGCGGCACACGACGTCCCCCCGCTTTCAGTAGCGGAGCGAATTAGAGTCCGAGACTACTGTAACTGTTTTGCATAGGCAGCAGGCGTCAGTCCGCCGAGTGCTTTCTTGGGCCGTTCCTTGTTGTATTACCGACGCCAGCTTTCGATCTCGGTGCGTGCGTGTAACAGGCTGGGAAACCAGTGCTCGTTGAGGCATTCATCGCGACAGCGGCCATTGAACGATTCGATATAAGCGTTCTGGTTGGGCTTGCCGGCCTCAGGGACGGAGGTGGTTAAGTCGCTTCTGCTTAACGGCTACAGCGGCGGGCGCTGAATCAATGCCCCGCCATTCCTGCTTTCGAAGCTGTAACTGGTACACATGGTGCCCGGGGCGGGGGTCGAACCCGCATAGCCTTGGGGCTG
>Ga0302315_10004848_pt1 | contig 11654 bp, 16 predicted proteins | sample III_Palsa_N3_1_FD_200532 | JGI IMG/M metagenome (GOLD analysis project Ga0302315, IMG submission 200532) | Peat permafrost microbial communities from Stordalen Mire near Abisko, Sweden - III_Palsa_N3_1 | ecosystem: Environmental > Terrestrial > Soil > Palsa > Peat permafrost | place: Sweden... | reverse complement strand
TATTATACCCAATCTAAACTTTTATCTGGTATAAAAATATTGTCGTTCTTCTGGTACAACCTTAACGCATGTCGTCATCGAAGGAGCTCATCATGATCCATCATCTGTCGATTGCTGCTCACAACCCGGAACGTGTCGCAAGCGTGTTAGCCAAACTAATGGGAGGCACCGTAATGCCCGACGGGGGGAACTTCTTCGCCTGTCAACTCGACGAACATGGCTCCGCGATCCAGATCTACCCGGCGGGAACCGAATTGCAGCCGGGGGGAGATGCCGGCGGAAGGTTTGTAATGAAGGGGGCTATTGGCGGTTTTGGTCCGACGCACTTCGCGCTGAGCGTCTCCACCGACGCTGACACTGTAGAAAGGATTGCGCGCGCCGAGGGATGGGAGTGCTATCGCTGCGGGCGCGGTCCCTTTCATGTGATTGAGATGTGGATTGAAAACGAGACGATGATGGAGATATTGCCGCCCGACTACGCGCAGGAATACCTCGACTTCACGCGCTCTCAAAGCCGTGAACCAGCGAAGCATTCCGTCCCATGAGCATTCAGCATGTAACGGCCCGGACCGCCATGCACCGGAGCGAAGATTGCAAACGATCAGAGGGGCAAGTTGAGGCTGGCGAGGTCTATCGTCCCAGCGATGCCGAAGCAGCAGATCATAAGATTTGGGTGAAGGAAACAATCGCACTTCTTACAAGCCTCGCAGCTAACCATATTAGGATGCGGGATCCCCTATTGAGCCGAATTCCATAGGATTGAAGACTTAGAAGGCAACAGCGTGGCGCCGCAGCAGATTATCCGCGAGGGCCCATGGGAAAAGCCAAGAGGATGGAGGTTCACCCTTGGGCTGTTGGCCGCGCGTAATGTGCCGGAGTGGAGGCGGACGGCGCGCTCGGTGATGGCGAGGCCGACGCCGAAGCCCCCGGTGAGCGACACGCAGATTGTGAATCCGCAGGTGGTGAACGATTTGAGATTTCAGTACATGGGCGACCGCGACAACCAGGTGCGCGATGGAGTAGGTCGTTATACTGGACGGATCTCTCTCAGCCTGTCTTCTGCGCGGCTCGCTTCTGCGCAGCTGAACGCGCCTTCCGAGCAGCGGCAATCCTAGTTCGGGGAGTTGCTGACATCGAGCGCTTTTTCGGGACTGGCACGGGCGCAGCGTTCTTCGCGGGACGACCACGGTGCTTCGCCTGTGTGCCGGTTGTGCTGATAGCAATGAGGGTCTGACGAGCGAGTTGGGAGCTTGGCTATTTCTGCATCAATTGCTGTATCGGAGCTGTTGTGTCCATATAGAAAGACTAACAAACGCAATGACTTGGTAGAAGCGCGTCTCCCTCTAGCCATCTTTTCAACTACCCAAATACGGATGCGCTCGGAAATGCCACTCCAGATTCCGCAGGCTTTGCGTGTTGGAAAGGCTGAAACGCCGACGGATGCCGAGCTGAGTAAACACAGTGCGCCTGCCTGCCTTGCCGTCGTTTGAATGCGATGCGCGTTCTCCCTCGCCTCTTATGGCTTGGCAACCACGGATTGCAGAATCGGACCTCGCAGATTTCAGTAGAACCGAATGAGGCTTACCTTCGGGCTAGGCTATCTGTTCGTAACCTTCTTAGGTTTGATAAAGTGCGGACAGACCGCGTTGGGTGTAGTAGCCTTGGGCCGCATGCTGCCATTGAGCTATCGCGACTGAATGGGAAGCTGCTAGTAAGACGGATGCCCACCGCCCGTATGGATGACTTGCTGCCCACCGTTAGCGCCGACGTACTCTTCGATTGCGGGCATTAGCGTTCCCAGAAGGTTTCGTGAGCTGATTACAAAACGCAGCTGCTCGCCAGGGTGAAACACGGGACCAATCGGCAACAGCTCAATTTCGGTCTCCACGATCTCGGCCGGCGACAGCTTGTCGACGCGGTCAAAGCTATGCACGGGCACCTCATCGGTCGGCCGCTGAACTGGCAAGTCAATACGACCACGGTGAAGCATTGGAGAAACTGCTGCGATGTATAAGTAGTCTGCCGTGTGGCCGAATGTTAGGCTGGTTCAATGTTTAGCGACATCCTCAACAGAGACGGGGACCCTTCATGCCGCTTGGGTTGAAAGAGCTCGAGTGGAATTTGCCTGCCAATGATCTAAGTCGGTTTGGTCTCAGCGAAATGATCACAGCCGGCAGGAGCATTCGTGATGTATCTGAAGATGCGCAGAGCATGGAGGAAGCCGCCGGCCAGCTCGTGAAGTACTTTCGCGAAAGGTTTGCCGATCCACGCACGGGCAAAAACAACTGTGCGCTGGTTCGATGTTTCAAGACGCATCGCCTGAAGGATCTTCCCATAGATCTAAAGGGCATAGCCCGAAGTTTGACCAAGGATACAAGGGGTCACGAAGACAATGTAGCGTGCCTGACGATGCTCGCTACGGCTGGGGATCGTCCCGAGTGGAACGATCGCACCCGTTCAGTGAACCATGCGGTCATTCCATTGGAAAGCGTTGAGGTGGTAGAGCAGGCGCCGATGATCGCTCAGCTGATCCGACAAATGGACCTCGAGATTGGAGCATTGCTGGCCCCCACCGAAGATCTTCTGATCCAAGCCGACGAGCGAGCCTACGGTGTGTTTCATATCGAAAAGGCGAAGGGCAGTTCATTCATTCCGTCGCAGGAATTCGTGGTCGAATGCGGAATTGAGTCTGTCTTGGGATTTGGTGGTCTGCTACCATCTGGCGATCTATTCGCGATGATCTTGTTTTCGCGTGTTCCGATATCACGTGAGACGGCGCACCTGTTTCGAACGATCGCGCTCAGCGTTAAGCTGGTTCTGCTTCCCTTTAGCAGAGGACGGATCTTTCAAGATGAGAGATCTTCGCAGCCAGCGCCAGACACACACGCCTGGGAATACTAGCAGATTCGGTCGGAGATCGCGACCTTGAAGTTATTGATTCCAGCGCTCGAAGATGCGGCGCTTCACCAGACGAATCGTTTGGAGCACGTCGTCATCGATCTGCAATTGCAGGCCGAAGAGGTGCATAAGCTGGGAGCGCGACTTGGCTCGGTGCTTGAGTCCACAACAGATGCGGTATTCATGTTGGATAGGCAATGGAATTTCAGCTATCTCAACCGCCACGCTGTTGCCTTGTTGAAAGCAGACCATGAGTTGCTGGGAAGAAACATCTGGGACGAATTTCCAGCGGCAATAGGAACTGAATTTTGGAAGAACTATCAAGCGACAATGGGTTCGGGAACACCGGTTAAATTTGAAGAATACTATCCCCAACCGGTCGACCGCTGGTTCGAAGTTCATGCGTTTCCGAATGACGACGGCATCGCGGTCTTCTTCCACGACATAACAGATAGACGGAAAGCCGATGCAGCGCTGATTAAGAATGAAAAGCTTGCGGCGGTTGGACGGCTCGCGGCGTCGATTGCCCATGAGATCAACAATCCACTCGAATCAGTCACCAATCTGCTTTACCTCGCTCAGAGTAGCACCAGTCTTAAAGAAGTGAAGGAATTGGTTGTAACCGCAGACCGTGAGCTGCGGCGCATCGGCGCCATCACGAGCCAGACACTTCGTTTTCATAAACAGACTTCGAAACCGACGGAGGTAACCTGCGATGAGATCGCAGGTGGAGTGCTTTCGACCTACCAAGGACGGATTTTGAATTCGAATGTGAAAGTCGAGATCCGCAGCAATGCTCGCAGGCCGGTGTTATGTTTTGAAGGAGAGATTCGGCAGGTGGTGAACAACCTGGTTGGGAACGCGATCGATGCCATGCACTCGAATGGCGGTGGCCGTTTGCTGCTGCGGAATCGAGAGGGAACCGATTGGAGGACCGGCCGCAAGGGTCTGTATCTTACGGTGGGCGACACCGGCGTGGGGATGTCAACCCAGACGCGAGTGAAATCGTTCGAACCGTTTTTTACCACAAAAGGCATGGAAGGTACAGGCCTTGGGTTGTGGATCAGCAAAGGAATCGTCGATCGACATTGTGGCAAAATACTGGTGAAGAGTAGCCAAGGCGAGAGACATCGCGGTACGGTATTTGCTTTGTTTCTACCATTTGAATCGCAGCCGGAAGCCGCGAAAGAACCGGGCGCACTGACCACCGGTAGTGTTTGGCGTGAAACCTAGCGATAGCGCTCACCGCAACTAGGACCTCCTTTGCCATTCTGCTATCACCCTTGCTCTGCATCGGGGTCGCGGTCGTGTTTTTAGCTGCCTTGTGTGACTTCGGCTTCGTGCGCCTCACAACTAGGAATATTGGCGTCTTCGAGTTTTGCATCTATGTTGTCGTCTCTTTCATGTCGTTCGACGTGCTGTTTCAGAGGGAAGTGATCGGAAGCTGACAAGGGGGCTTAGCAGGCCTGATGGTGCCACCAGCGGTGTGCTTGGAAGAGCAAAACGGGCCGAGGGTATTCTTCATATTGACCATGGATTTGCGCGCATCCGGCGTCTCAATCCATAGGAGGCAACTACGAACGCCAAGACGAGAATTGGATCAAATTTATCCCAGGTGCTGCCACCTCCGTTTAGCTGTGAGTAGAACGCCAGCAAGAGATTGATCACCAGACCGGCGTAAACCCACTCAGTTAATCGAGGCACATTGGGAACCAGAACGCCCACGCCACCAAGGACGTGGGTGACGCCAAGCAGAGGGATGATGTAGAGCGGATATCTGAGCTGCTGATGCGCAACCCTCCATTCGCCGGGATCGTGAATGAGATACAACATTCCAAAGTACAGCCAGCTGACGGCGGCAAGGCCGGTGATGACTATCGCGGCTATTTGCATTGCTCGGCCTGCGCGGGCAGATGTATATGCTGTGTGTTCAGGTTTCATGTCAAAAAATCCTCGTCTTGCGGTTGGAATGTGAAGGCCGTTCGACAGCGCGGAACCGGACGATCAACTTTCCGGCTCCGCCCTTTGATGTTGGTGTCGCAGTTTTCCAAGAAACCGGGCTGCTGATTCAGCTTGTCTGTGTTTTCGCTTTGGCGGCGTTCTGTGCAGCCGCTAACACATCGCGTGCGGACGTCTTACCTGCTACGTGCTCTGTGCCCGTGACTCCAAGGTCCATCGATCCCGCGTTAACGCCCTCGTACAGTTCTTCGGCAGCCCCTGTGTGGCCCTTTGGAACGCCAAACTGCTGGAACGCATCCGCCCAGGCGGCACGCGGGAGTGCGAAGGCTTTTACGTCGAGTTTCAGGACTTCACCCAACTGTGCAGCCACCTCATCCGCGCTTACCATCGAACCGAGCTCGATGACGCGCTGCCCTGACCACGCCGGCCCCGTGAGAAGTCTGGCCACCTCTGCGCCGATGTCGTCTGACGCAACCATGGTCGATTTCCGGTTAGTCGGATTGTAGAAGACCGGTAGTGTTCCGCCCTGGGCGGCCTGCAAGCCGAAAAGAAAGTTTTCGAAGAAGCCGCCTGCGCGCACGAATGCGACCGGAGAGGTCAGGTTGCGAAAACTCTGCTCCAAAAGTGCTAAGCCCGTGATCATCCCCAACCCGCTTGTTCTATCTGCGCCCATCGACGAGAGTGCTACCACCCGCGGGGGCACTGCGTTGGTCAGCGCCTCGACGTAGTTCGCTATCACGCCCTTTGCTTCTCTGAAATCAGGCGAGGGTGCCCATACAGCCGGCAGCATCACAAACGCGCCCGCAACACCTTTGAGCGCCGTCGCTATGGCTTTCGCATCGTTCCAGTCTCCCTCTACCAACTCCACGCCTTGGTCTGCCCACCTCGCCGCTTTTGCACGATCGCGCACAAGTGCTCGTACCGGTTTTCCTTGCTCCAGCAGATGACGCGCGGTGGCGCCGCCCACTTTCCTGTGATGCCCATGACTAAATACATGATTATTTTCTCCTTGTTTGTTGTTGAAGCGATATGGAAACTGCTTTGCAGCCAGTTATTCTGTCGCGGCGCCCCTCTGAGGTTCAAACGTGAACTCAAGAGAAGTCCCGTGCTACGCGCGGTCGGCGACAAGAAATGTCTGGTTCTTTTCCATCGAGATGGTCAACATCTCAAAGTCGGCCCGGGTGAGTTGAGCAGGCAAGAAGTCTGTCCTGCCATCCGGATGCACTGCATCCTTCATCATTCGCTCGTGGTGATATGTCGAGACACTCAGCACGCGACACGGCCGTTCGCTCTTATTGAAGAATGAGTGGGGAGCATTAGGTTGCACCATCAGACTCTCTCCGGGTTCACATGTGTCCCACTCCGTGACACCTTGGTTGTTCCAATACGCGATCGACAGATCGCCTTCCAGCACGTAGAAGAACTCCGCAAATGGGTGCCTGTGAAGCGGAATACCCATTCCCGGCACAACGGTCATCTCATAAATGGAAAAGGTGTAGCCCGTGTTTTCTCCCAGGGCCCTCCACAGCAACTGCATAGGCCCGACATCCAGCGTGGGGCCACCTGTTTTGTTGTTCTTAATTACGTTGTGATGAATGACTTCTTCGAGCGGTGTGGGGAAGTTTGGCATAAGACAGTCCTTTCGTGAGCGAAGTTGGTGCCCCGAAGTGAATCTCAGAGCTTGTGATTTGCGCAGCTAGCACGTCGCTAGTTCCGTGGGGTTTCCGCGGTCCTCTGTCGCATGAATCGTTACTGGTTTTAGCCACCTGATCGGAGCGTCTCGGAGGGAAAGGTGGTGATCCTCGCGAGGGCTTGCTATGTGGTCGTGACTGTCACGGCCTGACGCAAGTACCGACCGTTTTCCAGTTGCTCCACCATGAAGGCTGCCAGATCCGCACGCCCGATCTTGTGCGCCTTCTCGCCGCCCTCCGTACTCAGCACCCTCGCGATACCGGTCTTCTCTCGGTCGGTCAACATGGGCGGCCGGACGAGCGTCCAGTCCAAGTTGCTGCCTTCGATCTCGGCCTCCATTCCCGCCTTGTCCAACAGTAGGCCTCGCAGGAACGTTCGCATCAGCACGTGCTCGTTGAAGAAGCCGGCGTTCTTGACACTCTCGCCCGCACCCACCACGGAAATCTTCAGCAGACGCCGCACGCCGTTGCGTCGCATCGCGTCCACAATATTGTGGGCCGCGTTGGTTTCCATTGTCGTCACCTTCCACGGCGTCTTGCCGCCCAACGCGTCGATGACGGCATCCTGTCCCGCTACCGCACCGTCAACTGCAGCCGCGTCGAGCACGTCGCCCGCAACAACCCTGACGTTCTCCTTCTTGTATTGCGAAGTACCGCGCACAAAAGCCGTAACCCTATGACCGACCGCAAGCGCCTCATTCACCAGCGCTTCGCCGCTCTTGCCCGCTGCTCCAATCACTAGAACATTCATCGCCTTCTCCTTTTGCCTCGTATATGGCCGCTAATCCAAGTACGCGACCTAACGAGTAGACGCTTAAAATAACCAGCGGTTGCAAAATAATCGACGGTTTGATACCAACGGTCATAAAATGACGTGTGGTTGCAAAATACGCGCAATACGACTAGGGTGTGGAAATGACATCGGTCTCATCAAGCCGTCGGATAGAGCGTAAGGAAAGGCTTCGCGGAGAGATCCTTGCGGCCGCCAGCAAAATGTTTGCCGATCGCGGCTACGAAGCCGTCACGCTTCGCGAGATCGCTAAAGAGATCGGATATACGCACGCCGTGATATACCAGCACTTCCCCGACAAATGGCACATTCTTGCCGAGCTGAGCAGAGAGACGATCGGGCGGATGGTTGAGAACTTCGACGCAATTGCCGCCAAACATCCTGTACCGAAGGAGCGCCTTTTTGCGACTTCACGTGGCTTGATTCAATTCTGCGTTAGTCACCCACAGCAATTCCGCAACGTCTGGTTCGGGCCTGAGAACAGAAACGGTGTCCACGCTGGACAATATATCGACGACCTTGGCGCGCCATTGTTCGCTCGCTTCGTGCAGCTCTTTTTCGAGGTTGCCGAAGCTGAAGGATTGTCAAACAGGGATGACATCGTGATAGCCCATACCTGGTGGTTTAATATCTTTGGCCTGGCCACTCTCTTTGTCATCCAAGGGGCTGTGCCTGGATTGTCTGACCAGAAGCTCGTGACCGAGCAAACGATCGCGACCCTTTGGGCGGGCATTCGGGCTGTTCCGCGATTGCCAAAGAATGCGATCCCCAAGCGGTCCGGCCGGTCCTCGGCCTCGAAGCAATAACAGCGTCAATCTCCTAGCCTCTTCCGCGTAAGCGAACAATCCCAGTACAGAGCAGCGGCAAAAGCGTGCTGCTTACCCCGAGTGGGAAGCGACCAGCCACAGCCCCACAGCATCGGCTAAAGAGCTGGCAGGCCTATGCATAAAGATCATAAGTAACCATTGAATACTTTGCGACCAATGGTTTTTCAAAACGTCTAATCGTCAAGTCGCTCATTGGATGGGGCGGCCAAGTAGCGGCAACGAAATTAACGAGCCAGAGATGAATATGCATAGCCTCACAAGAAGAACGTTCACCAAAAGTGCCGTCGTCGCATCTGCTTCGTTTGCTCTGGATGGCTTTTCGCAAACTGCCCCCTCCCAGCGACGAGTGGGCATCGCCCCTATTGGTCTGGGAAGCTGTGCAGAGGTCTTCATGCGTTCGGTAGGCAAGTCTCAGAATGCGAAGCTGACAGGTTTGATCACAGGTCACCCAGTAGAAAAGGGTAAGAAGTTCGCATCGATGTACGGTGTCGCTGACAGCTCCATCTACACCTACGAGACCTTCGAAAATATTCGCAACAACCACGAGATTGATGCTGTCTACGTGGCTCTACCGAATAGCTTGCATTGCGAATACACGATCAGGGCAGCCGAGTTGGGCAAACATGTTTTCTGTGAAAAGCCGATGGCTATCTCTTCCAATGAATGCAATCGAATGATCGATGCGTGTCGCCATGCCGGCGTCAAGCTGATGATTGGCTACCGTCTACACTACGAGCCCGTGTTTCTGAAATTGCGTGAGATGGTTCGGTCTGGGGCCTTTGGCGAGATTCTGCAGTTCCAAGCAGGCTTTTACGGGATGAAAAATAAACAGGAATGGAGGCTCAATCGTGCCCTCGCCGGCGGCGGATCCATGTTCGACCTCGGAATCTATGCACTCAACACGATTCGTTGGTTCACGGGCGAAGAGCCAGTGGACTTCAGGGCCATGGTGGCGACGCGAGATAAGACTGGGAAGTTCAGTTCGGTCGAGGAGACGATCAATTGTCTTCTGAGGTTTCCATCCGGCATCCTTGCAGAATGCGGGAGTTCTTATGGGCAGAGTGGTACAAACTTTTTCCAGATCAACGGAACTACCGGATACGTTCGGGTCGAGCCCGCATTCACTTACGGAGACTCAATCCTCAAATATGAGGGGAAGACCGAGTCGGGCGTTCTCGCTGGCAGCGGTGCTGTATACGATCCCGACCAGTTCGTCACTGAGGTCACACACTTTGCAAATTGCGTTTTGCAAAACACTGAGCCAGCAACTCCAGGCGAAGAAGGCCTGAAAGATTTATTGTCCGTTGAAGAGATCTATAAAGCAGCCGGCAGCTAGAGGGCCTATACCTGCCTGATAACCGGGTGGCGAGTGGTAGTTGAAGGAGAGATAATGAAACTACAAATTGGCAAGCTATTCCTTGTACTGCTAAGTTCAGCCTTGGTTGTTCGCGGCCAGAGCCCGCAGTCCCCGCAGATGGTTCCCGCTGCGACAAGCAACATCGTATCGGACACCATGGATGTGCAGCACGTACTTGACGCTTATCACGCAGCGGTTCTCGCTCACGATGGAGCGCGACTCACCAGCCTGTTTCTTCCTCAGGGGAGCATCTGGATCAACGTGCTTTCTGACGACGCCTACGCGCGTGTCAAAGTCAAATCACCGAATGCGACAAGGGTTCGCGTCGGCAGTTATACAGACTTTGCTAAGTTGGTGTCCTCTTCGAAGGCAAGCCTCGATCCGACCCACACAAACATGACGATTCACACCGACGGAACAGTGGCCTCCGTGTACTTCGACTTCATCTTCCTCGTTGATGGAAAGGAAACGAATCGCGGAAGCGAGACTTGGGTCCTTGTGAAATCGGACGGTGGATGGAGGATCGCCGATATCACTTATTCATCAAATCCTCGTCTGTGATCGATTGTGATCAGTCGGAGAGAATGCGATGGGCGCGGCCAAAGCGATCTCCCCGAAGAATGATAAGCGGGTCCAAGCATCCAGCTTTGTTGTTCAGCTTCGTCCAATCAAGGCTAATCGTCTCGCTGGATCACTACGATTGACTTCAACGGCGAAACGCTCAACCCAGGATAGTTCCGGTTATGTTTACCCGCGACAACTCAACTGGCGAGATCAGGCCGAGTCACTCTTTGAACATCCTTTAAGCTGATCTCGGAGCATTAGTCCCGTGCACGCGCTTCTGTTTTACTGGGACGCATTCAGTCCCATAGGCTCATTCAAACGGTGCAATTGGATTCCTGGGATGCCCCGCATGTTCCACGCTGAGGTACCGTCCGTGCCGCGTTGATTTGCGGCCTAAGCGTGGGAACAATAAGGGAACAATAAAGGAACAATAAGGATTTAGACCAGTTGTTTTGCGCCCTTTTGCGCCCGCAATTGTTGTGCTATGTTATTGAAAGTACGTTGCGAAGCCGTTTCTGCGGTAGCTGAAAAGTTGAGATGATGTCTTCCCATAACATCAAGATCAACTCCCAGCTGTAAGTGTCTTTGATGTTCTTCTTCCCCGGTTCGGCCGTATGCTCCGCTTTGCCTCTATCAGTGCGATCTGGCTGGGTCAACTCGAAGAAGGTCAAGCGCGTGATTTCGTTCTAAGCCGACCAGAACGATCTCGAAACGCGGTCAACACTACAGGTCGCGCGAGCGGAACCGGACTGACGCCGCGGTGGTTGAATATGTCAGCGAGATATGCAGCTCGCGGCGCTTGATTTATTGATACGCAGCCGCGACGTCGCTCTTCATTTTTTCTAATTCTGATCTACTGAGATACCTACCGTGAATGACCACGCCGGAACTTTTATCCAAGTTCCCGACATCGAGGATTGGGTTGGCATCGAGTAGCACCAGGTCGGCATTCTTGCCGTCGTCGACTGAGCCCATCGTAGCCTGCCGTTGAAGAAACTCAGCCGCGTTTCGCGTCGTAGATTGAAGTACCTGTAAAGGCGTGAACCCTGCGGCTGCCAATTCGTGGAACTCTTGGTGAAGACCGAAGCCAGCGACGAGCCAGACGCCGCCGACATCGGATCCGGCCAAAATCTTGACCCCGGTGTCACTCATCAGTTTGCTGACATGCTTTTGCAATTCGTAATACTTCTGCAGGGTAGCGACCACCTCGGGGGGCAGAGTCGCGAACTTGTCGCCCACGGCATCCCACGTGGCGCGGCGTTCCTTGCTTACGTATTGCAGGTTTGGGTTGTTGCGATACATCGGGTCATTCCCGTAGTCCTGCGTGCGCAAGCGAATCAGAGTAAGGGTCTGCCGCGTGGTGTTTTTCGCGAAAGTTTCGGCCAGCGACTTGCACTGAGTATCACTGTACGTGTCAATTACTCTTTGATAGAAGGGTGCGTTGGCCGCCCCGTCAAAAGCGCGCGGATTGAGAATGAACTCCTTTGGTGGCGGCATCGTCACCTTGTAACCTTGAGTCAACACCGCCTTGCGAATCTCATTGGAATCCGTCGAGCAGTCCAGTACCA
>Ga0302315_10004847_pt1 | contig 11656 bp, 7 predicted proteins | sample III_Palsa_N3_1_FD_200532 | JGI IMG/M metagenome (GOLD analysis project Ga0302315, IMG submission 200532) | Peat permafrost microbial communities from Stordalen Mire near Abisko, Sweden - III_Palsa_N3_1 | ecosystem: Environmental > Terrestrial > Soil > Palsa > Peat permafrost | place: Sweden... | reverse complement strand
AACGGGACCCGCCGGAGTAATGAATAGCGTCTCCATCTCCGACGACTGATGGATGACTTCTGCTACGGGCTGCGTGCTGGTCAAGTAGTTTGTAAGTCCCGTGTCGTGCGAGCATTCGCAGGTCCTTGACTCCACAGGGCGACGCAGGTCCGCATCCAGGTAGAGCACCCGAGATCCCTGAATCGCAAAGGCAGCTGCAGCATTAAAGCACGTGGTAGATTTTCCCTCCTGTGGGGAACCGCTGACGACTACGATTACCTTCGGTGGATGCTCGGCTCGGCTCATCAGCAGCGCGGTGCGCAGCGTCCGATATGCCTCTGCCACCTGGGAATGGGGGTCGCATATCAGCCATGTGTCTGATTTTGTTGATGAGGTCGGCTTGCTTAGGGATAGTACTTCTCGCCTCGGCACGAGTTTGAGCTTGCTTGGAAAATTCGGAATCAATCCGATGGCGGGGATCGTCGTGAGCGCTGCAAGGTGTTCCGGAGTACTGATGGAGTCATCGAAGTAATCCAGAATAAACGCAGCCATCAAGCCAAAGAGCAACCCTGCCGCGGCTCCCAATTCAACCATCATCGCCCGCTTCGGAGAGGACGCCCTGGAGGGAACCCGCGCGGGATTGACGAGGGTAATATTCGAGGCCTTTATGCCGGATGCGACGCTCGCCTCTTCGAGCTTGGTGTAGAGGTCCTGATAGAGTTGCCGGCTGGACAACGCCTCCTGCTGGAGGAGAAGTAACTGGTCTGCCTTCGCGCTGACCTCATTGACTTCGGATTCCTGGGCGGCAATCCTCTCCCGAATCGAGTCCTCTGACAGCGTCGCTACATCCAGATCATTCTTTGCTCGGGACCGAATTCGTCCGAGCTCTGTGCGAATCTGATCGCTCTGTGCCGTCGCTTCATTTTGTAGTTGGAGAATCAGAGGGTTCTTGGAACCATACTTCGTCTGGGCCGCGGCCAACTGAACTTTCAGTTGGGCCTGTTGCTGGCGTAGTTGTTGCAGCAGTACGAGATCGGAGCTGCCAGAGGATAGTACGGAGTCAGCACCGTGCTCACCCGGGAGCGAACTCGAGCCAACCCCCAGCACAACGTCTGGATCCTGCGTTTCCGTCATCCTGAAGATCGCTTCCTTCGAGATCCTCGATACGTCGGCATTCGTCAGGTCGCGGTTCAACTCAATGAGTCGCTCCAGAGGAACATTATTGGAGGACGAGGCAACGGTAGCCATCTGACCGGATGGCCCTCCAGCAGCCGACATCGTCATGCCGGCGAGGCCGGATTCCCTTTGATATTTTTCGACCTTTGCCTGGCTGTCGTTCACCTTGTTCTTCAGGTCCGTCAACTGATTCGCTAACCACGTGGAGGCCTTGGCGGAAGCCTGGTAGCGAGCTTCAGTGTACTCATCGATGAAAGAGTCGATAACAGCGTTGGCGATCACCGCGCTGCGACGAGCGTCGGAGTCCGTATAGGTGACGTCGATCAACCGTGTGCCCTTGACCAACTTCACACCAAGTCCGGAGTGAAACAAGCTCAGCATGCGGTCCCGCTGCTGGGGCGAAACATTGAGCGATTGATCGTTCTCTTGTTCCGAAGATCCGCTCTCACTCTTCGATGCTTCCGTCGCATACGGAGGCATCGTGTCCAGGCGAAGCCGCTTGATTACGCTCAGCGCGGTATTGTCATTCATAATGACCGCCTGATGCGTCAACAGATCGGTGTTCACCTGATCGGCTGTGTTCGCTTCAGAGCTGGTACCGGATAGGTCATCGAAGCCCAGGGCACTTCCATTCTCCTTACCCACCTCAATGGTTGCCGTCGCAGTGAACTTTTTCTGCGCGGTCACGGCCAACGCGATTGCGATTGCCATGCCCATGACGAGCGTTGCGACGATGATGCCCTTACGCCGACGAAAGATCAAGACCACGTCCCTCAAGTCCAGACTTGCGGTCGGCATCGAGTTGGCTCCGGGAACGTTGGAAACCGGTGGGGCAGGCCGGGATGGAATGAGTAGTGAGGTTGTTGACATAGTCCCTCCATGTATTGCGTTTGTTTATCCTCTGCGAGGATGCTTCTGGTAACGCAATGGTTTTTCTCTATAAATTGAACGACGGTCGCTCCGGGATTTACGGATTACGCGCTACACCAAACCTCACCCACTGATGGAAAAACAGCGCGACGAACCTGGGATTGTGCTTCAGGTATCGGCCAGCGAGCCGCCGCGGCTCAGTGGCAAAGCGAAATACCCATTCCAGTCCATTGCGCATCATCCAGCGGGGAGCTTGTGGCTTGGTGTTGGCGATGAAGTCGAAAGCAGCACCTACCGCCAGCATGACCGCCGGAATCCGATGGTAGTGCTCCATAACCCACTGCTCTTGCTTGGGGCAACCAAGGCCAACAAACAAGATCTGGGCTCCAGACTTGATAATCTCGCGCACAACCTCGGCGTCTTCGTCAGCGTTGAGTGGCCGGAAAGGCGGCGACATCGCGAACGCTATCTCGATGCCTTCGTATCGCTGGTGGACTATCTCAATCAGCGTCTTCAGCGTTGATGGACTTCCACCGTAGAAGCCAACCCGTACCTTCGCATCGCGGGCTCGCCCAAGAAGAACCTCTGTGGCATCTGGTCCGTAGACACGGGTGGCATGGCTGATTCCAAGTGCTTTTAGCGCCCACACGAGTGGCATCCCGTCCGGATTAACAATGTCTGCCGAATTCAGCCGTGCACGAAACTCGGGGTGGTCACATGCCTCCATCACCACGTGAACATTAGCGAAGATCACGGTACGCGACTCGTTGGACTTGGCCCATGAGATACATTTGTCCGCGGTCTCCACATAGTTGCTCACAGCGATTTTGACACCGAGAATCTCAGGCATACGTGGTAGCTCCTTTACAACGAAGTGTAGATGATTAGCCAAGGGCCGCAACCAATTCAGTCTTCGCGCCTTCAAACGCAAGACGAATACCTTCGGCCAACGGAGTCGTTGCCTTCCAGCCCAGAGCGTTAATGCGACTCACATCCAGCAGCTTCCGTGGAGTGCCATCTGGCCGCGAAGCATCAAACACCAGTTTCCCAGTGAAACCGAGTTGCTCCGCGATCAGCGTTGCCAATTCGCGAATCGTCAGATCTTCTCCTGTGCCGACGTTGATCAACGGTGGAGTGTCCGCAGTCAGCAGCGAGTCATATAGAGCATCCGGAAGATTCAAAAGAAAGACACACGCCTCACCCAGATCGTCGCTGAAGAGGAACTCGCGCCGCGGAGTGCCGGAACCCCAGACCTCCAAGTGGCCCCGCCCCGCCAGTTTCGCGTCGGTCACCTTCCGGATAAGAGCGGGGAGGACGTGCGACGTCGCAAGGTCGAAGTTATCGCCCACTCCATAGAGATTGGTAGGCATCGCAGCAAGATACCTGGTTCCATACTGGCGATTGTAGGACCAGCACATCTCTATGCCGGCAATCTTCGCCAAGGCATAGGCGCGATTCGTGGGCTCAAGCGGTCCGGTAAGGAGATATTCTTCTTTAATAGGTTGCAGAGCCGCCATTGGGTATATGCAGCTCGACCCCAGGAATAGTAGCCTCTTTACTCCTGCACGATAGCTCGCATCAATCACATTCGACTGGATTGCCAGATTCTCGCGAATGAAGTCCGCCGGGTATGTGTTGTTGGCAAGAATGCCGCCTACCTTGGCCGCTGCAAGGAACACATAGTCTGGACGGTACTCCTGGAAGAAGCCGTTGACTGCTTCCTGATCGAAAAGATCCAACTCGCTTCGAGTCCGAGTTAGCAGTTGCGCATACCCCTCGCGCTTGAGACGCCGGCAGATGGCCGATCCTGCGAGTCCACGATGACCTGCGACAAAGATTCTGCTTCTCTTGTCCATGTAGTTCTCCTTTCCCCGCAGTTCGCTATTCCTGATGACTGAAGATCGCGTAACCGTGGCCCTTTATGAGCGCGTCGCGCTCAGCGAGCTTGAGATCGTGTTCCACCATCTCCTGTACGAGTTCAGAGAAGCCGATACGCGGCTCCCAGCCCAGTTCTGTCTTCGCCCTGGTCGGGTCTCCGAGCAGCGTTTCTACCTCGGTTGGCCGGTAATAACGAGGATCGACGGCAACCACTAGAGTTCCATCCTGGTCGTAGCCTTTTTCGTCAACCCCTGCCCCTTGCCAGCTGATATTCATGTCAAGGAAGCTGGCCGCCAACTCCACGAACTTTCGCACGCTATGTTGTTCGCCAGTAGCGATGACGTAGTCCTTGGGAGTCTCCTGCTGCAACATCATCCATTGCATTTCGACATAGTCCCGAGCGTGCCCCCAGTCACGCTCTGAATCGAGGTTGCCGAGATACAAGCAGCCTTGCAGGCCCACCTTGATGCGCGAGAGCGCGCGTGTGATCTTGCGGGTGACAAATGTTTCACCACGCAATGGTGACTCGTGGTTGAAGAGGACACCATTGCAGGCGTAGATTCCATAGGCTTCACGATAGTTCACAGTAATCCAGTACGCGTAGAGTTTGGCGACAGCATACGGTGAACGCGGGTAAAAGGGAGTAGTTTCACGCTGCGGAATTTCCTGGACAAGTCCGTATAACTCGGAGGTAGAGGCCTGATAAAAGCGGGTTTTCTTTTCCAACCCCGTAATACGAATTGCTTCAAGCAGACGCAGTGTGCCGAGAGCGTCAGTGTCTGCGGTGTACTCTGGCTGATCGAACGAAACCTTAACGTGACTTTGCGCGCCGAGGTTGTAAATCTCATCCGGCTGCACTTTCTGCACAATCTGGATCAGGCCGCTGGAGTCGGTGAGATCGCCGTGGTGAAGCACAAAGCGACGATTCTCAACGTGCGGATCCTCATAGAGATGATCAACCCGCTGGGTGTTGAAACCCGATGCGCGCCGCATGATCCCGTGTACCTCGTAACCTTTCGCCAGAAGGAATTCGGCGAGGTAGGCACCATCCTGTCCAGTGACACCCGTAATAAGAGCCTTCATTAGATGTTCTCCTTAGGTAGACTTCCGATTTGATCGACATTGATGTTGTGCCCGGGTTATCCAGGCGCCGGAAAAGTGTCTCAGATGCCCTGCATCGCGAAGACCGCGGTGTGAAACAGAATGGCGATGTCCATGAAGAAGTTGCGATCACGAATGTAGTAGAGGTCGTACTGGATGTTCTCGTGGATCAGGAACGATCGATCGGCACTGAGCTGCCATAGTCCGGTGAGCCCCGGCGTTACCTTCAGCCGCTGACGATGATGGGCGTTATAGCGCTCGACAATAAACGGCATCTCGGGACGTGGTCCCACGAGGGACATGTCGCACTTGAGAACATTGAGCAGTTGTGGGAGTTCGTCGAGGCTGGTCTTGCGCAGCCAGCGCCCTGCCCCGGTTATGCGGGGATCGGTACCGGTGGTAGGGTGAAGGCCGTATTTCGGAGCATCCACCCGCATCGACCGGAACTTATAAAGCTCAAAGAGCTTTCCATCTCGTCCTACCCGCGTCTGGCGGAAGAACACAGGACCCTCTGAGTCACAACGAATGCATGCTGCCACCACCGCCCATAGCGGAGCTGTTAAGAGCAGCAGAATCCCCGCCGCGCACACATCAAAGATGCGCTTCGTTGCCTCATAAAAGTGCCGATGTCCATCGTGAGTAAGGGACGCAACCAGGACGCCATCAATGTCAACATACCCAGTCGCCGTGTCCACCCCAAACGATAACTGTGGCACGAAGGCGACGTTGGCGTTCGCCTCAAAGGCCTGGCCAGCGATCTCCTGCAGACGCTGTTGCGATAGAGAAGGAATACCCACCACGACCAGGCTTCCGCCGTGCCGGCGAATCATATCGCCGGTCAACGGACCTGCGATGACAGGCACCGATCGCTCACGCTTGTAGCCGTACTCGTATAGCTGTCTGCCGGCTAACTCTTCATTGTCGTCGACGACAGCGACCGGATTGAGGCCCAACTTCGGTGAACGGACAAGTGCAGAAAACACAAGTCGCCCGGTATTTCCCGCTCCGTACACAAGCACATTCTGCAGACCGTAGCCGCGCGAATGCAGGAACCTGACGAGCATAATGATGCACTGCTTTTCAAAAACCAGCAGAAGTGGAACAAACACTACAGCAAGCGCCAACACCCAACGCGAAAAGAGGTCCGAAAAAAGGAAGGTCATCGAGAGCATTACCGCGAAGGACTGCGCGGACACGCGGAGAATTCGTTCCGTCTCCCGGATTCGCAGCAGACTGTTCGCGCGATGATAGGCGCCGTCATTCTCAAGCATCAGCACAAAAACCACGGCGAATACGGATGCGATCGTAAGAACCGTGCTCGTCGAATAATGGAGCTGCCGGCCAAACTGCAATAGCCGGTAGACGGCGAAGGCGAGAAGTACGCCTCCCATCACGGAAGTTACGTCTGCGATCCGCTCGAGTGCAGAGATGGTTGACTCAAATTGTCCGTGGGAGATAGATACTGCATCGGCGACCTCGAAGACTGCGCAAGGAGCCACTGGTGTTTTTAGATCTGCGGTCGCCATAGCAATTGCCTCTCGTTGAGCGGGAGTGTTTGCTGCGGGGAAGGTGATTCCTGGGAGAGAGTGTGCTGCTCTGAATTTGTCCGAATGGCGGCTTGATTCTGCACCGTGTTGCCTGCCATCATGCCCAGGTAAAGATGGGATCGTCGTTCGGGTCTTCAATAACTGGCATAGGGGTCGAGGGTGACTCAACCGTCAGTTGTAGCTTGCGGAAGCTAACCTTTCGCTGACCAGCTCCACATCATAGGGCGAAACACTTACAGCGATTGACTGCCGGATCATTTCGATAGATACCAGCAGATGCGACCCCGATTTAGTACGGACAAGTGTGCCTTCGACACCGACGAGGGCGCCGCGCGTGACCCGTACGCGGTCACCTACCTCAAAGGTCGGCTGAACATAGCAGCCGACTCCGGTGGCTAACACTATCCTGATGTTCTCAATTTGCTGCTCGGGGATTGCCAGGGGCCCAATCTGATTTCCGACAAGACCGACCACTCCCGGCGTTCGAAGCATATGCAGTGTGCTATCTCTTCCAGGATTGAGGAATACAAATAAGTAGCCGCAGAACAGGGGTACGCTCACGGCTTGCTTTCGGTCACTCCACTGCCGGACTTCTGACCTCAACGGGAGGTAGTTGCGAACCCCTAGCGTATTCAAAGTTGCGGCGGCTGCCTTTTCATGCCGCGACCTCGTCCGGAGCGCAAACCACTGTGGACCATCCATCGCATAAGACATATGTAAGTCCTCAGAAGATAAATAGATATAGAGGTGGTGAGCCACCGGGGTTCAAAAGAGGCATAGCTTCGCCCTCTAAGTCCCAGAAATCATTTTTCAAATATTTTTAGCCGGTCCCACAATAAATAGACTGACTCGGACGGAAAAGACGGAATCTATTCCGTCTACGCCGATTGCTTCACGTAGTAATGTGCCAAGCGTTTGCAGGGTGCGATGGTTAGTGCCACTCAGTTATCTTGCAGACGATTCGTCAACTGCCAGAGTGCGACCACATCATTACCTGGCGGGTGAGATGGTCGTCGTCAAATATTCCACGAACTCCGAAACATCCGGCTTGTTCCTCAACCCGTGTTACCTTGCCGACACACTCGACTCGAAGCTCGGCGCCACTATTATCCGGAGCAGGGATCAGAACCTCGATCCGGATATCCGTTCCCAAAGGTGGACATCTGCTACTGAAAATCAGGGCTCCATCCAAAGCCACGTCGCAGGTAAAACCGCCTCCTGTGTGTTCTGTTCCATCGTTCCAATGAAAGATCACAGGAAGTTTCAGCTGATAGCGAACCTGCACTCTGTGGTTGGTACTGGCTTGGATTTCCATGATTGACATGACACTACGGCTTTGCATAGCGCATCACAAGCCGCCGAGTGTTTGAAAATTAGATGAGTCGCCTAGAGTGTGTCGGCACGTCTGCTTCTCTATCTGCGGCTCGCTCTGGAGAATCCCGGACCTGTCGCCAATCAGAGCCAGATGTACCTTGTGCATAGAGAAGATCGTATCTATTAGGGAAATTCCTTTGTAAATCATTCAAGTCAGGTTCAAATAACCGGGCGTTCGTTCACTCACCACGCTGCACGCTCGGGCGAAGCTCGGAATAAATTACAGGATGCCATCGGCTGCACGACTGTGATGTTTCCATGCGCATTCAATATCGGCTTTAGCCTACATCCACACGCAAAGTCGTATCAATGGCCGCGTGTATGGTAACGTCAAATGCAATCGCTGAGAAAGAGATGAGGCCGATCGCGTAACGCAAATACTTGCGTACGCCGAAGTTCTAACCGAAATAGAGTGGCGTCTATAGAAGCCACCCGGGAGGTTGCGCGATGTCATCAAACCTCAGATCGGCTGAACGAATTGTACCTATCACCCAGTCGGATCAAGCAGTGTTTCGGGTCGTCATCGTGGATAGAGATTCCATGAGCAGCGACCTACTAGCCAGCGCGCTCACTCGCGTCCCCAGGTGCGAAGCTGACGCGGTTCAGCCATCCAACCTGATGAGCGTGCTAGCGACAAAGGAAGTCGATGTCGTGGTGGTGGCAGCAGATGTCCAACCCGCCACTGGCAGTGCGTTCGATCTGGCGAGTGCTGTCTGTCGCACCTGGCCGAACATCTGTGTGGTTGTGCTCCTGAGTCAGACGACTCAGGAGGCGGTCATCAGTGCGTTTCGTGCAGGCGTACGCGGGGTGTTCTCTCGTCAACAGCCGATCGGTGATTTCCTGGACTGCATCGAACACGTTCGAAAAGGATTTATATGGGCCGGCAGGGAGGAATCTACTGCCTTGCTCAAAGCATTCAGAAGCATCCCTGCCCCGAACTTTCTTACAGTCAGCGATGCCCCCCGCTTGAGTGCGCGGGAGTTGCAGGTTGTGCAGTGCGCCGCAAGAGGAAAGACAAATAAGGCAATCGCTTTGGAATTGCGCCTGAGTGAACACACGATAAAGAACTATCTGTTTCACGCGTTCGATAAGCTCGGTGTGTCCAGCCGCGTAGAATTGCTCTTCTATCTCACGATGCATGGGTATACATTCACCCCGGCGAATCCGAAGGAAATGGGTCGATCCTCCGGCCCGAAGTCCTTAGCAGCAGACAGCCTGCAATGATGACGGTGCCTGTTGTGCTATGGACCCGTGTTGCATCCCATGGTCACCAGTCCGGACGGAAGCGTCACGTTACAAAGCCACTGAGGAAACAGCGGATCGTATGTACCCACCGGGCTCGGCGTTTGATATCCATAGGCGACCGCGGCAGCGTTTTTCGGCGCGAAGTTTGCGATGGCCGTCGCCATGCAGTTGGGTACGCTGGAAGAAGTGCTGCAGTTCGGAGCGCCTGGTATGGAAGCATTCGCGAGGAGCGGATTGGTGCCGAAGACGTTGCCCGTCCCGAACGAAAACCCGGTGCTGCCGCCACCAATGCCGCCGTTATTTCCTGTCGGCGAATACGCCCAGTCACCATAGATTGAATTCGTCGTCGTTGGGCTCGAGACCACGTAGTAGGCATAGAGCGGATTGCCTCCACAGCTTGTCCCGCTTACTGGGACTGAGAGATTGCCATAGACCTGCGTGTTTGTCGTTGCGATCAACATCACTTCGGCGCACTCTGAGCCGCTTTCGTTGGTCGCGGCCGTATTGCCCCAGGTCGTGTTGTGCGTCATGTAAAGCTGCGCGAACGGACCCGTGCCGACATCATTCTGGTATACCTTCACTCCGGAGTTTCCGTTGCCGACAGTGATGTTGTTCGTCATGACCGCCTGTTGCGTGTACGGAACGTAGCCACTCGTCTGGCTCCCGTCGAATGTATCGAAGAGGATGCCTTCCCCATCCGTCGGCGAAGACCCCCCGCACTGGTTGGGATCCACATTGTCCCAGACGATATTGCCTGCAACGTAGATGTGTGTTCCCGGCAGAGAGTCGTACTTGATCGGCTCGTAGATACTGATTCCACTGAAGCACTGTCCACTACCCTGCGCCGCCTGGTACACGATATTGCCCACAAGCGACAGGTAGTCGACCCCGGCAGTCCCAAAATCATACGTGTTGAATCCGCTGCCCTCACAGCCATTGGCGATGTCGTTGGCGAAGATCACATGATGCAGACTCACCGTCCTGCTTGTCGGCTGCGCGGTGAAGCACCCTCCACCACCACCGCCGGTTGTCGTCACCTCCCATCCCTGCACGCCCCAGTTGCTTGCGCTCACGTGCATCCCGTCCAGGGTGCTGGTTGATATTTTGCATCCATCAAACGTCGCGCACTTCAGCCACGCCACTGCCTGGCCGCCGGAGCAAGTTACATTGCCCCACTGTCCCGTTGCAAAATTGTTTGCGTCGTAGGACGTGCCTGGTGCCGCCAGAATCGTGTCTCCACAATTCAATGGGTGATTCGGTGTCAGCCACGGCGAGGCTGCAGTCAGCCCGGTATTCACGTCGCTGCCGCCACCCGAGGCTGAAGCAAGGTAGTACGTCGCGCCAATGGCCGGTGCGATCGTTACAACAGCCGACGCTGTTTGGCTCGGGTTCGCGACACTCGTTGCCGTGACTGTGACCATGGTCGTCGATGGCACCGTTGCGGGTGCGGTATACAACCCTGTTGCAGAGATGCTTCCTGCGGCCGGACTGATAGCCCAGGTGACTGCCGAGCCGTTGGAAGCGGTTGCCACGAACGCCTGTGTCTGCGACGGTGCAACGTTGACGCTCGCAGGAGTGACCGTAACCAAGGAAGCCGAAGCAGTGGCCGCAAAGCTTGCGCTCACCGCGCCGGTAAGACCCGGACCCGACGCCGCTAACTGGTAGCCGGATCCCGGCTGCGCTATAACCACGTTGCTGAACGTTGCTACCCCACTGACCGCGGGCACAGAGAGAGTTCCGGTAAGTGCGCTATTGGTCGGGTCAGTTGCAAATCCCACCGTAACCTGGCCCGTGAAATTTTGGTTCACTACGCCGTTCTGATCCTCCACCACGACCCGTAGAGCGGGAGTGATGGCCGCCCCGCTCATGACGCTGGCTGGCGTCGTAAGAAAGACGAGCCCGAGGGTCTGCGGACTCACGGTATACGTTCCCGCCGCGAGCAGGCTGCTGATACCACCCGCAATCGCAATTGCCCTTACCGTGCTTGTCGCTGACAAGGTGAAGGCTCCGGTGTATAGAGTCGCCGACGAAGTCGGTACGCTTCCATCGGTAGTGTAATAGATCGCTGCGGCTGAATCGCTGTCGGTTAACGTGATGGACGGCGGCGCCGAAGTCGTTCCCGGCAATGGAGAGAACACCGGAGTTGGCGTGGAAGACGTCAGTCCCAGGTTCCAGTCGGAGGGGGCCGATGTCAGCGACGGTTGAAACGGAGCCGTCGGCGAACCGAGGTCAAAGATCGGAACTACATTGCTTGTGGGATTCTTGGCGATGTTCACCAACGCGCCGACTGTATCGGTAGGAACATTAGCGCCTTGAGGAGTGGCGAGCGAGAACAACAGCCCACACCGGCTTGCATCTCCGGCTTTCCCGCCAGCCGAGTTGACGCAGCCTGACAGGATGTTCGCCAAGCTGTTCAGCTTCTGCGAAGCGACGGTTTGCCCCGCAGGAACGTTGATGCCAGGGGTGCTGCCGGTTCCGACATTCGC
>Ga0302315_10004843_pt1 | contig 11662 bp, 9 predicted proteins | sample III_Palsa_N3_1_FD_200532 | JGI IMG/M metagenome (GOLD analysis project Ga0302315, IMG submission 200532) | Peat permafrost microbial communities from Stordalen Mire near Abisko, Sweden - III_Palsa_N3_1 | ecosystem: Environmental > Terrestrial > Soil > Palsa > Peat permafrost | place: Sweden... | reverse complement strand
GACAACACAAAATTCGGCGTCAATATCATCCTTTATGCCCTAAATACCATCACTTAGGCGGCCGCTTGCTCGCCATCCGCACCATCACGCCCGGCGCCCATCGGTTCACCCATAACGCAAGCCGCTCCTCGCCACCGCTTTTCCCGATATAAGCCTCATACACCCCACGCTCGATGCCCCGCAGCATCTGCGCCGCAGCCTTGTCCGCAGGAAAACCCTTTTCTATATTCTCCGAAGCCGTACCCAACGGCGTCCCATCCTTCGTCAGCGCATTTTGCGATATATTCGTCCGGATATAACCCGGCGTGAAGATCGTCACCCCCACATTCATCACCGACACCTCCGCCCGCAGACAATCAAAGAAACCATGCAACGCATGCTTCGACGCAGCATAAGCCGACCGCAACGGCGTCCCGATCTTGCCCATCACACTGCTCATGACCACAAAATGCCCTGTCTTCCGCTCCAAAAAATGCGGCAACAAGGCCCGCGTCAATGCGACATAACTAAAATAATTGAGCTCCATCACCTGCCGGTGCACCGGCAACTCCGTCTCGATCACCAACGACCGCTGCGTAACCCCTCCATTGTGGATCATGATGTCGACCTGCCCAAATGCCCCGATGGCCTCGGCTACCCGCACTCCAAAAGAACCGATATCCAGCAGGTCCATCGGCAATACCCGCGCCTCACCCGGATGGGCACATGCCTGCCTCACCCGCTCTAACTCCTCAGTACGCCTGCTGGATAACAACACCCGCGCCCCCGCAGCAGAAAACGCATAAGCCAACGCCTCACCTATCCCCGAGGACGCCCCCGTGATCCAAACAACCTTATCAGAAAAATTTCCCATCCCCTAAATTACAAAAGCCACCCCGAAGGATGGCTTTTGATTGGTTATAAAACCCGTATTATTTTGAACCCGTATTATTTGGAGGCATTAGTTCCCTGGTCCTGATACTCCGGACCTTCATTGCTGGAAGATCCGCTCTTCGGCTGAGCCGGCTGAGCCGGCTGAGTTGGCTGATTGGGCTGGTTCTGGTTGCCATTACCCTGCTGCTGCTGATAATACTGCCTGGAACGATTAAAATAATCATGCCTTGCCTGTACCACCGCATTGTCCCGGTCTACCTTCAACTGGTCGACCTTCTGCCGCTTTTCACTATGTGTAAGCGCCTTGTCATGCCGAACGTCCTTGATCTGCTGATCATAATCATTTTTGATATCCTTGATCTGCAGTTCTAACTGCGTAGGCATAGCGCCATAACCATAGTAATAGGGAGGATAGGCATAAGGATAACCCCAGGGGCCATACCAGCCATAAGGATAATAGCCAAAGGGATACCCAAATCCAAGCCCGACCCCTACATAGGTCCTCGGATAATAACCCCCACCATAATATCCACCGTGGCCACCAAAGGCAACTCCATGACCGCCTCCAAACCGCTGGGCCGAAGCACCAAAGGCGAGGCCAAGCGAGAACAATAAGATGAAAAGCCTTTTTCCAACCTTCATCGTCGTTCCGCTTTTTCTGTTTTTCTGAATAGTCGTTTTCATATCTTGATGTTTGACTGTTTTACTATATTATAGACGCAAAAACCAGACGAGAGTAAAGCCGATATTGTCGTTATAACTTATCTATAACATTGCATTTACCAACGCATAACGTAAAGAAATGTTAAGATCACCCCTCAATCTTGTAACTACTTATGATTAAATATCTTCTGCTGCCCGCCCTGCTCCTGCAAGCCATGATAGCCTCCGCCCAAACACCGGCCGCTCCGAGCCAGCCTTCCATATCCTTCGAAAAATGGCTTAGTGTACGCCAAACCGGCACTGTCGTGCTGTCTCCCGATGGTGCCAATATTGCTTATACTGTCACTTCCACTGACTGGAAAGCCAATGATTATGACGTGGAGATATGGCTGTCTCATCAGGGCCAATCCCCCATCCAACTTACCCATAACCAAAAAGGGAGCAGCACCTCGCCAAAATGGAGCCCCGACAGCAAGTGGATCGCGTTTCTCAGCGACAGAGGCGATAAAACCCAGATCTATCTTATCTCCACCCAGGGCGGAGAAGCCTTTCCGCTGACCAAAGAAGATGACAACATCAGCAATTTCGAGTGGAGCCCCGATAGCCATCAGATCGCCTTCATTCGAAATGATACCGAAAGCAAAACCGCCAAATCGATCAAAGACCACTATGGCGCCTTCGGCGAAGAAGGAAATGATTACAAACTTGCCCACCTGTGGCTGATCCGTTTCTCTCTCGACTCGCTTGCCGATCCCCTCCGACAGCCTGATTCCGCCGCCTTTCCCGTCCCGACCTGCCTGACAACAGGCAACTTTACCATCACAAACTTCGTCTGGAGCCCGGACAGCCGGGCCATCGCCTACAACCGGCAGCCCGACCCCTTCATCCCCTCATCTATCCACGCGGCCATCGATGTACTCGACCTCCCGTCGCAAAAGATAAGAATGACCGTCGCCGACCCAGCCGGCGACCAGTTGATCGCCTGGAGCCCGGACGGCGGCAGCTTGCTTTATAGTAGCTCAGTCACCGATACTATATCCGAATTCTACCGGAACAACCGGCTCTTCATCAGCCCGGTCTCCTCCGCTCCGGCATCCAAAGAGATCGCAGCAGCTTTCGACGAAAACAAATCCGTCGTCGACTGGAACCCAAAAGGAATTTTTTTCACCGCTTCCCAGCACACCAAAAATGCCCTTTTCCACATCGACCCGGCATCAGACAAGATCGATCCCGTCAACCTCTCCGTCGACATCGTTGCCGCCGTCAGCTTCACAAAAGATGGTCGCCAGATGGCCTTTACCGGCCGGCAATACAACGGCCTGAACGAGATCTATGGCCCCGCCGGCCAGCTCACCCACCTCACCGACCAGCTAAAAGGCTGGCCCCTGCCCGTCAATGAGGTCATCCAATGGAAAAGCAGGGATGGCGCCGCCATCGAAGGCATCCTGCTCAAACCCGCCAATTATGATGAAAAAAAGAAATACCCGCTGCTGGTAGTCATCCACGGCGGCCCCACTGGCGTCGATCGCCCGGAGCCCACCCCAACCTACGTGTACCCCATCATGCAATGGTGCGAAAAAGGAGCCCTCGTGCTCCGCGTCAACTATCGGGGGTCCGCCGGCTACGGAGAAAAATTCCGCAGTCTCAACGTTCGTAACCTGGGCGTCGGCGATATGTGGGACGTCCTCAGCGGCATCGACTATCTGAATAAAAAAGGGATCATCGACACCACCCGCATGGGCTGCATGGGCTGGAGCCAGGGCGGCTATATCTCCGCTTTCCTGACGACCCACACAACCATCTTCAAAGCCATCTCCGTCGGCGCAGGCATCTCCGACTGGGCAACCTACTATGTGTCCACCGACATCACCCCCTTCACACGCGAATACCTCAAAGCAACACCCTGGGAGGATAAAGCCATCTACGAAAAAACCTCCCCTATCACAACAATTAACCTCGCCCGCACCCCAACCCTCATCCAACACGGCGAACTGGACCATCGCGTACCCATCTCCGATGCCTATGAACTCTATCGCGGCCTCCAGGATCGTCACATCCCTTCGCGCCTCATCGTTTATAAAGGATTCGGCCACGGCATCACGAAACCAAAGGAACGGCTGGCCGCCATTTGGCACAACTGGCAATGGTTCGACAAATATATATGGGGCGAAGACGTCACCTTACCCTGATCTCCCGTCCCGGCCACGCTCGCCCCAAGCCAGCCACCCGTCATCCGCCAGGCTCCGCCATATACCCCTAACCGCCAGTTTTAGTGCTCTTTGACGGACTCGTAACTAAGAAAAAACCCTTATCCCAACCAAAAAAGAGCGCAAGCTAAAAAATATTACTACCCACTTCCCGTTAACTTTCGGAGTCAGTGTTGTATGATATTGATTGTTAAAGCTCTGAAACCTTAGCCGATGTTGTCCATACCCCTTAAAACAACACTTTTGGCCTACCTATTTCTCTTCCCCCACACCGGGCATTCCCTCATGGATATAGCCGCAGGGATCACCATTGGTGCGGGAGCCGCCGTTTTGATCAGCTGTCTGCTGACGATCCGCCGCCTCAAGGCTCGCGCGGCCCAACTCCGCCTGCAAGCAGATCAACAGGCCCGCCTCACCGACGAAGCCCTCCGGGCCAAAAGCTTCTTCCTTACCAATATGTCCCACGAGATCCGCACCCCCATGAACGGAATAATGGGCATGACCTCCCTCCTCGACACCACTGCCCTTAATAAAGAACAACGCGGTTACATAGATACCATCAGAAGCTGCGGAGATACCCTCCTGACAGTTATTAATAATATCCTTGATTTCTCCGCCATGGAGTCCGGAAAGATCGACCTCGAAGAACGATCCATCGACTTACGCGCCTGCGTGGAAGGCGTACTCGAGATCTTCTCCGCCAGGACCCTCAACGCCGGCATCCTCCTCCACACCCAGATCGAAGATGACGTGCCCGCCCGAATCCTCACCGACGGCCAGCGACTCAGACAGATCCTGATCAATATCGTGGGCAACGCCGTCAAATTCACCCGTGAAGGAGAGATCTGCGTCCGCGTCTTCCAGGCGCCCCTTCCCGAAGGCACCCCTCCCGGCCGCCATATGCTGGGCTTCGAGGTAAAAGACACCGGCATCGGCATCCTGCCCAGCCAGTTCCACCGCCTCTTCAAACCTTTCTCACAGGTCGATTCCTCGGTGACCCGCAAATACGGCGGCATCGGCCTCGGCCTCTCTATATCTGACAGACTCGTACAGCTCATGAACGGCCACTTCACCGTGGAAAGCCAACCCGGTCTCGGCTCGGCCTTCACATTCACCATCCTCACCAGGCCGGTCATGATCAGGAATGTCCCGGCTTCAGCCCCGGCCATCCCACACCTGGCCGGAAAATATCCGCTCCGCATCCTCCTGGCCGAGGACAATCCCATCAACCAACAACTGGCCCTCATCATCCTGAACAAAATGGGTTACGATCCATCCATGGCCGCCAATGGAAAAGAAGTCCTCGAACAACTCAAGAAGAACAGCTTCGACCTCGTGTTCATGGATATCCAGATGCCCGAAATGGACGGCCTGGAAGCCACCCGGCTTATCCGCGCTAATAAAAGCAGACAGCCCGTCATTATCGCAATAACGGCCAACGCCACCCGCAAAGACCGGGAGGACTGCCTGGCCACAGGTATGAACGACTACCTTAGCAAACCCGTCGACCTCGACCAGCTCACTTACATGCTCGAGAAATGGGGCCACCGCATCACAAGCCCCGCCATCAGATAAGAAATTATCACCCCGAAAAAGAGTTGGTTATCATTCCACATACGCCCACAACCAACTAGAACTCACTCACTTGAATAGTCCACCAACCCGGTTGGCATAATAAAACACACCTAAACTGTGTTTGTACACGCCCTCATATCGCTCTACATTTGTGTAACAATTCGGATGATTGCTCTCCCATAGCACGATTACGCTGCCAGATCCGATTCGCTTCCAACCAAAACAACTCCACACGACACCTGCCTGCCATTGTAACGACTCGCCTGCCGCAAACTTTTTAGTTAACAATTTCGTAAAAATAAAAATACAATAAACATGAAAGCTGTAGCAAAGATCATCGCAGTAGCATTTACCGCAGTAGTAGTTCTCGTAGCAAATCCTCTGGCTAGCCACGCAAACGGCGGCGGTGCTAAGAAAGTCTCTTCCCTGACCGACGCTCAGGTATCGGTTAAGTATGTTGGTACCAGCAACAACCAGGTCGTTTTCCAGGTTGTATTCGATAACCCCACCGCTGAAAAGTTCTCCCTGATCATCAAGAACGACGCCGGTGATGTTGTTTACCACCAGCAGTTCAGCGAAACACACTTCGCAAAGAACGTGTACTTCGAAAATACCGACAACGAGATCCAGCCGACCTTTATCGTTCGCGCTGCAAACGGTACCGACATCGTTCGTCACTTCCAGGTTGTAAAGACCGTTACTGAGAACACGACCGTAACAAGCCTCTAAGGAAAACTTACTCATAGCAAAAAAAAACCGGGCCATTGCCCGGTTTTTTCTATTTAACAACAGTTCGTTTGAACTTCGTGTCAACTAACGCCCCACTCCGGTTATAACAGGGATCCACCACCAACACAAGGGTCATGGTATCTCCATCGACCGCATATCTGTACACTCCCTCCCCATCCATACAGGGATACTGACCGTCGACATCCTTGATCTTGACGGTATCCCCTACCGCCTTATAGGTCGATCGGACAATAATATCGCCCGTACTCGAGGTCGTAGTACTCGTATCGACCCCGAAATGCATGACCAACGTATCATGCAGTGCATCCACATAAAACTTCCAGGCAGTATTTTTCAAAGAGGACTGAGCACGCAGGGCAGTCGAACCCATGCATAAAAAAGCGAACAGGACGACGGGCAAATGGCGCATAAAATGAGTGTTTTCCCAAAGATAATGAAATCCCATTCACCGCCCCGCCCCACCCGTTCACCGGCATTTTCGCGCTTAATGACCGCCGCACCCTTGTTCCATCCCCGTTATGGCTTTATCTTAGCATCCATGAGTACGACATTCGACAAACCCGTCCTCCAGGTAGATCGCCTGGACGTTCGCTACGGCAACTTCCAGGCCGTCAAACAGGTCTCCTTCCAGGTAAAGCCCGGTGAGATCTTCGGCCTGCTCGGCCCGAATGGCGCAGGTAAGACCAGCACCCTCAGCGCCGTCGAAGGTTTGCTGACCCCAACGGCCGGCGCCATCACCGTCGCCGGCTACGACAGCCAGCGAGAGGCCCTTTACGCCCGCGCTTCCATGGGCGTACAGTTGCAGTCTACCAGCTTCCAGCCCGAGCTCACCATCACCGAGATCATCCGGCTCTACGCCGCCATCCACGGCGTCACCCTCAGTAAAGACCGCATCAACAGCATCCTCGACGATATCAAACTGCAGGACGCAGGCGCCAAACGCTTCGGCCAGCTCTCCGGTGGACAACAACAACGCGTGTCCCTCGTGATTGCCACCATCCATAACCCACCACTCTTGCTCATGGACGAGCCCACCACCGGCCTCGACCCCCAATCCCGCCGAAAACTTTGGGAACGCATCGAAGCCATGCGCGCCAAAGGGCACGCCATCCTCATCACCACCCATTCCATGGAAGAAGCCGAGTCCATCTGCGACCGCATCGCCATCATCGACCATGGCCAGATTATCACCACCGATACCCCACAAGCCATCATCGACGACAACCGCGACAACCCCGAGGTCATCCGCGCATCCCGCAAAGGCCGCATCACCCTCGAAGACGTCTTTATCGGCCTTACCGGCGACGCCATCAGATCATAAATTATTGCAATAAAAACCAACGATATGTCCTCCACCATGACTTCCACCGCCATCCCCGCATCTGCCAACCCTGTCGCACCCGCTATCAGCCTGGCCCCCGCGACATCCGTCTTCACCAGCCTCCTCCGCGCCGACCTCACGACCCAATGGCGCAACCGGCGCGCAAGCATCATGGTGATCCTCATCCCATCCATCATTCTCATCAGCTGGAAAGGCCTGGTCGAAAAATTCGGGGGGGCCTTCGTCCTTTCCAATTGCATCACCGTCGGCCTCAACGCCATCGGCCTCATGGGCTATACCAACTCCATCGCCCGCGACCGCGACAAGGGCATCTTCCAACGCCTCCGCATCACCCCCGCCCCACGCTGGACCATCATGGTCAGCCGCCTCACCGTACAACTCCTGATGATCGTCATGGTCACCATCGTTCTATTTATCGTAGGTTACCAGGTCGATAATATACATATGCAGGCCTCCGCCTACGCCCTCACCTTCTGCGCCGCCATCGTCAGCGGCGCCGTCTACCTCAGCCTCGGCCAGACCATCGTCGGCCTCATCCGCAACGCCGAGACCGTCAACGTCACTACCCGCCTCGTCTTCTTCCTGTTCATCATGACCGGCATGTTCGCCTCCTTCGGCGCACTGGGCCAGATCGTCTCCGATATCGCAAAATGGTCCCCCTACGGCGCCGTCCAACGCATCCTCGCCGATTCCCTGAACCCCGGCGCCTGGAAGGCACAGTCTAACATGGCCCTCCTCGCCACCATCGGCTATATCCTCGTTTTCTCCATCATCGGCATCCGCAAATTCCAATGGCAGAGCAGTAAATAACAGTAAATAACTACAAGGTAAAATTGCCGCCAAGCGTATAGTAACGACGCTCATCCAACAGGTCGTTGCTCTTATTACGCACCAATCCCCTGCTTGCCACAAAAAGCTCCACCTCGCGCGCCTTCGCCAGCTTCCAGCGATAGCCCGCATATATATTCGGCACCAGCAGGGAGTTGATCTTACTAATAACCCCGGTATTTGGATCATACACCGACTCCCCAAAATGATACAAAAGATCTATCCCCGCCCTAAAACTCCCCACCCGCAGCCGGTTCACCCATCCCCCCGTCCAGGACAGGTGCGAAGGATACACATCCCCCGCCGAAGGCTCCTGAATAGTAAAAAGACTGGCAGTGCTACCATTGATCAACCACACCAAATATTCTTGAACTTTCAAAGCCGTCGCATTCAGGCCCGTCTCCCAAGTGCATTCTTTTTGGCTCACTACCGCGAAACGGATATCAATATGATGCAGACTGCTCCGCCATTCCGGAACAATCGCTACACTGCTAACCGGGTTCTGGGCGATAAAAGCAGCCTGCGACCCCGTCATAAAATTGCGCCGCTCAAATGTATATCCCAGCCTCAGCCTTCCCCCCGCCGTTACATAGGAAACACCCGCCTCCCAGGTCCAGAACACGGATGGATAGCGTATAGGCACATTTTGCGATATGATAGTATCGGTCGTAATCCCATTGCCCGCCCCAAAAAACTCATAAGTATATCTCGGGCGGTTCACTGCGGCCAGACTATAAGCAGCACCGCCACCACTCAGATCAGTTAACGAGTAATCATCCACAAACACCTGCGTCCTTTGTGCATAGGAGCCAAAGAATTTAAGACTGCTGCCACCCGTCGAATGACCAAAATGCAGCACGTCCACACCCAACGACGCAAAAGGGAACGTATTTCGGGAGCCGGTATCCCGCCCGTGATTCACATTCATTTGCACACCCAGTTGCAGGTCCAGCGCCCTGCCCAGACCGATATCGACCGCCGGCGTCAAAAAAAGCACATTACTCTTTAGCTCTTGCAAAGGCCCCGGGACAGGGCCGGCAACCTGTTGAATGCCGCTGCCCGTGGAAACAACATTGCTATACGCATAGGCACTCTTTTCGTCGATACGATCCCCCGAGAAATTCAGATTGGGCTGAAAACGCCATTTCCCAGCCGGCAAAGTATATCCCAGCCGCTCACGCACCAACATCTGGCTGACCCGCGCCTCAGTGAGATAGCCGTAGTCCTGGGCAACGTTCTGGTAATATGAACCCAGCGTCGTATCAAGATCCCGAAACGAAACAGTGGATGTGGAGCCCAGATAAACAACCCGCAGCTCGCTGGTCAGACCCGGGAGCAGTTCACTTCGCCAGAACAATGAGGGTTCCAGCAAATGCCCGCTCTGACGACGGGTGGTCTCATACGACCATGGATTAGTTGCCGAATCCACGGACTGGTCTATCCGCTGCGGAGCATAACCCATCCTCAATTCGATCGTATTACCCTTCGCCAACCTCCAGACCAGGTATCCGTTCAGCCGCCAGCGCCGCAATTCAAACGGCGTCGTGACCTCATTACCCGACCCACTGGCCACCGGCACAACATCCCTGATCCAGTCCGCCGACACACCATAGCTCACCTTATCGAAATTTTTATATCCCCCCAGATAATACTGATGGTACACATTCGTATACGTACTCACCCCATTTCCGTTCGAATTCACCAGCCCCGCTTGCCCCGCCGCCCTCAGCCCACACTTGCCCTTCCCCCGCTTCGTGGTAATGACAACGAGCTCTTGCTGCCCCGCCCCATACGCGGCACCAGCCGCGGCATTTTCCACGAACTCCACTTCTTCGATGTCAAAAATGGGATAGATATTCACATCCGTCACCGGATTGCCGTCCACCACATAGGCCAGCATCGACGGTGTCGTATAAGCGCCATACAACCAGGCGGCGATGGCATCGCTCAAATTCACAAAAGGCATTTTTTCAAGGTCCTCGCCCTTGATGCTGATGGTCTGGGTAAGCCCCTTATCCAGGGAAAGCCAGCCAATATCGATCCGGGAACTGTCTTGCTGAGCCCGGCCGCTCAGGACAAGCAGCAGAACGGCAAGTAATGCGGTGATTTTTTTCATATACAGGTTTTGCTGCGTCAAGATAATACCTCTTCCGCAACGGGCAATGTGCGCTCATCTTAAACAACCGTTAATGCCCCTATTCACTTCGCAAACTCCTCGCCGGATTCGCCAACGCCGCGCGAACCGCCTGATAACTGACCGTGACCACGGCAATGCCTACCGATAACCCCGCCGCCAACGCAAACACCCACCATTCGATCTCCACCCTGTAAGGATACCCCTGCAGCCACTTGTACATCGCAAACCAGGCCACCGGCGCCGCAAACAAAAATGATAACAACACCAGCTGCAGAAAATCCTTGCTCAACAACGCAGCAATACCAGTTACCGAAGCCCCAAGCACCTTCCTCACACCAATTTCCTTGATCCGGTTCTCCGCCGTATAGGTCGCCAGCCCAAACAACCCCAAACAGGAGATGAACACCGTCAGCCCCGCAAACAACCCCGCCAGCGTACCCGTCCGCTTCTCCTCGTCGAACTTCTGTGCATAGTCCTCATCTACAAAATGATATTCGAAGGGATACTCGGGATTATACCGCTTGAAAATGGCTCCCGCCTTCTTCAGATTGTCATCCGTCAGATTCTTGCTGTTCAATCGCATATTGATCACGCCAAACCATCCCTTATGTGCACCCCGCACAACCATCGGACCGATCGGCGCATACGGCGACTCGATGATAAAATCCTTCACCACCCCGATCACATGAAATTGTATATCGTCATCCACAATCCCCTGCCCTATCGGCTCCTTGAAATGCATCGCCTTCACCGCACGCTCATTCAGAATGATGCCCGACGAATCCGTCGGATAATGATCCGGATCGAAGTCCCGCCCCTTCACCACCTTCAGCCCCATGGTCGCCGCCAAACTCCGGTCCGCGCACACCATCAGGAAATCCGTCTTATCATTGGGATCCTTCCCCTCCCACACAAAACCCCAGGTATCACTATAATTGTCCGTGATCGGAGAACTCGTCTTGCAAACCTGCGTCGCCACCCCCGACCGCAACAACTCCTGCCGCACAAGGTCATAGTTCTTCTCCAGATCACCCGTCAGAAAATGATAGACAAGATTACCCTGGTCATATCCACTCTCCCGCTCCCGCGCATGATCGATCTGCTGCTTGACGATGATCGTACAGATTATCAACACGATCGCAAAGGTGAATTGCAATACCACCAATATCTTACGAGGCGTCACCAGTGCATTCGCCGCCTTAAAGGTCCCCTTCAATACCTTCACCGGCTGAAAGGAGCTCAAATAAAAAGCCGGATAACTGCCCGCCAGCAAACCCGTAAACAGGA
>Ga0302315_10004842_pt1 | contig 11662 bp, 10 predicted proteins | sample III_Palsa_N3_1_FD_200532 | JGI IMG/M metagenome (GOLD analysis project Ga0302315, IMG submission 200532) | Peat permafrost microbial communities from Stordalen Mire near Abisko, Sweden - III_Palsa_N3_1 | ecosystem: Environmental > Terrestrial > Soil > Palsa > Peat permafrost | place: Sweden... | reverse complement strand
GGAGGGAGAAGCGGCTGAAAAAACCGAAGGGCAGGAAACAACTGTACGTGTGCCGAAATTTGAACGCCGTGTAAGCAATCAGAATACCGGTAACGGCCAGCAAAAAAGCCAGGACCCAGCCATTAACCTCGACTTTGATAATGTTATTGTAAACGAAGGTGTGCTGGAAATTATGCCTGATGGCTATGGATTTCTGCGCTCATCTGACTATAACTACCTAACGTCACCGGATGATATATATGTATCGCAATCGCAAATAAAGCTATTCGGCCTTAAAACCGGCGATACCGTGCGCGGCAGCATCCGCCCTCCAAAAGAGGGTGAAAAATACTTCCCGCTGGTACGTGTAGAAGCTATTAATGGCCGTGTTCCTGCCGAAGTGCGCGACCGTGTACCGTTTGATCACTTGACACCGTTGTTTCCATCAGAAAAATTGAGCTTGTTTACTGATCCGGGTAATTATTCAACCCGTATTATGGACCTGTTCTCGCCAATAGGTAAAGGACAGCGCGGATTGATAGTTGCGCAGCCCAAAACAGGTAAAACCATGCTGTTAAAGGACGTAGCCAACGCTATTGCCAAAAATCATCCCGAAGTTTATTTAATTATCCTGTTAATTGACGAACGCCCGGAAGAAGTAACCGATATGGCCCGCAGTGTGCGCGCCGAAGTAGTATCATCAACATTTGATGAGCCTGCCGAACGCCATGTTAAAATTGCCAACATTGTTTTAGAAAAAGCTAAACGCATGGTTGAATGCGGGCATGATGTAGTTATTTTGTTAGACTCTATTACCCGTTTGGCCCGTGCCTACAATACCGTTGCCCCAGCATCTGGTAAAATATTATCTGGCGGTGTTGATGCCAACGCCTTGCATAAACCAAAGCGCTTTTTTGGCGCAGCCCGTAATATTGAGGATGGCGGTTCATTAACCATCATAGCAACAGCGTTAACAGAAACCGGCTCAAAAATGGATGAGGTTATCTTTGAAGAATTTAAGGGTACCGGCAATATGGAACTGCAACTGGATCGTAAATTATCCAACAAACGCATATTCCCTGCTATTGATATTACAGCTTCAAGTACCCGCAGGGACGACTTGCTGCTTGACCGCGAAACCCTGCAACGTATATGGATATTACGTAACCACCTTGCCGATATGAATTCGCAGGAGGCTATGGAATTTTTGCAAAGCCAGATACGCGGTACTAAAACCAACGAGGAGTTTTTAGTATCAATGAATTCGTAGGGTAGCTATTAAAGATTAGTTATTAAAGATTAGGAATGTGTTTTATTTAACCTAACTAATCTTTAATAACCAATCTTCAATCTTTATTCATAATTGACAATTCGCTAAAATACCCATATCTTCGTCGCCGAAATGCAGAAGCGCGTAAAGAAACATCTCCCCAATGCGATTACCTGTGCTAACTTATTCAGCGGCTGCATTGGGATTGTTTTTGCCTTTCAGCAAAATTTAATTGTAGCGGCTTACGCGCTTTTTCTTGCTGCTATATTTGATTTTTTTGATGGGTTTGCCTCGCGTGTATTGCAATCTTTTTCGGGAATAGGTAAAGATCTCGATTCGTTAGCGGATATCGTAAGTTTTGGCGTTTTACCTTCAGTAATTTTATACGAATTATTTTTACAGGCACCACCCGTTGCCGGTATAGGCAGCTATTTAAACTTCATTGCTTTCCTGATACCTGTATTTTCGGCTTTAAGGCTTGCCAAATTCAATACCGACACAAGGCAAGCCGAAATATTTATTGGCCTCCCTACGCCCGCTAATGCTATTTTAATCGCCTCGTTCCCATTAATTATCGAACAGCATCCCGGTTTATCGGGTTACATATTAAACCCTTGGGTACTTGCGTGTTTTGTAGTGGTAATGTGCGCGTTGTTGGTAGCCGAGATACCGTTGATGTCGTTGAAATTTAAAAACCGCGATTTCAACAAAAATATTTATCGCTATTTATTGCTGCTGTTCTCGGCAATATTGGTTCTGTTTTTTAAATTTGCTGCCGTACCGGTGGTTATATTTATATATATCCTGCTATCAATAATTCAATTTAAATTTGCACATAATGAAGTTCCAGGCCGAAATTGACGTAATGCCCAAAAAAGAAATACTTGATCCGCAGGGAAAGGCGGTAACCGGCAGTATGAAAAACCTCGGCTTAGCCGAAATTCAAAACATCCGTATCGGCAAACATATTTCGCTGGAGATTGATGCTGATACCGCAGCTATTGCACATTCAAAGGTTGACCAGGCTTGCAAAAATTTATTGGCTAACCTCATCATGGAAAGCTATAGCTTTAAGATAGAGCAAGTTTAAAGCCTTGATTCGGCTTCGGCTTTTAGTTTAGCCAGGGTAATTGAATTAACAGCAATGTTTGATTTGGCCTGGTTAAATTTGGTAATGATCTCGTATGGATTTGCCCCCCCTGCCTTGCTGGCCAGTTCTACCTGCTGAATTAATGCCTGAGTAGTTAACATACCAAAAAATCCAAGTGTCGATTTTATTTTATGTGCCGATAAGCCCGCATTCAACCAATCTTTTTGTGCCATATAATCGCCAATCATCTTTAATAATTCGGGCGTTTGCTGCAAAAACATGTCTATCGACTCTATAATAAATTCATCACTGCCATCGGCAATTTCATGCAAAAGAGAGAGATCAAGGTCTTGATTAGATGGGATATCGGACATGTTAACTGTTTATAATTATTTCAAAATTATAATTTTTTTATTAGCAAATTATCTTTCAGATCGTTTTTAAGTCGCAAAATTGTTACATTCAATACCGGGTGGATAAATTGCGGGGCAATTTCGGCAAGCGGTTCCAGTGTAAACCTGCGGTTCTGCAGTTCAGGATGGGGGATATGCAGTCCCGGCTCACTAATAATATCCGAGTTATAGAATAATATGTCGATATCAATTGTCCGCGATCCCCACTTTTCTTCACGAACCCTCCCCATTTCCTGTTCTATAGCCAATATTTTTTTAAGAACAGTTTGTGCCGGTAAATTGGTTTGCACTAATATAACCTGGTTTAGGTAATTGGGCAAGTCTGCCTTGCCCCATGATTGTGTTTCATAAATAGATGATGAAATTGTTACAATGCCAATTTGGGCTTCAATATGCTTAATTGCCTGTTGCAGCAGCTGTTTCCGGTGGCCCAGGTTGCTGCCTAATAGTAAAAAAACGTTATTCATGTTGTAACAAACATTATAGATCAGGCTCTTAATATTTTACCGTGTAGATTTTATTAAGTTTGCATAGATATATATTTATAATATTAAATGAAAGAATTTTTCAAATTTGTTTTTGCCAGCATGCTGGGCGTTTTTATAGCCGGTATTTTACTTGTTGCTGTTGTTGCCGTATTCATTGTTGGGATTATAACGGTAGCAAGCAGTGATAAAAAAACGGAGGTGGAACCGAACTCGGTTTTACACATCGCGTTTAATTACAGTATTAGCGAACGTACGCCAAATAACCCTTTAGCAGGGTTAAGTTTTTTAAGCGACCGTGATAAATCAATTGGCCTTAAAGATATACTTGCTAATATTAAAAAAGCCAAAACAGACAGTAATATTAAAGGCATATATTTAGATGAAAGCTCAATAGAAGCCGGTCAGGCAACCATTGAAGAAATACGAAATGCCTTAATCGATTTTAAAAAATCAGGTAAATTTATTATCGCCTACTCAGAAGTTTATAGCCAGGGTTTTTATTACCTGGCATCGGTAGCTGATAAAGTTTACCTTAACCCAAAGGGTATTTTTGAATTGAAAGGGTTTAGCTCGCAGGTTACCTTTTTAAAAGGTGCACTGGATAAATTAGGAGTAGAAGTGCAGGTAATTAAGGTAGGTACCTATAAAAGCGCCGTTGAGCCTTATTTTCTCACCAAAATGAGCCCCGCCAACCGCGAACAGGTTACCGCTTACCTTGGCTCGATGTATGATCATTTTTTAACCGGAATAAGCGCCAGCCGCAAAATAAACAAGGATTCGTTATTTAATTATGCCGATAAAATGCTTGTAAGGGAGCCGGAAGACGCGTTAAAATATAAGCTGGTTGACGGCTTAAAATACAAAGACGAGGTACTGGATGAACTTAGGCAACGTACCGGGCTTACCAGTAAAGCTGATATAAAGAGCGTTGACATTGGCGAGTACACCGGCTCGGAAATTAAAACCGAAGACGATAAAAAGGGAAGCCCACAGGGCCGTATTGCTATTGTATATGCCTCGGGAGAAATTGCAGGTGGTGATGGAGATGATAACAGCATTGGATCGGAAGGTATTTCAAAAGCGCTGCGTAAGGTTAGGCTTGATAATAAGGTAAAGGCGGTAGTATTGCGTGTCAACTCGCCGGGCGGCAGCTCATTGGCATCAGATGTAATTTGGCGCGAAGTAATGCTGACCAAAAAAGTTAAACCTATTATTGTATCAATGGGCGATGTAGCGGCATCAGGCGGATACTATATTTCCTGCGCAGCTGATTCGATCATTGCCGAACCAAATACCATAACCGGGTCTATAGGCATCTTCGCTATTTTGCCAAATATGCAAAAGCTGTTTAACGACAAGCTGGGTATCACCTTTGACGGTGTAAAAACCGGCAAATATGCCGACCTGGGCGATATTAGCCGCCCGTTGTCCTCTGATGAAAAACTGATATTGCAAAGCGAGGTAAACCGCGGCTATGATGAATTTACAAAAGCCGTTGCCAATGGCCGTCATAAAACGCAGGCTTACATCAATAGTATTGGACAGGGGCGGGTTTGGACGGGCGAGCAGGCCTTGAAAATTGGGTTGGTAGACCGGTTGGGTAATATTGACGATGCCATTACAATGGCCGCTAAAAAAGCTAAATTAAAAGGCTATAACATAGAGACTTATCCTGAGCAAAAAAGTATCTTCAATAAATTTGGCCTGGGCTTAAACGCCGAAATAAAAGCCCATATCCTGCAATCAGAACTGGGCGAAAATTACAAATACTATGAACAAATAAAAGGCGTTACCCAAATGATGCGCACACCGCAGGCAAGAATGCCGTATGAGGTGGAGATTCATTAATGGATTATAGTTTATAGAAATCCCTCTTTGTTTTCTTAAAGATTAAGCTGCCAGCTAAGGCGGCTTTTTTTATGTGGAAAAATTAAATAATAAATAATGTGTAAATTATAAATTAAATAATATTTTTGTTATGCCTAATAATATATATCAAAAATTAAACATTACTTAGAAAGAAATACCAATATAAACGATACTCTTTTTAGCTGATAGATACATCTACCATTATAATACATCTGCTTCTATAATAATTTATACTGACGGCCACGGGCAAATTCGTGTTGCACTTATTAAATTTTATATGAAAACAATATTTTTTACTTTAACAGTAGTTTTTTTATGTACAGGTATTAGCCGCGGGCAGGAACTAAGGCCTTATACAATGTATAAAGCCAAATCAGATACGTTTATCACAAAAAAGCTGACCGGCAATAGCATTATGTGTGTTCTTAATACTAAAAACACCTATTATAAAAAAGCGCATAATTATACGAATGTGAGCACTGTTGAAGAAACAGACAGGTCTAAACTGCTAAATTCTTTTACACAGGTTTTTAATACTGACCGCTTAAAACAATTGGTATCAGAAAGCTGCATGCAAATGCATATTTATGTTAACCCTTCCGGCAAAATATTGGAGATCATGTTCTACTTAAAAAAGAATACTTCTATCACGGCGACGGAGTTGGAAGCCCTGGAGAAAACTGTTAAAAGCAATATATCATTCAATTTAAAACCAGAAGAAACAAAGGCGGGTGAGTTTTATATTATATCTCAATTAGTTAAGTACAACCAGGTTTTGACCAGAAACATAGAATAATTCAATAAGGACATAAAATAAGATAGCGCATCACAGGTATTCATCCTCGTATTTTTTGGCAGCGGCAGCCATTAGTTTCAATTGCTCTTTTTCGGCGGGTGTCAAATGATGTTCCCCTCTATCCATTAGTTCATAAATAGCTATCATGGTTTCCTGGTAACTTGCTTCAGTTGTTATTATGGGTTGCTTTTCCATTTCGTTTTCTGATAATGAACTAAGATAGCATAAGTTTTGTATTTAAAAGGTTTTATAGTTATGTACTATTATCCATTAACTAAAAAAGCTTTTGTATTTTTACGTTCACCCAATTATGCAAAATAAACCAACAGCCAATAAGGTTCATTCGCTATTGCGACTTAATAAAGTGCGCAAAAAAAAAATCAGCCTGTTTTTAATATTCTGCGCTTTCCTGTTAACGGGCACATGGATGTTGTTTTCTGCTATGACATCGCGTGGTTCAATAAGCAATACAGGGATATCTATTGTTACAGATAAAACTATTGGTGCCCCTGCCCGGCATGGATTGGATAAGCTGGAGGAAATATTAAAAACAAAAAAGATACCATTTGAAGAAGTTGCCTCTCCACAGCAATCTAAAAACCGGTTAATATTAGTTGCCGGGCTGACCTATGGTAACGGAGAGGCATCTCTGTTGATCAAATCGGGTAAACACAGCGTTAATAAAAAAGCGGAAGCTTTAACTATATGGCGCACCCATTGGCAGCAAAAACAGGTATTGTTGATCAGCGGATATGACGATACCGGGTTGATGTATGGCTTGCTGGATGCAGCCCGCGAAATGGATATGGGCAATGATGTCCAAACATCATTTAAAAAAGTAAAGGAAATAACAGAAAGCCCGGAAATAAGGGATAGGGCGGTGTCGGTATATACCATGAACCGAGCTTATTGGGAAAGTCGTTTTTATGACGAACAATACTGGAAAAAATACCTGGATATGATGGCCGAAAACCGGTTTAACTCGCTGGTAGTTATTTTTGGCTATGAAAATGGCGGTTTTATGGCGCCCTGTTATCCTTATTTTTTCAATACAGACGGTTACCCGGACGTAAGAATGGTAGGCCTCACTGCCGAACAACAGCAACATAACCTGGCTGCCATTAATAAGCTGATTGATATGGCGCACCAGCGTGGTATCCGTTTTACAGTGGGTATCTGGGATCATATTTATCGTGGCGGTGTGCAGGCAGGAGGGATGCCGGGCGCGGAAGATGCAGTTAATCACCCAACGGCTGGATTGGTTTGGGGTGTCAACGCGAATAATTTAACGGCATACACCAAAGCATCGTTGACGCAATTTATTAAGCTGATACCGGTTGATGCGATACAGTTTAGGATGCACGGCGAATCAGGCCTGCAAAAAAACGAGGGAGAGGCCTTTTGGCTGGATGTTTTTAAAATGATTAAGGCGGTAAAGCCCGAATTGCGCATTGATATGCGCGCCAAAGAACTACCCCGGTCTGTTATTGAAAGCGCCATAAGCACCGGTATAAAATTCAGGATAGCTACTAAAGTTTGGATGGAGCAAATGGGCTTGCCTTATCATCCTACACGTATTAACCCCGAAAAAAGTTATATCAGGCATAGTTATGGCGACCTTTTGCGGTATCCTAAACAATATGATATGTATTGGCGATTATGGAACGGCGGGACAAACCGGGTATTGCTATGGGGCGACCCGGCATATGCCCGGCGCTTTATACAAAGCGCACACCTGTATGAAGGCGACGGCTACGAAATAAACGAACCGCTGGCTACCAAAATGGAGGCACAGCCGCATGATGCCAAACCTTTTGACCTGTTGCAACCACAACACCGTTATTACCAATATGAGTTTGAAAGATACTGGCACCTTTTCCAGGTTTTTGGGCGGTTGGGATACAACCTTAAAGCGGATACCGGTATTTGGGACGGAGAGTTTACCAAACGGTTTGGCAAAACTAATGGCCCCCTGGCAGAACAGGCATTACACACAGCCAGTTGGATATTGCCGCGAATAATTGCATCCGCTTATCCTTATGACGATTTCCCTACTACACGGGGCTGGCTTGAAAAACAATATTTGGGCGATCTGCCTGTATATGCCAAAACAGTAAGTACCGATCTATGCCAGTTTGCGGGTTTTGATGAAGAAGCGCAAATGTTACTGCAAAATGGAGAAACCGCTAAGATCAGGCCCGCTGCTACCAGTATATGGCTGCAGCAAACAGCAAATAAAGTATTGAACCTTGTTGAACAAATAAAAAAGCATAACGATACACAAAACAAGGAATTGAGCTCGACATTAGTTGATTTGCAGATCCATGCCAACCTGGGCCTTTACTATTCAAGGCGCATACCTGCTGCTGTGTATTATTGTTTGTACAACAGGACGCATGATGTTGCTGCGCTTGATTCGGCTATCGCAAATGAGCGCCGGTCTATTGACGCATGGCGGCAAATTGTAGCGGCGGCGGGAGATTATTATACCGATGACCTGGCGATGGGAGCACGAATATATAATCTTTGCGGGCACTGGAAAGATGAACTTGTAAAAATGGAAGCCGGATTAAGCAAACTGGAACAACAACGACAATCTGCCGACCCTAAAGCTATGTTGATGAAAGCCCCTGTTTATAAAATAACACCGGTGCCGGCGTTTAATACGTTATTCAAGATTAAAAATAACGCACCCGGCAAAGTTGCAGTTGGTAAACCAATTACTATAAGTGTGAATATAACAGCCCCGGCAGGCGTAAAATGGGCGCGGTTATGCTACAGGGCTGTTAACCAGCAGTTGGAATATAAAACTATAGCTATGCGGGATGTAGGTAAAACAAATGAATATAAGGCGGTTATACCAACCAGTGATATTGACCCTACTTACGACCTGATGTATTATATTGAATTAATGGACAAAAAAGGTAACGGCAGGATTTACCCTGATTTGAATAAAGAAACACCTTATCGCATTATCGGTTTTATAAGGCCGTGATAACCTTAAACCTTATAATCGGCAATTTGACAAACTGTGTTAAAAATGAGAATTTTTCTCAAATATGATATTTTATTTAATGATATAATCTATATTTGTTAAATAAATAGAATAATTATCTCAAAAATAATGTTAATTGAATTTACAGTCGGCAATCATTTATCCTTTAAAGATAAGAAAACATTAAGCCTTGAGGCTTCTTCAATTAAGGAATTTGAAGATAACGCTTTTAAGGCTGGTAATTATAACCTGCTTAAGAGTTCTGTAATTTACGGGGCTAATTCAAGTGGTAAGAGTAATTTGTTAAAAAGTCTTACCGCGATGAAAAGTATTGTGAGAACATCGGCTCAAATGTCTTCCGCGGATAAAATTGATATCAAACCGTTTTTACTAAATACAGAAACAGTAAACAAGCCATCCTATTTTGAGGTGCTGATCCTTATCGATAATATCAGGTATAGGTATGGATTTGAAACCGATGAAAATATAATTCATACTGAATGGCTTTTTAAATGTAAATCAAAAACAGAATCACTTTTATTTATACGAGACAAAGATAAAATAGAAATTACCAAGGAATTTCATGAAGGAAAGGGGATAGAAGAAAGAACCCGTGAAAATGCTTTATTTCTTTCAGTATGTGACCAGTGGAATGGTGAAATTTCAGGAAAGGTAATAGGCTGGTTTAATGGCGGGTTAAATATTTTATCAGGGTTAACCCATGAAGATGGCAAGCCTTCTCTAATTGGATTTCATAAGTCTTTAAATATAGACAGCGCTGCCAATCATTTCATTAAGCGGTTTGATCTGGGCTTTGAAGAATTTGGGGTCAGAGAAGGCAATTTAGTAATCACCCGTCACAAACGGTATGATGGCAATGGTAATGAAATGGGGGGATATTGGTTTGACCTTGCAACACAAGAATCATCCGGGACGAATAAAATCTTCGATCTGTCTGGAGATATTATGGCAGGATTATTATTTAATAACATTATTATTATTGATGAACTTGACGCGAAGCTGCACCCGTTATTAACAATGGCAATTGTTAGATTATTTAACTCGACGGAACACAACCCTAAAAACGCCCAACTCATTTTTGCTACCCATGATACCAATCTTTTAAGCTACGGTAGTTTCAGGCGTGACCAAATATATTTTACCGAAAAAAATCAATATGAGGAAACAGACTTATACTCATTAGTTGAATATAAAGACGATGATGGCTTGAAAATAAGGAACGACAGATCGTTTGAAAAAGATTATATAAATGGCCGTTATGGTGCAATCCCTTTTATTGGCGACTTTTCTAATTTAATAAACAATGGCCAGGATAGCGAAAATTGATAATGCTATCAAGAAACGATTTGCACGGAAAGAACGGAGCCGGTTTGTTGACGTTAAGGAAAGGCGGGTTTATTTTTTAATAATTTGTGAGGGCGAAAAAACCGAACCTAATTACTTTAAAGGATTAAAAAAGGATTTGCCGATTGGGACTTTAGTTGTTGCAGATATGACAATTAAAGGGACTGGTAAAAATACTGAAAGCCTTATAGATTTTGCGATTGGTTATGAGAAAAGGTCTTTGCAAAAGTTTGACAGGACATGGGCCGTATTTGACCGGGATAGCTTTACTGAAGAACAATTTAATAATGCGATAACCAGGGCAAATGGTAACCAAATTAATTGCGCATGGTCAAATGAAGCATTTGAATTATGGTTCTTACTACATTTTCAACTGGTTACTAATGGAATGTCGAGAGATGATTATAAATCATTTTTAGAACGCGAAATAAAACGGGTTTCAAAAAAAGAATATCAATATAAAAAGAATGATATAAATACCTACCCAACCCTTAAAGAATTCGGCGATCAAACACAAGCTATTAAATGGGCTAAAACATTAAAGGCTCAATTTACAGACAGTAGACATGCCGATCATAATCCGTGTACGTTGGTATATCTGTTAGTAGAGGAATTATTTAATCCACAAGGTTTAATAAAAGATTAAGCAAATAATCTTCATATCTGTCTGCCACACAAAAGGCTTTTTCGTATTTTTACGGCCAAACCAATTATGGAAAATAAGTCAATAGCCCGTAAGCTTCGCCTGCTATCGCAACTCATGGAACTGCATGAGGTTAATCCGTTTAAAATAAAGTCAATCGCCAATGCGGCCTTTACGGTGGATAAGCTGCCATATGCTGCTGCCGGTAAAACTTTTGAGGAATTGGAGAAGATTTATGGCATAGGCAAAAGTGTGGCCGCTAAAATTATTGAACTGGTGCAAACCAATACAATGGTTGAATTGGAGGAGCTATTAGCAACAACGCCGCCGGGCGTGGTTGATATAATGGGCATCAAAGGTATCGGCGCTAAAAAGGTGGCTGTTATTTGGCATGAACTGGGCATAGAAACTATTGGCGAACTGTATTATGCCTGTAACGAAAACCGCTTAATTGAGGCTAAAGGTTTCGGTTTAAAAACGCAGGATGAAATACGCAGGCTTATTGAGTTTAAAATGGCCAGCAATGGCAAGTTTTTATATTCGCAGGTTGTGCCGGAAGCAAATGCTTTAATAGATCAGCTTAAAAATACTTTCCAGGGGGCTTTAATTGATTTTGCGGGTGAGTTCAGGCGCACGTGCGAGATCATTACAGAATTGATCATTGTATTGGGTAGCCGCGACCAGCAAATAGCCCTGCAAACCGTTTTAGAATCGGAATTTATAAACGATATAAAAGTTGATGGCGAATGTGTGA
>Ga0302315_10004839_pt1 | contig 11667 bp, 9 predicted proteins | sample III_Palsa_N3_1_FD_200532 | JGI IMG/M metagenome (GOLD analysis project Ga0302315, IMG submission 200532) | Peat permafrost microbial communities from Stordalen Mire near Abisko, Sweden - III_Palsa_N3_1 | ecosystem: Environmental > Terrestrial > Soil > Palsa > Peat permafrost | place: Sweden... | reverse complement strand
TCTGGAGTTGTTCCAGCCGTCGCACATTGGCGTCGCTGGCATGGACCGCGGCCTGTGCGGCGATGTAATTGCTACGGGTCTGGTCCGCCTCCTGCTGGGAGACGGCATGTTTGGCCAACAGGGCCTGCCACCGGTCGCTGGTTACCCCGGCAAGATCCTGATTTGCCTCCATGCGCTCCAACTCGGCACGCGATTGATCCAGTTGCTGATCGACTTCGGGCGTATCGACCTCGGCCAGCAGTTCGCCCTTGCGGACGTGCGAGCCGATGTCGAAGTACCACTTCTTCAGGTAGCCATTGGTCCGCGAGTAGATAGGCGTATCGGTGAAGGCCGCAACGTTGCCGGGAAGAGCGAGATCGCCAGCCTGCGAGCCGGCTGTGGGATGGACGACGTTGACCGACAGGATGGCAGCGTCATCGGTCGCGCTCGCCAATCGCTTCGAGCTTGCGGAACGCACATGAAGTCCGTAGGCTATCGCACCGAGCAGAGCGAGCGCGATGAAGATGACGACCCCCTTGCCGCCCCCCCGATTCTCAACCTGTTGAACCGGCTGCGTTGGCTCAGTGTGAGCTGGGGCAACTTCGTGCTCGATTGTTGGCGCTTCCTGTTCCACTGTGTTTATCTTCCTCTCTCCGTCAATGATTCCTGTGGTGGAGCTCATGCGTATTCCTCCGCGTGGTGTTCGTTCTGCGGCATCGACTTGCTCTTTTTCCTGCCGTGAATCAAAGCAAAGACAGTCGGGACGAAGAGCAGGGTGGCAATCGTTGCGCAAAACAATCCGCCAATGACGGCCCGGCCGAGTGGCGCATTTTGTTCCCCACCGTCGCCCAGGCCGAGTGCCATGGGAACCATGCCGATGATCATGGCCAGCGCAGTCATGATGACGGGCCGGAAGCGCGTGGCGCCTGCCTCAACAGCCGCGTTGATAGCGTCACCGTGCTCATCGAGGCGAATCCTGGCAAACGAAACGACAAGGATGCTGTTGGCCGTAGCCACGCCCATGCACATAATGGCACCCATCAACGCAGGCACAGACAGCGCGGTACGCGTGAGAAATAGAAACAGCACAATGCCGGCCAAGGCCGCGGGCAGCGCGGTGATGATGATGAATGGATCGGTCCAGCTTTGGAAGTTGACGACGATCAGCAGATAAACCAGCACGATGGAAAAGATGAGGCCACCGACCAGCCCGGCGTACGAGCTGTTCATCGTATCGACCTGGCCCTTCAGGGTGACGAAGGTGCCACGCGGCAACGACTTCGCGTTAGCGTTGAGGATCTTCGTGATCTGCCGGCTGACTCCGCCCAGGTCGCGGTCCTGCACGTTGGCATAGACATCGACAACGCGCCGGATATTGTAGTGGTTCACGACTTCCATCTCATGTCCTCGCTCGACACCCGCGAGGTCACTTAGAATCTCCGGATTCGTCGTTGCACCTGCCGTTGGCGTGCTCTGCAAAGCACGGTTAATGGGGATGTTCTGGAGGTCCTGCATCGTATCCATCTTGTACTGCGGCGTCTGCGCCACGATGTTGTAGTTCACCATGTTGTTCCAGTTCAGGAAGAACAATGGCGTTACCTGGAAGCTGCCACTCAGCGTGTTGAGCACGCTGGTGGAGACGTCTTGCTCCGTGTACCCACCCTGAGAGGCCTTGGTGCGATCCACGTCCACCTGAAGCGTTGGATAATCGAAGGGTTGCTGGGTGCGAAGGTCGGTAAGACCGGGAACTTCGCGGAGTTCGGCTAGAAGTTTGTCCGCCTGGGCCTTGCTTGCGCTGACATCGTTGCCTTCAATTTGGATGTCTATGGGCGCGGGCACTCCGAAGTTGAGAATCTGCGTGGTGATATCGGCGGGCAGCGTATAGAACGTCGCCGTGGGAAACATGCGGGGCAGATTGCGCCTGAGCGCACGCACATAGTTTGCTGTAGGCCCGTGATCGGGCTTGAGACTCACCAGAATGTCGCCATCCCCCGCACCCAGCGTGCCGTTGGTGAGGTGCTGGGTATTCAGGGTGCTGTAAGGCAGTCCGATGTTATCGAGTATGTTGTCAATCTGCGCGGCCGGAACCTCTTTGCGAATCTCGTCCTCGACCAGATCGAACAGGCGTGCGGTTTCTTCAATGCGCAGACCCGTAGGGCCACGGACATGAAGAATGAACTGTCCGCTGTCAGTCTGAGGGAAAAAGTCTTCGCCAAGGAACGGCACGAGAACGAAGGCGGCGAGACAAATACCCAGGAACGAAGGAATGAATATGCGCCGGCGGCGAACAAGTCCCTGCAGCAGCGAATGGTAGCTCACGCGTACGCGCTCAAACACCCGTTCAAAGCTCTGTTGAAAGCGCGCGAACAACCCTTTTGCGGTGCCCGCATTATGCTCGTTTGCACGCAGCAGATACATGGCCAGCGTGGGCACCAGTGTGCGACTTAGCAGGTAGCTGGCAAGCATGGCAAAGACGACCGCCTCCGCCAACGGCACAAAGAGATATCGCGCCACGCCGCCGAGAAAAAACATCGGCAGGAACACGATGCAGATACAGAGCGTTGAGACCAGAGCCGGAACTGAGATCTGCGACGCTCCCTCAAGAATAGCGTCGCGTAGCGCGTAACCTTGCTCAATAAAGCGCTCAATGTTTTCGATCGTGACGGTAGCGTCGTCGACCAGGATGCCGACGGCCAGGGCCAGGCCGCCGAGCGTCATGGTATTGATGGTCTCGCCAATCAGGCCAAGAATAATGATCGATGTCAGAATCGATAACGGAATCGAGATCGCGATGATCAGCGTGGATCGCCAGCTTCCCAGGAAGATCAGAATCATGATCGCGGTAAGTCCAGCGGCGATGATAGCCTCGCGGATAACTCCCTGCACGGCGGCGCGAACGAAGATGCTCTGGTCGGAAAGTAAAGTCATCTTCAGTTGTGGCGGGACTGTGCTCGCCACACGCGGCAGGATCGACCGGATTCCCTTGACCACATCCAGAGTTGAGGCATTGCCGCTCTTCAGGATGGAAATGAGTACGCCACGATGCCCATCCTGACGTACAGTGTTTGTCTGCACTTGAAATCCGTCGCTGACGCTGGAAACATCGCGCAGATAGATGGTGGTGCCGTTGACCTGCTTGAGCGGTATATTTGCGAGCGCCTCTACGGTGCGCGGCGAGCCGTTGGTCCGGACGTCGAATTCCGACGGGCCGATCTTGATTGTGCCGGAAGGCATCACCACACTCTGCCGGGCCAGTGCATCCAGCACATCGGCCGGAGCGATGCCTTTGGATTGCATCGCGGTCTGGTCCATGTTGATGCTGATCTGCCGCTGCTTGCCGCCATACGGGGAGGGCACCACTGCACCCGGTACAGTCACAAGTTGTATGCGTACGAAGTTCGTCGCATAGTCGTTCAGTTGCGCTTCTGTCAGGCCCTCACCTGAAAGGCCGAGTTGCACGATCGGCACGCTGGATGCCGAAAAATCGATGATCTGCGGAGGCAGCGTGCCTGGAGGAAGCTGCCGCAATAGATATTGCGATGCTGCCGTGATCTGAGCGTTGGCAGTGTCGAGCGACGCTCCGGGCTGCAGAAATACCTTCACGACCGCTTCACCGTTATACGTCGTCGACTCGATGTGCTGGATATTGTCGACCAACGTGGTGAGTGCTTTCTCGTACGGCGAGGTTAGACGCCCTTCGAGTTCTTCTGGATTGAGGCCGGTATATGTCCAGCCGATTGAAACTACTGGAATATTGATGTTGGGAAAAATGTCGGTAGGCGTGCGCATGATGACCACCGGCGCGGCGATAAGAATCAAAAGGGCAAGAACGATAAACGTGTACGGTCGATTGAGAGCAACTTTGACGATCCACATATTGGCTCTTGCTCTCCTTTCTGCCACAAATCGCAGCGTCGGTGGTCTTGGTTGGCATGGCTACCTGATCTGCCTCGCCTGATCACGTGTTAGCACGACGGATGCCATATGTTTTCCCTTTTGGAATCAACAGCCATGGATCGAGCACAAGTTTCGCCGGTCGCGTCTGCTGTCAAAGTGCTGACACGGAGTGTCGAATTGGGCCAGAGCCAGACAGCCACGACTTGTCCCTCCCAAGCCGGCATCGCACTTGAAAGGGACGTTTTCCGCGTGATGTGTATCATGGCCACCCTGCGACCAGGTGACTGGACCCTTCAGCCACGAGTTGTTTCGAATAGAAACCAAATACGACGTTGGGCCTGATCGATCCAGTTCTCAAGGAGGCTGGCCGTCGCGACATCGCCAGCGTCATCGCAAAGGGTGTGTACCGCTCGCATACGCAGGACTAAGGCTTTATCGTCCTCTCGCAGCTCACTCAACATATCGGCAGGGTCAACGTAGTCCGCATCATTGTCCTGGACCCGTTGAAGGCGAGCGATGTGTCCGATGGACCGTATGGTCGTTCCGCCGATCTTCCGTACGCGTTCGGCGATGTCATCAGTGACAGCAAAAATCTGGTCCGCATGCTCATCGAGAAGCAGGTGGTAGTCGCGAAAATGCGGTCCGCTCATGTGCCAATGGAAGTTCTTCGTTTTTAGATAAATAGCGAACACGTCCGCGAGCAGCGCATTGAGACCTCCTGTAATTTCCTTGACTGCTTGATGATCGATGTCTGTTGGAGTCGCTAACGGTGCTGCTTGGAGGGCTGCAAGTTCCTTCGCATTTCGCATTGGTTTTCTCCCGCTCGTTCAGGTTGCTTGTATGTTTAGACCCCTGTCTCTTGGGCGACAGGGGTCAGAAAATACCATAGATCGGCTGTGTCTTTGGGGTGTGGGGCTATGCTCAATCAACCCTGCCAGGAAGAGTTGCGGATCACACTACAAAAGTTGCCACGGCGGAAGCCTGGATCCTTGTCTGCGAGCACATCCGCTTTGACATTTCCGAAGGTCGTCTCAGGCTTGTGCTTGATGCCCTCGTAGAAGGCCCCTAGGATATCCTCTTTGAAATGGGCTGTACGTGGGAACGCCTGTACGACCGCCTTACGGTCCGAGTCCGCGAAGCTGGCATAGTCGATTCCGAGCACATCCATTTCAACGCCTGCCGTTAAGAGAGCAACAACCGGATGCATGTACTGAGGAATACCGGGGGTCGTGTGAAGTGCAATCGATGTCCACACGTGGTCGATGTCCTGTTCAGTGATGCGATGGCGGCGCAGGAAGTCCCGTGCGGCATTTGCACCATCCACTTCAAAACGGTCTGCGTCGCTGCTGTAAGCAGGTACGAGACCAATGTCATGGAACATGGCGCCCGCGTAGAGAAGTTCGGCATCGAACTTGAAGCCCCGGCGCTGGCCTGCGAGTGCGCCAAAATAGTAGACGCGGCTGGAGTGGTTGAACAACAAAGTCGATTCTGTATCACGGATGAACTCCGTGATTTCTTTGGCAAGTTTGCTGTCTGGAATACTAACGCCCGAAATGAGTGCTGCTTGAGAAGCCTGAGTTGATGTGGTCATGGGATGCCTCCTGCGTGATTTGCTTACCTAGTCACGCTAGAACTATTGGAGTGCGAACGCCACGACATGGTTACAGCAATTTAGGACATTGTGATCTACGCGAGCGGAACACGCCCGAGTGTGCTCTTGAATCGGCTGGCGTATTCGGCTGCAGTCACACCGAGTACGCGGAGAAATGTGCGGTGCATCGCATCTGCAGAATTAAAGCCGCAGGAGTCGGCTACCTCTTTGAGCCCGCGGGAGGAACCGTCGATGATCTGCTGCGCCGCTTCGACGCGCATGCGGTCAATGAACTGGCCGGGATTTGCAAGTTGAATTTCTTAGTCAGGCGCGTTGGAAAAGACCTCCAACGCGCCAGCTACGTTCAGGACCTGAACGGGACGTGGTCCGACGAGGACTACTTTCCTCATATCCGTAGTTTAGGTGAGCCTACTTGCCGCTGACCGGAAGATCGAGCTTGGCCGCCATTCTGACTAATTCAGCCAGCGATTCCGCCTGCATCTTGGCCATGACACGTCCGCGTTGGATCTTTACGGTGATTTCGCTCGTACCCAGCTCGAAAGCGACCTGTTTGTTGAGCATGCCGGAGACCACCAGACCCATGACCTGGTGTTCGCGCGCGGTGAGCGACGTATAACGCTCTCGCAATTCGGAAAGCTCGCCCTGCTGGTGGCGCGTGACGCGGTCGCGGTCGAAGGCGACCTGAATCGCATTCAATAAATCCTGGTCGTCGAAAGGCTTGGTCAGAAACTCCACTGCACCCGATTTGATGGCCTTCACGGTCATCGGAATGTCGCCGTGACCCGTAATGAAGATGATGGGAATGCGCACTCCAGCGTCTGCCAGCTTTCTCTGAAGCTCCAGTCCGCTGACTCCGGGAAGGGACACATCCAGGACAAGACAACCTGGCCCATTGGGTTCCTCGTTTCGCAAGAACTCTTCCGCCGTTTCAAACGATTCGGAGCGCAAACCCACCGCCTTCAGCAGACCCTGGATGGACGCACGCACGTCCACATCGTCGTCGATGACAAACACCGTGGGAGTGCTTGGAGAATGCATTGGTGGACTCCGGTCTGAGGCGTGTCGAAATGCGGACGCTGGGTCAAATGCATGACATCTGAGTAGGTTATATGGGGACTGTTGATTCCCCCCGGTCGCAGTATATCGCTGAAATCAGGCAGATTCCCGACTTCCCGACGATTGGCAGCCCACGTGCCTTTAGCTCTTGCAGAGAGGCGACGCGCAAGCGCGAGTGTCGCACGTTGGATCGGAACAAAGGGAGGAAACAGTATGACAGAGCAAGACCACAGAACAAGCGATGACGGCGTCAGCCGGAGATCGTTTTTGGAGAAGACCTCGGCCGCTCTCATAGCGGCGGCGAGCTTTCCTATTCTGGCTGCGGCGCAGCAAGCGACGGACCGAAACGGAAACAAGCATACCGGCGCCAACGAGCAGGAGTTGGGGCCGAAGAACCCGGGTCTGGAGGCGCAGGAGCCGGATTCGGGATACCCGCCGGCGACCGACGCGGGCGGCCAGCCACCGTTCAAGTACCCCTTTGCCCTGGCGCACAAGCGCATCGAGTCGGGCGGCTGGACCCGGCAGGTGACGGTGCGCGACTTCCCGCTGTCGAAGAAGATGGCCGGGGTGGAGATGCGTCTGATCTCCGGCGGTGTCCGTGAGTTGCACTGGCACGTCGGATCCGAGTGGGCTTTTATGACGGCCGGTAGCGCGCGTATCACGGCGGTAGACCAGAAGGGGCGGGCGTTTGTTGAGGACGTGAACGAAGGCGATCTCTGGCTGTTCCCGGGCGGCGTACCGCACTCGATTCAGGGACTGGGCGAGAATGGCTGCCAGTTCCTGCTGGTGTTCGACGACGGCAACTTCAACGAATTCGAAACATTCCTGCTGACTGACTGGCTGCACCACACGCCGAAGGAGGTGCTGGCGAAGAATTTTGACGTTCCAGAGTCCACTTTTGATAATGTGCCGCCGCGTGAAAAGTTCATCTTCGCGAGCGAATTGCCTCGTCCGCTGGCCGAAGAAAAGAAGCAGGTGTACGAGGCCAACGGGCCGGTTCCGGATACTTTTGCCTTCTTCACAGGCAAGATGAAGCCCACTAAGGTGACGGCGGGCGGCAGCGTAAAAATCGTCGACCGCCACAACTTCCCGATCACGGGCATCGCTGCGGCGATCGTGACGCTGAAGCCGGGCGGCCTTCGCGAACTGCACTGGCACCCCAACGCAGACGAGTGGCAGTACTACGTGAAGGGCACGGCGCGGATGACCGTCTTCTCTGCGGGCGCACATGCACGCACCATGGACTTCCACCCCGGCGACGTAGGCTACATCGATCAGTCGCTGCCGCACTACGTCGAGAATATCGGCGATACCGACCTGGTGTTTCTGGAGGTTTTCCCGACGGCCGAGTACCAGGATATTTCGCTGGGCGAGTGGCTTTCCCACACTCCTTCGCGGCTGGTGAACGAGCACATTGGCACCGGAGAGGACTTCCTGGCAAAGATCACCAAGACAGAAGTCGTCATCACGCCGGAGAAGTAGACCGGCATCAATTTGGGCCGAGCCATAACCCCGGAGCCGCGCGCAATTCGCGACTCCGGGCGCCCTGAAGGAGTTGTCCTGTGCGTAGATCGATTGATGTTCCAAAATCTTTTCGGCTCTGGTCAACTTTGGCACGGGTTTCGGCCATGGTTGCAGTCGTTATGTTTGCCTCTTCCGCGGGGGCACAGCAAGCGCTGTATCCGCTGAAGGAAGGCATTGTCCAGCCTTTGCACAGTAGCGAAATTCCCACCCGGGTGACGCTGGACTTCGAAGTGCGTGGGCGCACGGAGGAGCAGACTTCGCTGGGGTATGTCTCGGGCAAGGACCGTCTGTATGAGCTTACCCGCGTTTGGGGCGGAATGAAGGTGGTTCCGACGAATTGGTTGACGTTCTATGGCCAGTTCATGGATCTGCACGCGCTAGGGCTTCCGCTGCGTGATACGGCTGCGAACATGCGTGACAGCTTCGACCTCAGGCAGGGCTACCTTGATTTCCATTACAAACCGGTGCAGTTCATCGTGGGCCGGCAGGAGCTGCGGATTGGCGACGAGCGCGTGGTTGGTATCAGCGACTGGACCAACAACAGCCGCACCTGGGACGGCTTCTATATGCGTGTCGGGAACGTCAACCAGCTGAATATCTTTAGCACTTCGGTGGTCACGGTCCATCCCACTAGCCTGGACACGCACGGAGCGGGCCTGACCTTCCATGGCGTGCAAGCTAAGCTGGCGACGTACGTGCCGAATACCACGATTGAACCGTTCGTTCTCGTCCATGCGTTGCCCCGCGTGACGAGCCAGCAGGGTGTGGTTGGCAGCCAGACCGAGGCAACCTTTGGCTCATACTACGAGACAAAGCTGCCGTTCGGGTTTGATTCGTCGGGCACGGGAGATCTGCAGCGTGGCAGTTACAGCAACGATTCAATCCATGCAGGCGCGGCGATCGTCCGCGGCGGCTATGGGACGAAGCGCCTGCCATGGCAGCCTCACCTCGAGGTGGAGTACGACTACGCGACCGGCAATCCGCATACCAATGCCACTCGCATCGGCACCTACGATCAGGAGTATCCGAGTAACCACAACGCGTTCGGCCTGGTCGACTTGTTCGGCTTCCAAAACATCAAGCAGGATCGCTTGAACCTGCAGTTGCAGCCGCGCAGCAACTTGTTGGTGCTCTTCCAGGGCGGGTCGCTGCACGTGGCGACGATTCACGATGGAGTCTACTCGGGCGCCGGTTCGAGCTTGATTGCGGCGCCCACGGGCGGCTTCAAGAGCGACGATTTAGGCAGCGAGTTCGACGCCTCGGCGAAGTACGTCTACCGCAAGTCGCTCGTCACGAATATCGGTGTGGGTCACTTCTTCCCCGGGGAACTGATGACGAGCGAGAAGCATGGCGCTCCACTGACCTACGCCTATCTGGGATTCACCTATCGGTTCAAATTCGAACACTAGAGCGCCCACTTTGCTGCTGGCAACAGGAGGTATAGACAATATGCAATCCATACAGTCGCACATCGAAGATGAGTCGAACCCCGCCGTTCAAACCTGGGAGCGGAACATGAGGGAACTTCAAGACGCCGTTTCGCGATGTCTCCCCTTGTTCCACAGAAGGGCCTATCGCTACCTGGGAAACTCACATGACGCTGAAGACGCGGTACAGGACGCCCTCTTGTCTGCTTACAAACATCTGGATCAGTTCAGGGGCAATGCGAAGATGACGACGTGGCTGACCTCGATCGTTACGAATAGTGCTTTGACCCAACTACGCAGAAGGCCGCGCCAGCCCCACCTATCGTTGGATGAACAATTGAATGACGAGAAGGATCATTTTGTGCCAGATCGATTGGCAGATGTCAGGCCAAGCCCAGAAGATGACTGCGCCAACTCCGAATTGCGCGGACAACTTAGGCAGATCGTTGGCAAGCTATCACCCTCATTTCAAGAGGCAATTCAATTGTGCGACTTTGATGGGCTGACGATAAACGAAGCAGCACAAAGTCTCGGAGTGCCGGAGAGCACAATCAAAACCCGGGTATCGCGGGCCCGTTCGCGGCTGAAGCGACACGTAACGCCTGACCCGAAACGCACGACCTTGCTCGCCAAGATGCAAGTTTCGACGCCATCCTCGATGGGCGAACGCTTATGAGCCTGGTCAACACCGGACTGACCTCAGAACGAGCTGACGGAAGCCCGGGCGCCTTTACCCAATTCAAGAGTCTCTTGCTGATAAGCGCTGTGATCTGGCTGCTCTACGGCGCTCGTCTGCATGCCCAGACTCCCAGCGCTGCCGTAGATGCGATACCTGGAGTTCTATTGCCCGATCTGCCTGAGGTTCGTTCCCCTGTCTTGCTACTTGCGATGAGCGACCCGAAGACAGGCAAGTCGGCATTTTCCTTCGCCGGACAAGAAATCCCGCCAGTAATTCGCGCGTCGCCCGCACAGGATATTCGCCTTATATACAAGAACGAGATGTCGTCACAGTCGACCGAGCGATGCGTCGACGGTCCTTGCACGAACATGACGAATCTTCACTTCCACGGCCTCCACGTTTCGCCAAACGCGCCGCAGGATGATGCCCTTACGATGATGGCGATGCCTGGCCAATCCCTTAGCTACGTTGTAAATATTCCCCGCGACCAACCACCTGGCCTGTACTGGTATCACACGCACCCACATGGCGAGAGCTATCAACAATCGCTTGATGGAATGTCGGGAGCGATTGTGATCGATGGAATGGAACGCTATGTCCCAGAGCTTGGGAAGTTACGAGAGCGGATTCTGATTCTTCGTGACAGAGTGGTACACAAAGGCGACCCTGCTGGCTCGGAACTGAGACGCATAGTTGGTATCCCAGGGGTGGGATGTTCTGTATCATCGGAAGTTCCAGAACGTATCTTCACTGTGAACGATGTATTGCGACCAGCGATCGATATCTCTCCAGGCGAGCGCCAATTCTGGCGCATTGTGAATGCTTCGCCCGACCTGTATGCAAACTTGAAGATCGACACTGGAAAGTTTGAAATTGTTGCGCTCGATGGAATGCCACTCGCCTTCCATGATCCGAAACGCCGCACTGAGTTAGTGGACCATGTCTTCGTTCCTCCGGCGGGCCGTGTCGAGGCAATTGTAACCGGGCCAAGTATTGGCGCGCATGCGTCACTTCGCACACTCTGCATTGACACTGGCCCTGATGGCGATCCGAATCCTGCGATGGCGCTCGCGGACCTCGTAAACCTGCCGCACCCCATCGTAAGAACATTGCCCTCTCCACATAATGCCGAGTCAGCTGTTTACAAGCCGGTATCGCAGTCACAAATTGCGAGCATCCAGAGCAGTCCTCCTGACTTTACCGTCACCTTCACCGAGGACCAGAACGGCTTCTATATCAATGGCAAGAAATTTGGCATGGCCGATCCCCCGATGGTTACAGTCGCGACGGGAACATACCGTCACTGGCGGGTTGTGAACAACACGAATGAACTACATCCCTTCCACATCCATCAGGTTCATTTTCTTATCGATTCCAAAAATAATGAGCACATTGCACATCCCGAGTGGCTGGATACAGTGAACGTTCCAGTCAAGGGGAGCGTCGATCTGATGATGGATTTTACGGACCCCATTATCAGGGGTGTATCGCTC
>Ga0302315_10004836_pt1 | contig 11668 bp, 6 predicted proteins | sample III_Palsa_N3_1_FD_200532 | JGI IMG/M metagenome (GOLD analysis project Ga0302315, IMG submission 200532) | Peat permafrost microbial communities from Stordalen Mire near Abisko, Sweden - III_Palsa_N3_1 | ecosystem: Environmental > Terrestrial > Soil > Palsa > Peat permafrost | place: Sweden... | reverse complement strand
TGAGCCGAAGGAGAGCCAACACCCGGTATGGTTTGTGCTCGACGAGCTGGCAAGCCTGCAACGTCTTCCGCAGCTCCATACAGCCATCACCGAGAACAGGAAATCGAAAAATCCGTTGGTGTTGGGGTTCCAGGGCAAGGCCCAGCTTGAAGTCATTTACGGGCACATGGCCGAGGTCATGCTATCGCAGCCGGCCACAAAAATCTTCCTGAAAACGACCGAGCCAAAGGCTGCCGAGTGGGTATCGAATGCCATCGGCAAAGTCGAGATCGAGCGGCTGCGGGAAACACACTCCACCGGCTTGAGGGCTGGCAACAACTTCAGTGTGGAGCGTCAGGTCGAACCGCTGGTATTGGACTCCGAAATCTCCGGTCTGCCGGACCGGCACGCCTTCCTCAAGTACGGCAACCATGTTGCCCGGTTCTCGTTTGCGTATAGCGATATTCCTGCAACACAGGCTGCGTTTCTCCCGCGGCCCTTGGAAGACGACGACCTTGCATTCGATCCGAAGACGCTGGCGAAGAAGCCGCCACGGTCGGCAGAAACGCCCGATGGCAGCGACAGCGAGGACGAGTCGATGCAGGCCGGATTTTCACTGGGAGACTAAACCATGCTGCGCATCTCGAAAGCGCTCTCCGCGTCCCAGGCGCAGACTTACCACTCTCGCGAATTCCTGTCGCCCGAACAGAGTTATTGGAGCCGTGGGCAGGAGGTGCCCGGCGAATGGCAAGGGCAGCTTGCGGAGCGATTCGGACTCTCCGGCGCTGTGGGGGCTGCGGAGTTTGTCCGCCTCTCCGAAGGCCAGCATCCGCTTACCGGCGACCAGCTCGTTCAGCACCGGCACGCTTACGAGTACCAGAACGGCGACGGGAAAAACACCAAGTCTGTCGAGCATCGCGCCGGATGGGATGCTACTTTTTCCGCGCCGAAGTCCATCTCGTTGACCGCCCTCGTGGGTGGAGACGAGCGCATAAGAGAGGCACACCGTCAATCCGTCACGACTGCCTTGACGGAGCTGGAACGCTACACGCAGGCGCGGATCGGCGGCAATAACCCCGCAGAGACGACCGGTCAATTCATTGCGGCGACGTTCGAGCATGACACCGCCCGGCCCGTCGATGGCTACGCCGCGCCGCAGCTCCACACCCATGCTGTCATCTTCAATGTCACCGAGCGCGGCGACGGGCAGACACGCGCCTTGCAGGAGCGCGGCCTGTTCGACTCCCAACAGTTTGCGACAGCCGTGTATCAATCTGAGTTGACTTGGCGGCTGTCGCGGCTTGGTTATGAAATCGAGCCTGGGAGAAGCGGGGCTCCTGAGATCAAAGGATATACGCAGGAATACCTCGATGCCTCCAGCCAGCGCAGCCAGCAGATACGTGACCGCATGGAGCAGAGCGGCTTCCACGGCCATGAGGCCGCCGAGATTGCCGCGCATTCTACCCGTGACAAGAAGCTGATTCAGTCGCCCGCCGAGGTATTGGCCGCGCATCGCCAACTTGCCGCGGAGTTCGGCAATCAGGCCGACAGAATCGTCGGCGAGGCGCGGGCGCGCAGTCAGGGGCAGACCGCAGAGCACGTTCCCGAAACGATGGAACGGGTCGCTCGGGAGGCTGTCACCTTCGCCCGCCAGCGCAGCTTCGAGCGCGAGGCCGTCGCCGATGAACGTGACATCCTCCGCGATGCGTTGCGGCGCGGCATGAGCGAAACCACCTATTCCGAGGTGCGCGCCAGCTTCGAGGCGCGTTTGGCTTCAGGCGAGTTCCAGCGTGTGCCCGGCCAGAAGCATGACACCGGGCGGTCTTTTACCACGGCCGAGACCATCCGCGCCGAAAAGGAAGTGCTACGCCGAATGCAGCAGGGCCAGGGCCGCGCCGAACCGATGATGACCATACAAGATGCAGTGAAGCACACGGGCAAATATGAGATTCTCAATACGGCGCAGCGCCGCGCTGCCGAGGAAATACTGACCTCCCGCGATGCAGTGCAGGGGCTGCAGGGATTTGCCGGCGTGGGCAAAACGGCCAGCCTCCAGACCATCCGTGAGGCAGTCGAAAAACGCGGCTTCATAGTCGAAGGGTTCGCTCCGACCTCCCGTGCCGCGCATCAGCTCCGCGACGTTGGCATCTCAGCCGACACCTTGCAAGGCTTCCTCTCCCGTAGCCAGCAGCCTACTCCAGATCGGCATCTTTACATGGTCGATGAGTCCAGCCTTGCCAGCACCCAACAGGTGCGCGACTTCCTCGCCAAGCTCGATTCCGGTGACCGCGTGCTGTTCATCGGCGACGTTCGCCAGCATCAAGGCGTCGAGGCAGGCAAGCCCTTCGAGCAGTTGGTCCAAGCCGGGATGAAGACCGCGCAGCTTGACCAGATCGTTCGCCAGAAGGACCCAGAGCTGCTGCGGGCGGTAGAGCACCTATCGCGCGGCGAAGTCGCCGAGGGTATCGCGCTATTGGAGCAGCAGGGCAGGGTGACGGAAATTACCGATCCACGGAAGCGCATCGCGGCGATGGCCCGGAGCTACGCCGCCAGCCCGGACAAAACCCTCATCGTTTCGCCCGACAACGCCTCACGGCGCGAGATCAACCAGGCCGTGCGGAGCGAGTTGCAGGCCCTCGGCATCGTGCAGCCGGAAAATCATGCCCTGCGCGTGCTCGCCCCGCGTTCCGATATGACCGGAGCCGACCGCACCTGGGCCGCTCGTTATGGCGCGGGCGACGTGCTGCGCTATCAGCGCGGCAGCAAAGACATCGGCATCGAGAAGCAGAGCTACGCGCGGGTGATCTCCACAAACCCCAAAGAGAATCTGTTGACGGTGCAGAAAGAGAACGGGGAGAACGTCTCGTACAGCCCGGCCCGTCTGCACGGCATCAGTGCCTATCGCGAGTTGGAAAGAGAGTTCTCCGTGGGCGACCGGCTGCAGTTCACAGCATCGAACCGGGAGCTAGGCGTCGCCAACCGCGATCTCGCCACTGTGGAACGGATCAAGAATGGGCAACTCTCCGTCCGCATGGATAACGGCAAAGCGGTTACGTTCGACGCCAAAGAGATGCGGCACTTCGATCATGGCTATGCCGTCACCAGCCACAGCTCCCAAGGACTCACGGCTGACCGCGTACTGGTAAACATCGACACCACCGTCCACCCCGAACTGATAAATAGCCGCTTCGCCTATGTCTCCATCTCCCGCGCTGCCCAGGACGCGCAACTTTATACTGATTCCGCAGTTTCGCTCGCGCCGAGTTTGAGCCATGCGGTTACAAAATTGTCAGCCCTATCGACGGAACTAACCATGGCAGCGAGTTTGTCAATGTAGGTCCGTCCGTGCTGATTACCGTGTGCATCAGAAGCGCAAGGCAGCATGTTCGCCCGCGCTGCGAAAGGGGGGAACCGCATGAAAGCCACCATCATCGTCACGGACGTGATCCTCCGATTCCGGTTGGCTGCGATCGAACAAACGTCTGGACAACCGCAGACCTGGCAACTCGATGTGATGACCATAGAACAGGTGGCACACATTCTCGTGTCGTTGGGCTTCCTTGATTCCCAAACTGCCGCGCGGCTGACGGAAGCCAGTACGACCATCACGCCGCAGCCGGGCCTCAACACCGTCCCGTTCGCGGACTTCGTCGCCCTGACAGAACTCGTATATCCCGAAGACGAACCGCCGAGCCTGGAAGCGCAGGAAGGTTTCGTTCTCATCGCTCAAGGCGAAACGACCGAAGAGGCGCTGGCTGCGACCGGCTTTGTGTTGAGGTTCGATGGTTCGCTTCAATGAAGTACATGCGGTTGGCGACCATTAGGCGGCCCAGTCGAGAAATGGATGAGCGTAACTCCATCCCTTACGGCGTATGAACGCGGCACAATCAGTTTTGTCAGATTTCAGCAAGAACTAGCCTGGGAACGAAACCACAAATGATTGGCTGTTCGGGCACCGGACGACCATTAGCTCATTAACACTCGCTTCGCTTACGTCACAGTATCGCGCGGGGCACAGGACGTGCAAATCTTTACTAATGCCGCGACATCACTTGAGACGAGCCTCAATCATGCCGTCACAAAAACGTCCGCCGTCGAGATGGCATCAGGTCTCGGAGTCTGAAGGCGCTGGCCGTGATGAGGCCCCTACAACTCAGGGCAATAGTAAGCAAGTAGCGTTCGCGTGATCTGCTCGCCGCGCTTCGAGATCCGGTTGATGTCTTCGACGCTCATGGCGCTAAAGTCTGTAGGGTATTCGTAGACCTCTTCTCTGCCGACGAGGTCTACCGGAGCGTATGGCAGCCTTTTATCAATCTGTCCAAGATAGGAGAGTAAAAACCCCTTTATCTGATTTGTCGCGGACAACATGTGAAGGCGGCTTTGGGTGGCGTTCTGTGCCTTCCGAAATACAGACTGAAAGGCACGTACCATCCGCGGAGCCCAGAGAAATGGAACAGGATAATCCTGGAACACACCGTGACCTGCATCGCAACAGATAATGTAATCAGGGGAGAAGTGATTGTAGCCGTGCGACGCACTTGACCCAGGTTCCAGACAGGTCACACCTAGGTTGTCATAGATGCCACCGTCAGTAAGCAGCACACGTCTCTTTTTTGTCTCTCCACTTCGATCTCTGAATTGCAGGACTTCGTCGATTGCGGGCAGTATCGCGGGATAGGCGGCAGACGCCGCCACTGCATGAGCTACTGGCGTAGTATCGCTATCGATCGTTCCATAACGCCAACATCCTGACTCGCGGCTCCCAAAACGAAACGACGAGCCCGAGCGGAGCTCGCAGGCATTTAAGACGACGTCAATATTAGCTCGGCGAGGGGAGGTCAAAGTGAGAGACCCGAAGACGCGTTCCCGCAGAACGTTCTCAAAGGCAACAGTAAGGCTCATCGACCTCGCAAACGGCGGCTGGACTCTTTGAATTGATCGCAATAGGTCCTTATCCTTTATTCCGATCATGCTTGAACCGGACTGCAGAACCAAACGGGCGATGTCAGCCAATAGTGCAGAAGAGGTGGCGACTGCATGGGACCCAATCGCTTTTGCCGCTGCGAGAGGATGGGCGATGGTCTTTGCGATGTCGAATTGGAAGCCCCGTTTCAGCAGGTTGACCACGGCTTGATCGAATTCCTCGAAGCTTCCGGGCGAATAGGCATACATGGCCGCGATCACCGAGCCGCCGGATACAGAAGACACCACTTGTACGCGATCTAAAATTCCACGGTCACTCAAGGCCCTTAGACATCCGAGATGATACGCAATGGCCCGCGAACCCCCGCCAGACAAGGCGAGCCCGACATTCCGTGTCGGCACCGGATTCGTATCCGAGCGAATCACGCACTGTCGTGTATATTTTCCTGCACGGATTTGTTTAAAGTCGTCGGCACTAAAGACATACGATGCGATCGTATACCTGCGACTCCGTCCCCCGATTATGAGCATGAGGGATTTGCCACGGTTTGTACGAGTGGATTCCACCAATTGCTCTATGCCACGAATATCCGTGTCACTTGGGACAGGAATACCGCCCGGATGAGTGTGCCACATACCTAAGAATCCCAGGAGCCCATTTGTCCGCTTCGTCTTCTCGCTCGCAAGATCCTTGGTTCCTTCGGTGCCGCAGATGAAACCAGTTCGAGAGAAGCTACTGTCCGGTGGGGGGCCACTCGCCTCATCGATCCAGATGATCTTGAGCAAGTCGTTGCGCTGGCCAAAGAGCAAGCCCCCTGTTTCGACACCGATTCCGCGCTCTCGATTATTCGCTGCGATCCATCCCGTCGCTTCGCTCCATGCGGAAGGGGCAATTCGTACTTGATACTGAGATGCTGGATCGTCCACGATACGGTCTGCTGACCAGACGAACCGTCTGAAGGTCCTGGAAGTTGAAGCAAGGCACGAAGGCTGAGCAATGAGGTATGCGATCGCTTTTGCATCTTGTGCCAATTCTTGCGCCGCAAGATTCAACATCGTTGCCGCAAGGGCCGCAACATCGGCACATGACCCGATGAATGTTGCATCCGAACATCCCGGTTCCGGTTGAAACATCTCTGCGCGTGGAACGGACGGCCAGAATTCATCAGTGAAACTACGCAAAGCAGTGTCTCGATAGCAGGACTGCCGGAGCTTTCGATCGACGTCCAGGGCACCGCCTGAATAACCTGCACCAGAAATAAGCATCATTGCGTTCTGTGCAAGGTGCCCAAGAGCCATCGAAACGAATGGCGTCCGCTTCGTGCACTTGCGTCTCGCAGCTTCATGCTTGCTGAGAACGGACGCCGAACCTGTCGTCTCAATAACCGCGTCCGACCCATCGGTCCAATCTTGACCATCGAGAGGATTTGACAGCAAATCCTCCACATGCGATTCGATCTCAATATTGGGACGAACTTGCTTAAGTCTCTCGCCGAGCGCTATCGCTTTCGGCTTTGTAATATCGCTTTCGGAGAACAGCTGCCGCGCGAGAATGCCCGGAGTTACAATCCCTTCATCACGGAGTATGAGCTTCTTGACGCCCGCCCTTACGAGAAACTCCGCGATGTGCGAACCGATAGCCCCACAACCCCATATCGAGACCGTTTTACCTTCGAACCATGAAACCGAAGATCCTTTGTCCCTGCGCAGCACAATTTCAGGACGGTCTTCTCGCACATCACACCACTCGACGGCCGCTGTCTTAAGAAAGTCAACAATCAGAGTCTCCAGCTCCGCGCCAAGCTGTTGAAGTCGCGGATTGTCGTCAAATCGAGCAATGCTTGCTCTAAGCCCGCGCACGATTGTCGGAGAAACATACCAAGCAGCGAGATGAAACTTCTTTTGAGTCGCGCCGGCAACACCGCGCATAGGCGTCCCGAGGATGACGAAGAGGGGATCAGCCTCATTGTTGACCAGCACGGCGTACCTGAGAACCGCGATCATCAGTGGAACAGAGACCCCGCGTTTTTCCAACTGAGAAAATAGCGTCCCCATTTTCGTTGGAAACTCGTACGGCATTGCGTGCGCCACCAAGAAGGCCGGAGCAACTGTGACGCCCTCAGCTGCCCCGCCGAGCTCGGTCCACCCGTTGATGTCCGCCCGCGTCTGGGTCAAGGTGCGAAGATTCGCGAGGCCCACCCAATTGTCGTCTGTTACAGGGGGCGTGTCGGCTCTCGGAATTACAGTCCTGCGAACGGCAGACGTGGGATATGCCACGGGAGGATGCAGAGCTTCTCCGCTGGGATTCAGTTGTCCACTGGCGGCATGATCGAGCCAAATATTAAGGCGTTCGAGATAGCCGAACATTCCATCATCGATGTTCCACTCCGAGTTTGGAGCTTGATACAGACAGAGGTGCCGCATGAACTGTACATGCGGCAGACCCGCAAAACGGGAATGGCGGACCAGGGTCGAGGGCAGTTTGTACGGGAATTCGCTCGGGATCACAACAACAAGGAGCTCTTTCCGTTTGAGTTGAATTCCGCCTGCGGCCGCGACTTTTTGAGAACAGTCCAGCAGCAGCTCGACCTCAATCGAATTGCCGCCGTATGCCTCGTCGGTGATGTTAAGAATCTCCAAGCCGCCGTCTGCACGTTCGGCAACGGCCTGGAGCTGCTCAAGTGCGAGACGTTGTCCCTCGGTCATAGAGAGCCGAAGCCCACACGTTGTGCCGGCGGTGCCGGAGTCCCGCGCGCATCCGAAATTGCAGCAGCCAGCTTCGAACCCGTTGCGGCCGTAGTGGTGCGCCGCTTAAGACCGTCTTTCCCAATATCAAATATGAGCGGCGCGGGCGCTTCCTTATTCGGCTCCTGCATCGTTACAAGGAAGTCGCCGTCCTTTTCAGCCATTACACCCTTGTAGTAATTCGCTGCTTGCCGATGGGGTGGTTGGGTGGTGTCTATGGAGGGAATTGGATCGCTTGTAGAAACCACGATGCAGCCGTCTCGTCCCTGCGTCTCGATGAGCCACTTGACTTCGTCATTGGGTTCGGTCTTCTCCTTGCCCTTGTCCTCCCCAAGAGACTTGTAGCTGCAGTGATGAGGAAGTTTGAAGAGGTTCCAGCGCAGGCGATCCTCACGGTCGTGGTACGCGGTGATGTTCACGATACTGGTCCAGATGTCGTGGGTAGTATCTGCGCTTAAGATGAGCTCCGTCGTTGTCGATCCTTCGAGGAAGCGGGCCTGCATTACCAGCGACGCGTCGTTGCGTTCGATGATTTCGCCATCGCAATGCTCTGCGAACGGAGAGTGGACAAAAAATTCAACGCCGTCTTGCGGAATAGTAATCTTCGGCACCGTTCGACCAGCGTCTGTGATGAAGTCGGCATATTCATCGATATTGAGATTTTGTTTTTCCATCCATTCCTTAAGGCGCTCAGGGCGAGAGAAGACCCTGATACCCTTCTTGTTTTTGAACCGATGGCGCGCCTCCGCCTGCACCACGCCTGCGTCACCGTCCGGACGGTCTTCGACGATCACTGCAGCCGGTACCCAAAGTTCGCCGATCTTTGCACGATCCTTACTCTGGTATTTTGCGGCATGCTCGAAGTAGAAAAAATCGGGTGCGCCGCAGACGTGGTCATTGTCAAGGTGCGTGATCGCCAGCACGTCAAACCCATCGCGCTTGCTCGCATCTAGGTCTTCTCTGAGCGCCTTCGCAAGGTCGATACGCTTGTCGTCCTTATTCTGGGGATCTCGCTCGTTGCCGAAATCGAAAAGGAATTTTCGGCCGGCAGTCGTCGTGATCAGACAGCTATCGGCGTTTCCGAGAGGAAAAAACTTCACTTCATGCATCTGGTGGTCTCCTAAGCTATTGAAACTAAATGACAATTTGCAACTAAGAATCTTTCGGGGCTGAAGGCTGAATGTGTGCGGGCCGAACTACTGAGTTGACACTATATCAATTGGCTCTGCATGTCAATTGGCTCTACTGAAAAGAGCCAAATAGGGAGTGGTAAAGTTGGGGAGTCGGATTCCGGAGATCACCAGAGGTGGCAGAGATATGAAATCCGATCCCAACCAGCTTTTTCTAATGGAGGATTTGGCTATGCCGCCCGGAAGACGGACAAAAGTTGTTAAGCCACCGAGCCGCGTTGAGCGTTCAGAAAGCCTCAGGAAACGGATCGTCGGTCTCGCCCAAGAACTGATTGACGAAGGCTTCGGCTCCCAACTTGTTCCGCCAGGACCGATCAAGCTCCTGGCAGATCCAATACATGACCCCAAGACTGGTGGCTGGATCGGGCACGTGGAGGAACCACTCAGCACGTACATACAGAGGGTCTCAGTAACGGATAACTTCTCGCAACGACCTCCGTTTGACCACGTCAACGATCCAATTTATCGCCGCCTGATCCGCGATTTCATCAGTCCCGGTGCCGTGATGCCGGAAGCGAAAATTGCGGCGCTTCGCCCGAGCGGACAAACCCGTATAGCGGACAGCCTCGAAACGAACGACATATACTGCTCGGTTGTAGATGGGCTGCAGCGCCTTTATTGTTACTGCATATCCATCCTTCTCGTTTGGAAACGAGAAGCCTTGGTCGACGGCGGTCTCATCCCAAAGGACGCTTGGGACTATTTCAGTGATGCCGTAAACGCATCTGGAGAGTCGAACGAAGCGACCAAAGATCTGCTGGAGAGAACTACCCGTTATGAGATTTTCTACAATATTGACCTTGGTGGCTTGCTGCATTACATGGTCACTTTTAATACGGGTCAGCGCCGGATGAGTCTTCCAGTTCAACTGGAGATCATGCAGGGGCCCCTCATCCAAGAGCTCGAGAGCACCGGTATTCCAATATGGCATGACATTAATACGTTGCCTGGGATGAGGCAGCCCAAAGATAAATTTGCAGCCTCCGCCTTGGTACTCGCAACGCAGGCGTTTATTACGAATAACGCTCAGATCACAGCCAGCACCGAAGCAGAGAACTTCTTGAATGAAAGCCAACAATACCTAGACAATGTCGGCGACATCAAGGACGTCGCTCGTACGATCAATCGAATAACTACAGAACTTCATCCAGAAGTCATGCGTGTCTATGCTGATGACCCGAACCGGCGCTTCATCCTTTCAGGCGGAACTTTTCTGTTGGGGCTCTCCGCTGCATGCGGCTATATTCGAAACCGCAATAAGATGAAGACCCTGGACGTGGCTTTGGATCGCTTGTTGAAAGAATTGAAGAAGCCATCCGAAGATCCGTGGAACCTGACCTCCTATCAAGAGGCATTAGCCATGATCACATCATCTCGTGGCAAGGCGACTCGAAGACTCGTGTATGACACGTTCCTACGATTTTTCGCGGGCGCCACCGCGGAGTTGGAATGGCTGGACACCGCAGCGCAAATCACTGGCGTGACATCCTGAGCGGTTCCGAGTTCGCAAACGTCTCAGCCGCGTCGCTAGTGTCTACGATAACCGCGACTATAGGAGCGGCTGCCTACGTTTTATAAAACGAGTCGAGTGTTGTCCTAAAGCATTCGCCCAGGCTGTGAAGTGTCTCAGTCAGGTTTAGAGAGAGGTGGGCATCAGCCAGCTGAAGGGTCTGAAACAAGCATTGAAACATTGCGAGAAGAGAGAGTCCTGTAACGCGCTCCGAGAACGAATCGACTAGAAGGTGGCCGTCCTTGCGCGAAATGGACTCTCCGATCCCGCTGACTCCCCAATGTTCCCAATCTGAAAGCTCACCGTACGGTCCATCGTATAGCTCTCGACCAACCACATCCGCCATATCCGAAAGCGTAACTGAGCCATACCATTTTTTGTGGTAAGGATCTAACGAGCCTTGTTTGGGTTTCTTCAGCCGATGCAAATGCCCAAATGCACTCAAGCTGATTTCATTTTCCTTTATAGTCGGCTCATCGACTGCTATGCCTTCTCTCAACCTGCCTTGGATAAGCCGCCAGTCATGAATGACTGAAAAGGATCGCCACCTCTGTGCGCGCTCTTCAGGAGCATGAGAGGTCCACAACAGTTGATAGAACCCATCAATCATGGTTCGCGCGAGCAACCCAGCATCTCGCCTAGGAATTAGAGAAAGTATTGATTCGCCGTGCTGAATCTGTTTACACAAAAACTGCATGGTCATGAAACCGAAATCGTCGTCATTGTGAATTGGAATGCTGCGGGATGACTCATCTGCGAGCGCAAGTATTATTTGCGCCTGTTCGCGCAAGAAGGGAAGTTCTCGCGGATCACGAATGAAAAGCTTAGCAGGGTCCATCGGGCAATTGTAATTTGGGCGTGCCGGAATGAAGCGACCAAGGGTTAGTGAAAGTCTTCCGACCACACGCAACTCGCTCAGGCACAGCACTGATATGGGCGCACCTTCTCTAACCGAGCAATCGGGAAGTGTCTGTTATCGCCCGTGTAAGGCGATCATGTTCCTTACTTGGACTGACTTTCTAGGAACGTCAGCACATGCCCCTTGAGAGCCGCAACGAAACGCTGAAAGTTGAGGTCCTCCGCAGGTTGGGCGATTTGCGTGGGAGATGCGTTTGTTGCCATCAGCAGACAAGCAGCGCTATAAACACGCTCGAGCACCAGCCTTCGAGCTAGCAGTTCGTAACGCTTGCTGTATGAAGCCTTCTCAAACGCGGGGTCTACCTTGAAGTAGGGCTCTTGGTTGCGTACAGGCGCTTTGACCCGGTCGCAGTCCTCTAAGAGAAAGAAGTATCCGAGGAATGGAGCCGGTGCGTTTCCAAAC
>Ga0302315_10004832_pt1 | contig 11673 bp, 11 predicted proteins | sample III_Palsa_N3_1_FD_200532 | JGI IMG/M metagenome (GOLD analysis project Ga0302315, IMG submission 200532) | Peat permafrost microbial communities from Stordalen Mire near Abisko, Sweden - III_Palsa_N3_1 | ecosystem: Environmental > Terrestrial > Soil > Palsa > Peat permafrost | place: Sweden... | reverse complement strand
AGGAGGAAGCTGGGCGAGGAGTATTCCGCGCCGATCTCCAAGCTTTTCCATACTGTCCCGGATTTTCTCAACCCACGATTCGGCATTCGCAAGCCTGCTATAGTGGGTCAATCCACGCGGCGCCTTCATCGTCATACAGAAGCCGTCTGGAACTCGTGTGCGCCATGTTTCGAAAGTCGCCGCCTTGGGCCAATGGTAGAAACTGGAATTTACTTCCACCGTATCGAATCGCTTTACGAACCACTCCAGCCGCTCGCGAACCGGTCCCGATTTGGGATACGCAATGCCTTCCCAGTGATCGTAGCTCCAGCCCGACGTTCCAATCCTTATCTTTCCCTGTCCCATTGCGGGCTTCTTACCCACGATGGATGGGGACTGAACCTATTTGAGTTCTAACCATATTCAAAAACAAGGTTTCGAAGTACAGCTGATTGCTGACCCCGGTGTAAATGAATTAAGTCGTGCAGTGAAACAGATTGTGGATGAAGTTTTTGAAGAACATGGGCACAAGGGTGAGTTCGATCTGGCGTTAGAAACACACATCCTGAAAGAGTACGAAAGTCCTGAAACAAAAGGACGTAAAATGGTCCCAATTGAGTACTCTACGGTCCTTGAAGTTGAAGGCGTGCCATTTGACGAGATCGATAAGGTATTGTTCAACATTAATGCAGAAATAGCCATGGATAGAATTCTAGCGAGAGTTGCTTAATGCCGCCAAGCAAGCAATACTTGCCTGGTAGTACTTTCACAATCAAGGAACCGGGAAGTCCTCATCCACATCTGTACATTACCATTGTAATTAATCTCCCTAACTTTTCGCCCCTCTGACTACTTCTGATTTCATACTGCTGCCTCCGTTGACAATCTGTCACGAATGTTTAAATCGGCCAACTAAGCGTGCATATATATTATGATGCTCGCTGTGGTTGCAGTGGGCATATATCAACTGTATCTATTAAACCAGAGAGGATGAAATAGAAGTGCCCACCACCGATCTTTCTCACAGATTCGAAAAAGTTGAATTTCTGCCGCCGGACGAACAGATAAGAGTGCTGAAACAAGAAGTCGACAGGATAAATAAATGGAACCTGCGCATACAGCGCGCCTTTGAACGGTATTTGCACGACGGTAATAAGACAGCGGCAATCAATTGCCTGAAAAACGACGGGACGGTATAGTTAAAATTCATGCTAACTACCATATTCAAGTTATTTCCTTATGATTAGCATAGAATCTATAATTTGCAGGCTTGTAAGCGCGGTAATCCTCGGCGGCATGGTCGGACTCGAACGAGAGAGGCTTGTCCGCGCTGCAGGCCTCAGAACACACGCGCTCGTTTGCCTGGGCGCGGCTTTGTTTATGATCGTGTCCGCCTTTGGTTTTACCGACATCCTGGGGTATCCCCACGTGGATCTGGATCCATCGCGAATCGCCGCTCAGGTCGTTACGGGGATTGGTTTTCTCGGCGCTGGAACGATCATTTTTCAACAAGGAAGCGTTCGGGGGTTAACGACTGCGGCAAGCATATGGGCCGTCGCCGCCGTCGGGCTTGCTGTGGGCGGCGGTATGTATCTGGTGGCATGCATCGCAACTTTCCTGGCGCTTGTCATTTTAGTTGTGGTCAAGCCTCTCGAAAGGCGCATTGACCCACCGGACCACTACGCGTTTGTTATCGTTGTCAGCCGCGAATCCGTGACCCTGAGCGCGATCTACGCCTCGCTCGAAGCCGCGAAAACCACCGTAGTCCGCATAGTTGTCACCCCGCACATCACCCCAAACGAGGATCGCCTGGAACTACTTCTTCCTCGAATAGAACACCCAATAGCCGTTGAAATCGCAGAGAGCCTGCGGCATGTCGCTGGGGTTAATTCTGTCCAGTTTACCGAAGAACGATTCGTTCTGCCCGAGAATAGATGATCCTTCTTATCGGTGCCGAAGCATCGGCCGTCTACGCTGGTCGGTACGAAAAGGGCGCTGCGAATCTCGATGTTGCCTGAGATCAGGCACACAAAAAAACGGTTGGGGATTTAATCCCCAACCGATAAGGAACTCCCTTAATGTCAGCGCTCACTCTGTTCCCAACTTTAAAAGGCATTAAACTGTTGTCGACGGAAAAACATATCTCCAGCGCTGCGTTTTACCCTTTAAAGACACGGGTATGAGTGCGTCGTGAGATCCAGGGCTACAGCAACATTCAAAGGAGAAAAGACAATGTCACAAACAATTTATGCAGCATATCCCGATGCCCATGCTGCGGAAAAGGCCGTTGGCGCACTGCTGGACAGAGGCGTCTTGAAGGACGATATCACCGTTGTGGCAAACCATCCCGGTTCCACCAAGGAGCAGGAGGACGCCGCTCACGCTGTTGAACGTGCTAAAACGGGCGTCACTACCACTACACCGGGAGATACCGGCAAGGGACTGGCCGAAGGTGCAGGAATTGGGCTTGGACTGGGCGTGCTAGCCGTTCTGGGCAGCGCGGTAATTCCAGGTTTAGGCCTCGTTCTCGGTGGAGGTGCCCTCGCCTCCTCGCTAACCATAGCCGGAGCAGCAACAGCGGGCGGCGCCATCATTGGAGGTGTCACCGGCTACCTTATCGATCAGGGCGTGCCGGCTCATACAGCAAACCAATATATGAGTCAAATCGAGGCCGGTGGCTCTCTCGTTGAAGTGCACCTGCCGTCGGGGAATGTCGATCTGTCTGAGGGACAGGACATACTTAACAAATACGGCGCAGCGCAGATCAACGCTTACTAAAAAGGATACTCCGGTAAGACGGAGGTCTACAAAAATCCGGCTGGCTCAGAGAAATCCGAAACCGGCCGGGTTTTAATATGTCGGTTATGTGACCTCGCATCACTCCTGAAATGATTACCCCCGCGCCTTCGTGGGTACACCTCCCCAAAGCATTATTGAAGGCGTAAACATTGCCGCCAGGGTCGGAATCTTTCGGGATGACAAATGTCTGCTGTCTGCCGTTGTGCTTGCTTCTCGGTAATTGGGGTACAACTCTAGAAATGAGCCTCACATCTGCAGCATCGGTCGGAGAGCCGGAAGACATCATCGAAGCACACCCTAAACGGGAGCAGGCCGACGCCCTCACCGTAGTGGGACTCGGTGCCTCGGCCGGCGGCATACAGGCTCTTCAGGAATTTTTTGCCGGCGTTCCCGAGGACAGCGGGCTCGTCTTTGTAGTCGTTGTGCACCTTTCCCCCAAACACGAAAGCCATCTCGCCGAAGTGCTCAGCCACTCCACCACGATGTCGGTGGAGCAGGTTAAAGACCGAATTCGTGTCGAGCCCAACCGCGTTTATGTCATTCCGCCTTCCAAGCACCTGATTGTTGAAGACGGCTCGCTCCGTCTCGTCGAACCGGAATTGATGCATGGCCGCCGCATTACCATCGACCTGTTCTTCCGAACTCTCGCCGAGGCGCACGGACCGCAGTCTGTCGGGGTCGTACTGTCCGGAAGCGGCGCCGACGGCGCACTTGGTCTCAAGCTTCTCAAAGAAGACGGAGCGCTTACAATAGCGCAGGATCCGGGAGAGGCGGAATATGCAGAAATGCCCCGGAGCGCCATAGGCACCGGACTTGTCGACTACGTCCTTCCCGCCCGCGACATGGCTCAGCAGATCATCTCCTACAGAGACGCTTCACGCCGAATGCGCCTTCCCTCGGAAGCCGCCCCGTCGCCCGAGCAGCGCGAGGATGGGCCCGATGCCGAGATCGCTCTCGGCAAGATCCTTGCCCAGGTGCACGATCTTACCGGCCACGATTTCGCGCACTACAAGCGGGCCACCGTACTGCGGCGCATCGGGCGACGTCTCCAGGTCCATAACTTAGAAAACCTTCCCGCCTACCTCGATTTTCTTCGCCGCAACGCCGCTGAGGTTAACGAACTTCTAAGCGATCTGCTCATCAGCGTCACCCAATTCTTTCGCGATCCAGAAGCCTGGCAGGCCCTGGAGCATGAAGTAATCCCTCAGCTCTTCGAAGGAAAGGGGACTGGGGACGATCTCCGTGCCTGGGTCTGCGGATGTGCGACGGGAGAAGAAGCCTACTCCCTTGCTATCCTTCTGCTGGAACGGGCGGCTCAGACGGACGAGCCCCCTCGAATCCAGATCTTTGCTACGGACATGGATGCCGATGCCATTGCGCACGCCCGGGAAGGCTCTTACCCCGAGACAATCGCCGACCATGTCTCACCGGAGCGGCTGCGTAAATGGTTCTATCACGACCGCAACCGATATATAATCCGCAAGGAAGTGCGAGAATCTGTCCTGTTTGCCCTGCATGACGTACTCAGGGACACCCCGTTTTCCCGCCTGGATCTTGTCACATGCCGCAATCTGCTGATCTACCTGAACCGTTCAGCCCAGGAGCGCGTGTTCGACATTTTTCATTTCGCCATTCGGCCCGAAGGGTATTTGCTGTTGGGCGCATCGGAAGCCGTGGATGTCGCATCACCGCTCTTCGCTACTACAGACAAGACGTATCGTATCCACGTACGCCGTTCTTTAACTCGGCCCATCCCCTTTATTCCCACTGCGCCGGGACGCCCGCTGCCCATTCGATCACGCACTTCCCATGCCTTGCCGTCCGTTGATCTGTTGGAGCACAAGTCCGTTTCCGCGGTCGATCTCCATCGCGACCTGCTGGAGAGATACGCACCGCCGTCCATCCTGGTGGACGAGCGCTATGAAATCATCCACTTATCTAACAGGGCGGGGCAATTCCTGCGGTATTCCGGAGGAGAACCGACAAATAACTTGCTGCGCGTCGTTCAGCCGTATCTCCGCATGGATTTAAGCACAGCCCTGTACGCCGCTGCTGCCGAAGGAGTCGATCAAAAGCGCACCGTACGTTTCATCCGCGAGCCTGGAAGCCCTTCGAGTCGAATAAACCTCATTGTTCGGCCGGTGGGAGAGCCCGCTGGAGTCCGCGGCTACTTTTTGGTCCTCTTTGAAGAGGAAATGGCGCCCGCCGCTGAGGCCGACAATGTTGACGCTGAATACTCGGACGCGGCCCGACAGCTTCAACAGGAGATAGACCGCCTGCACGAACAGCAGCGCTCCGGGGTCGAACAGCACGAGTCGTCCGTCGAGGAACTCAGAGCCTCCAATGAAGAGCTCCAGGCAATAAACGAGGAAATGCGTTCCGCCACCGAAGAGCTGGAAACCAGCAAGGAAGAACTACAGTCCGTCAATGAAGAGCTATCCACCGTCAATCAGGAGCTCAAAAACCGGATCGTGGAAGTCAGTCACGTCAACGCCGACCTGCACAACCTCTTAGTTTCCACTGAAATCGCTACTCTCTTTTTAGACCGGGATCTTCGAATCAAACGCTACACGCCATCGATAGAAAACCTATTCAATATAATTGCATCAGACATTAACCGTCCGCTCGTGCACATGACACACAACCTGGACTATCCTGAAATGTTAAAGGATGCCGAAACCGTCCTACAGCGGCTAACTCCAGTGGAACGCGAAGTGCGCAGCCTTGACGGGCATCACCTGCTTGCCCGTGTGCTGCCCTACAGGACATTGGAAGACCGTATTGAGGGCGTCGTTCTAACCTTTGTGGACATATCCGAGCGCAAAAAATCGGAAGAAGCCCTCCGTGCATCGGAAGAACGCTTTCGCTTGCTCGTGGGAGGAGCCGCCGACTATGCCATGTTCATGCTCGATTCGGAGCACCGCATTACTTTCTGGAGCCTGGGCGCGGAACATGTTTTTGGATGGAATGAATCCGAAACGCTGGGTAAATCCTGTGCCATGATCTTCACTCCCGAAGATCGCAAAGCCGGCGTTCAGGAGCGTGAAATGCAGCAGGCCCTCGAGCATGGCAGCGCCCCGGATCGGCGATGGCACATCCGCAAGGACGGCACCCGTCTCTGGGTCGATGGAGCAATGATGCGTCTGGACGATGAACGTGGTGAGATGCGAGGCTTTGCCAAGATTGCCCGCGACGCCACGGAGGAATGGAAGGCCCAGGAAGCCCTGCGCCAGGCGCACGATGAACTCGAACACCGCGTAACCGAAAGAACCGCCTCGCTGTCCGAAGCGCTGGCGGCCCTGGAAGCCGCGCTCGCGGAGCGCCGTCAAGCCGAAGCTGCCCGCCAGGATCTGCTAATCCGTCTCGCCAGTGCCGAGGAAGACGAGCGCCGCCGCCTTTCGCGCGAGCTGCACGATCAAACCGGACAGCATCTGGCCGGCTTGCTGCTGGGCCTGGATGAGCTTCGCCTCGCTCAACCAGAGGGAAGCGCTGCCGCCGGGCTGGCCGAGCGACTCCGGCAGGCCGCAGCCGATCTGAGCCAGGAGGTCCACCAACTAGCATGGGACCTGCGCCCCCCTTCGCTCGACGACATGGGCCTGCAGGCGACCCTGCTTACCTATGTCCGCGACTGGCAAGAGCGCCATAGTGTAGAGGCGGATTTTCATGCTCAGAATTTGGAAGGGAAGCGCCTTACGCCCGAAATCGAAACCACCCTTTACAGAGTCGTGCAGGAAGCCCTGACCAATGTCGCCCGGCACGCTCAGGCCACCCGTGTGAGCGTAGTCCTGGAGTGGCGTCGGGAAGTAGTTCTGTTTGTGGAAGACAACGGCGCCGGTTTCGATACAGAAGCTGCGCTGGCCTCTACCGAACGCCTGGGCCTGCGCGGCATGCGCGAACGCCTGGCGCTTGCCGGCGGAACGCTCGTGATTGAATCGGAACCAGGCAAGGGGACTACGTTGATTGTACGCATCCCGCTTCCTGCCCCTCCAGAGGACAATGTCGATGTCTGACAACATCCCAACAAACCCAACAGTGCTGCGCATCCTTCTAGCAGACGATCATAGCTTCATCCGCGAAGGGCTCAAGGGTCTCATCGGCAAACAGTCCGACATGGAAGTGGTGGGCGAAGCTAACGATGGCCAGGAAGCGGTCTCAAAAGCCGCCGAATACTTGCCCGACATTGTGGTTATGGATGTAACCATGCCCCGTATGAGCGGAATGCAGGCGACTAAACAGATCAAAAAAGCCCATCCCCGCATCAAAGTGCTAGGACTGTCCATGCACGAGGATAGCAGCTATTTGCGAGGCCTGCTGGAAGCCGGAGCTTCAGGATACGTGCTTAAGCGCTCTGCCCCCCAGGAACTTATCCAGGCGCTTCGCTCCGTGGCCGAGGGCAATACCTACCTCGATCCCGCCGTCGCAGCCAGAGCCGCAACAGTCTTCATCAGTAAAACGCCACTAAGAGGGGAAGTTGCCGGAGCAGCGCTCTCCGAACGCGAAAATGCCGTCATCCGGTTGGTCGCGCTGGGATACACCAATCGAGAAATCGCGGAACGCATCGATCTCAGCGTCAAAACCGCCGAAACCTACCGCGCGCGCGCCATGGAAAAACTAGGATTTTCCACCCGCGCCGACCTCGTCCGCCATGCCGCCGTCCTCGGATGGTTCGGCGAAAACTAGTCAGCGTCCGCCAAATTGAACTTGATATTAATCAGCCGGTGAAACTGGCCGATTTTAAAGACGCGTTGCAACTGAGTGCCTGGTGCTATCAATACGACAAGTTCTTTTTCTATGGCCGCGAGCTCTCGCTTCATGCCGATAAGAAGGGCAAGACCGGCGCTGTCTATAAAGATAAGCTCTCTAAAATCCAGGATCAGCGTTTTATCCCCGCCCACCGCCTTCAGATCATCCAGGGACCGATGGTATTGTTCTTCAAAAGCGTGTATTGTGGAAAGATCGAGATCTCCGGAAGCCTCGATAACAAGCCCCGTGTCGATACGGGATGCACGCACGCCAAGCGAAGGAGAAGATTCAGAAACGTTAGTCAATTTTTCTACGCTTTCCCATACTCACAGGATCTCAAATCCTGTGATTTTAGTACCTGGAGGCAAATCCTTTACCTGCCTGTGAATTTGTCCGGTCACGGTAAAATGTACGAGTATGTCCGTTGGTAAAACGTTCGGGAGTTCGTACTTTCCGCCCAGCACCGGTGGAACTTCCAATCCGTAAAGCTGCTTCTGTCCTAACTTCACCCCAGCTTCTTCCAGCACAGTAATCGTCTTCACATCAAAATAATAACGAACGAACTCTTCGTCCGCCAGAAGCCCTCTGAATTCCGTCATGTCCGATGCGATGGGGCAATGCGCCGCTGCGCCCACGGATAGGAAGTGGATGGAGCCGTCTCGGGTATTCCTGGTGAAGACGTCTCCCATGGCCGTCACCATGATCGGGAGGTTTCCTGGTTCAACAAGCCAATTCCAACTTTGCAGGAGTACTGACGGATCAAGATGATCGAAATCTACAACTAGGTCATCTATGAATATGCCCACTGCATTGTCTCCAGTCAACATCCTCGAATAATAAAGAGCAATCCCAAACTCCAAGTGATATACCCCTGAATCATTGTTATTATCTGTCAGGGATTCCCCGGTTTACTGCGCTAATTCAAAGGCGGTAAACTACCAACTCTTCAGTATTTCCGATCCCAATTTTGCTCGCAAGAGTCGCATTTTCATAACTCGGATACAACTGTGAAAGCTTCAGCGGATGCCATGAAAGTATTTGACAGCCACTGGCGGTACGCAGCCAACGCCCTGGAAGTGGTCCAGGACGCTTACGTTACCCTCGACACCGACTTCACTATCATTTACGCAAACCCGGAAGTAGCCCGTCTTAACCACAAGCCCATCGAGAAGTTCCTCGGAAGGAACCACTGGCACGAATTTCCTGCGGCAGTAGGGACACCCCTGGAGGACACCTACCGGGCCGTAATGCGAGACCGAGTTCCAAGGCACCTGGAACATCACTATTTTGTACCGGGAGAATATGACCTCTGGGTTGCCGCCAGCGCGTACCCCGACGAAGAAAGAGGCGGAATACACGTCGTCGTTCGAGATATCACCGAACAAAAGGAACGCGAGCACCGTGATAAAATCCTGGCGGATTTTTCGGAACGCACGCGAACTTATAAACAGCCTGAAAGCGTGATTGCCGACGCGGTCCAATCCATCGGCGAACACTTTCAAGCCGCGCGCTGTGTCTTTGCCGACATCGACCTGGAAGCCGACACAACCACCATCCACCGCAGCTACCGCGCCGAAGGCTCTGAGGACGTGCCGAGTGTGCAAAAGCTCTCCTCCTTCGGGGCGCCCTTCGTCTCGCAAATGAAGGCCGGCCGGGCCGTATTCATCGAGGATGTTCTCCAGAATCCCATGAATCTTTCCCCGGAAAACGTTGCCGCTTTCGAAGCAATCGGCGTCCGCGCCCATATCTCAATGCCACTTTTGCACGCAGGTCAGTGGGTGTGCGCCATGGGGGTGCATTCAAACACACCACGCGTCTGGAAGTCCGAGGATATAGACCTGGTCCGGACTGTCGTGGAAAAGACCTGGCTCACCATCCAGGTAATCCGGCAGAACAAGGCCCTCAGCGACGAAGTTCTGGAGCGTCGTAAAGTCGAGGAGCGCTTAAAGCAGTCGTTGGCCGACCTCGAAGCAGCCTCTGCCCGCGAACACGCCATTGCCGAACAGCTCCAGCAGGCCCTGGTTCCAAATGTCCCCGAAGCCGTGCCGGGTCTGGCTCTCAAGGGTTTTTATCGGGCAGCGCTTCACGAGGCCGGGGTGGGGGGAGATTTTAGTGACGTCTTCACAGTCACCCGCAGTGACGGTAGCGGTAATGTCACCTGTCTGGTCTGTGCCGACCTCTCGGGCAAAGGTCTGGCGGCCGCGAGCCAGGTGGCCACGGTCCGGAATATGATTCGATACGTATTGCACGCCGACGGTTCCCTGGCCACCGCGCTCAACAGTCTCAACCAGGTCCTCGTGGAACAGTCGCTCCTTAGGGGCTTCGCCACTCTGTTTGTCGGTATATTTGACCCGGAGACACGAGTCCTTACCTACGTCAATTGTGGTCAGGAGCCTGGCGTTATCTGGCGCGCCGCCACTGGTGAAGTCGAACTGCTGCAGCCCACAGGGTCTATACTGGGCGGCTTCAAGGGAGCTCAATATGAAGAGATGTCGGTGATATTAAATCCTTCGGACATCTTCGCATTGATTACCGACGGCATGACCGAGGTCGGCCCGACCCGCAAAGAGCATTTGGAAATAGAAGGCTTCACCAGCCTGTTTGCCTCCTGCTGCGTTGCGTCCAGCGTCACATCAGTATCTCCCACGGACACCGCTGCGTCAACGGTGCAGCGCTTGATCTCCGGCATCGAACTCCACGCCAAAGGCCCATCCGGCATCCGCGACGACATTGCCCTCCTGGTCGGAGTCGTAACCCCGCAATAAAAAGACGGTTAGAGAATTAATTCCCCAACCGTTGAAGCACCTAGTTTAACTTGCAATCATACTGTTCCCCGACCTCCGATCTATTAAACGTCAAGCCGCTATGTTTAGCCGGGTTGATTTTTGGCAAACGTAACTCATCTGCGGGAGCAAATCAATCGGCTTCCCCGGAACCAGTTCAACAAAAGCTAAAGGCTTAGGAGAGTACTACTATGGGCGGAATTCTGTACACAATCATCTCGATCTTGTTTGTGTTTTGGTTGATCGGCTTTTTTATGCACATCGGCGGAGGATTGATTCACATTCTTCTGGTTGTTGCGCTGATCCTCTTTGTTTTTCAGCTCGTCACCGGCCGCCGCGCGGTCTAATCAAACGCAGATTTAAAGTCAATATTCAGACCCACGCTAAGAAAGCGTGCTTAAAGGAGAAAATATCATGTCGCAAACAATCTATGTCACATTTCCCGACGCTAACCATGCCGAAAAGGCTGTTGGAGCTCTTCTGGACTATGGCGTTTTGAAGGACGACATCACTGTTATCGCCAACAATGCTGGTACCCTGGATGAAACGGTAGATACACATACCACGGAAGATTCAGGTAAGACCGGTCTCTCCACAACCACCGGAGCCGACGCAGGAGTTGGAGCGGCTAAGGGCGCTGGAATTGGTCTGGGCCTCGGCGTACTTGCAGGCTTGGCGGTACTTGCCGTCCCCGGCTTCGGACTGGTCCTTGGGGGCGGAGCGCTTGCCGCAGCCATCGGAGCAGCCGGCGCAACAACCGCTGCTGGAGCCGTTGCGGGCGGAGTCACCGGATACCTGAAGGATCAGGGACTGCCGGAAGACTCTGTGCGGACTTATATCGACCACCTGCAAACAGGCGGTTCGCTGTTGGCCGTAACTCTGCCCTCGGGTGGAGTGGATGTTGTCTCCGCCGAAGAGATAATTAGCAAATACGACGGAGCCGATGTTAACGTGTACTAGACTTTATATGACGCACCGGCCCTCTTCCCCTCTCCCCCATTCTGATGGCGGGAGAGGGTAGGGTGAGGGGGGCGGCTTAACGATTAGTACTGCGTATCGCGACCTCACGAAGGACCCCCTCATCTCAATCTTCTCCCACCATAAGAATGGGAGAGAAGAGGCCGGAGCCAGACGGGTCCTCATATTTTAATCCGCTTGTCCGTTCTTCGCAAGGCTTTTTCTACTCAGGATCCAGAATGCCCGAAATACCAACAATAGAACGAGACGACCGCGATTTGTCGGAAAACGCCGATACTCTCTCGAACGACCCGCATCAGCCGACACCGCCCAAAGGGGTCACTAAATTTGGCCTGTTAAAGTCTCTTGGACCGGGTCTGATTACCGGCGCCTCCGACGACGACCCAAGCGG
>Ga0302315_10004831_pt1 | contig 11673 bp, 10 predicted proteins | sample III_Palsa_N3_1_FD_200532 | JGI IMG/M metagenome (GOLD analysis project Ga0302315, IMG submission 200532) | Peat permafrost microbial communities from Stordalen Mire near Abisko, Sweden - III_Palsa_N3_1 | ecosystem: Environmental > Terrestrial > Soil > Palsa > Peat permafrost | place: Sweden... | reverse complement strand
GCTGGTGTCGATTCTCACCGGCCTGCGCAAGCCCGACACCGGCGAGGTGCGCTTCGGCGGCGCGCCCGCGCCGTCGCTCGCCGACCGCGATGGATGGCGTGAGCGAGTGGCTTGCGTCTATCAGCATTCGACGATCATCCGCGATCTCAGCGTCGCGGAGAATCTGTTCATCAACCGTCAGCCGGAACGGCGCGGCATGATCGACTGGCAGGCCATGCGCCGCGACGCGCGTGAGCTGCTCGATCACTGGAAGATCGACGTTCGCGAAGATGCGCGCGCGGGCGATCTGAGCGTTGAGGCACGCCAGCTGGTGGAGATTGCGCGGGCGCTGTCGTATGGCGCGCGCTTCATCATTCTCGACGAGCCGACCGCCCAGCTTGACGGCGATGAAATCAAACGCCTGTTTCGCCGCATCACCGAGTTGCAGCGCGAAGGCGTGACGTTTCTGTTTATCTCGCACCATTTGCAAGAGGTGTACGAGATCTGTCAGGCGGTGACGGTGCTGCGCGATGCGCGGCATATCGTCAGCGCGCCGGTTTCCGCGTTGCCGCGCGAGCAATTGATCGAAGCCATGACCGGAGAGCGCGGCGGGCTTGCAGTCGCCGACGCCGCCGCACGCGCCCCGCTGCCCGCCGATACGAAAGTGGCGCTGGAAGTCGCGGGTCTCGGCGGCGTCGATTACGAAGACGTGTCGTTCACGGTGAAACGTGGCGAGGTGATCGGTTTGACCGGCGCGACGAGCAGCGGACGCACCAGCGTCGCGGAAGCGATCGCGGGATTGCGCTCGCCGACCCGTGGCGACATCCGTGTGGCAGGCAAGTCGTTGCCGCGCGGCGATGTGCCGGCGGCGCTGGCAGCCGGTATCGGCTGCGTGCCGAAAGACCGTCATCACGAAGGCCTGGTGTTGACGCAATCGGTTGCGGAAAACGCTTCGATGACGATCACGCGGCTGCTCGGCAAGTTCGGCCTCGCCTCGCCCGCGAAGAAGAACGCGTTCGGCCAGAAGATGATCGACGCGCTTGGCATCGTGACGCCTGGCCCTGAGCACGTTGTCTCGGGCCTGTCCGGTGGCAACCAGCAAAAGGTCGTGATGGCGCGTGCCTTGGCGACTGATCCGAACGTCCTCGTCCTGATCGACCCCACGGCAGGCGTCGACGTGAAATCGAAGGAAGCGCTGCTGTCCGTCGTGGATCGCGTGCGTGAAGAAGGCAAGGCGGTGCTCGTGGTCTCAGGTGAACTTGATGACTTGCGTACCTGTGACCGCGTCTTGGTCATGTTCCGCGGCCGCGTCGCGGCCGAATTTCCCGCGGGTTGGCAGGACCACGACCTGATCGCATCCGTTGAAGGAGTCAGTCTCCATGAAGAATAGTGTGCCCAGCCCTGCATTCGGTGCGGCTCAAGGCTCGACCGGCACGCAAGCTGCGCGCAGCCGCCGGGTGCGGATCGAGTTCGCACGTCTGCGCGACCTCGCGTTGCTGCCCGCGCTCGCGTTGCTGCTCGTAATCGGTGCTTTCGTTAGCCCGAGTTTCTTGACCAAGGCGAATCTGATCAGCGTGCTCGGCGCCTCCGCGGCGCTCGCGCTTGTGGTGCTGGCCGAATCGCTAATCGTGCTGACCGGCAAGTTCGACCTGTCGCTCGAATCGACGGTGGGGATTGCACCCGCTGTCGGCGCCATGCTCGTCATGCCGGCGGCGTCCGCTGGTTTTGGCTGGCAATGGCCGGCTGCGGCAGGTTTGCTCGCGATTCTCGTCGTTGGTGCGGTGATCGGTTTTATCAATGGCTTTCTGGTGGTGCGCTTACGGCTCAACGCGTTCATCGTCACGCTGGCCATGCTGATTGTGCTGCGTGGCATGCTCGTGGGCGCCACCAAAGGCGGCACGTTGTTCGATATGCCGCCGTCATTCTTCACCCTCGCCACGACGATCGTGCTTGGGCTGCCTGTGTCCGTATGGCTCGCCGCAATAGCCTTCGCGGTCGCCGCTTTCATACTGCGCTACCATCGTATCGGGCGTGCGCTGTATGCGATCGGCGGCAATCCGGAAGCGGCGCGCGCAGCCGGGATTCGTGTCGAACGCATTACTTGGGGCGTCTTCGTGCTGGGCAGCGTGCTGGCGTCGCTTGGCGGCCTGATCGTCACCGGCTACGTCGGCGCGATCAACGCGAACCAGGGCAACGGCATGATCTTTACCGTGTTCGCGGCGGCGGTGATCGGCGGCATTTCGCTCGACGGTGGCAAGGGCACGATGCTCGGCGCGCTATCCGGCGTACTATTGCTGGGTGTCGTGCAAAACCTGCTGACGCTCGCACAAGTGCCGTCGTTCTGGATTCAGGCCATCTACGGCGCCATCATTCTCGGCTCGCTGATGGTGGCGCGCCTCGCGAGCGGCGAAGGCCAGAACTAAAACGGACCCATTGCGGAGACTATTTTGAGCAGCCCATCGCATACCGACGCCCGCCTGATCCTGCTAAGTCCGCAGGACAACTGCCTGATTGCAGGGGCGCGGCTCGAAGCCGGCACCGAGCTCGAGATCGAAGGAGAGCGCGTCACGCTCGCCAAGACGATCGAGCTTGGTCACAAAGTCGCACGCGGCGCGCTGGCGAAAGACGACAAGGTGCTGCGCTACGGCGCGGTCATCGGCCACGTGACCGGAGCCGTCGCGCGCGGCGAGCACCTTCATACTCATAACCTCGAAAGCGACTACCTGCCGACGTACACGCACGATGCAGGCCACGAATTCGTGCATCATTGATGCGGTGCAATACCGCGCTGGAACGATCATGACCGACACCTCCGAAGCAACGATCTCCCCGGCCGCGAGCACGCAGCCGATGCTGCAAGGCTATTTGCGCAGCGACGGCCGTAAGGGCATCCGCAATGTTGTTGCGGTCGCGTATCTCGTCGAGTGCGCGCATCACGTGGCACGGGAAATCGTCACACAGTTTCGCGAGCCGCTCGATGCGTTCGATGACCCAGCGGCAGAGCGTGAGCCGGCCGTTCATCTGATCGGTTTTCCCGGCTGCTATCCGAATAGCTATGCGGAAAAGATGCTCAAGCAGCTCACCACGCATCCGAATGTGGGCGCGGTGCTGTTTGTGTCCCTCGGTTGCGAGAGCATGAACAAGCACTACCTCGTGGACGTGGTGCGCGAGAGCGGCCGCCCGGTGGAAGTGCTCACGATCCAGGAAAAGGGCGGCACCCGCAGCACGATCCAGTATGGCATGGACTGGGTACGCGATGCGCGCAAACAACTGGCGGCGCAACAACGCGTCCCGATGGCGCTCAGTGAACTGGTGGTCGGCACGATCTGCGGCGGCTCGGATGGCACCAGCGGCATCACGGCAAATCCCGCCGTGGGCCGCGCGTTCGATCATCTGATCGAGGCCGGTTCGAGTTGTATCTTCGAAGAAACCGGCGAGCTGGTGGGCTGCGAGTTCCATATGAAAACCCGCGCGGCGCGGCCGGAACTGGGTGATGAAATCGTCGCGTGTGTGGCAAAGGCTGCGCGCTATTACTCGATTCTCGGCCACGGCAGTTTTGCGGTGGGCAATGCAGACGGCGGCCTGACCACGCAGGAAGAGAAGTCGCTTGGCGCGTATGCGAAGAGTGGGGCATCGCCGATTGTCGGCATCATCAAACCGGGCGATGTTCCGCCGACCGGTGGGCTGTATCTGCTCGACGTGGTACCGGATGGCGAGCCGCGCTTTGGCTTTCCCAACATTAGCGACAATGCGGAGATCGGCGAACTGATCGCTTGTGGAGCGCATGTGATCCTGTTCACGACTGGACGCGGCTCGGTGGTCGGCTCGGCTATTTCGCCGGTCATCAAGGTGTGCGCGAATCCGGCTACCTATCGAAATCTCGCGGGTGACATGGATGTCGACGCCGGCCGGATTCTCGAAGGCCGCGGCACGTTGGAAGAAGTCGGCCGCGAAGTGTTTGAGCAGACGGTGGCGGTGGCGCAAGGTGTAGCATCGAAGTCCGAAACGCTTGGGCACCAGGAGTTTATCCTGACGTACAAGACGTTCGAGCCGGTTGGACCGGCGTGTTTGCCGTCGAGCGCGGCGTCTACGCAGCGAGTCGTCGAGATCGCTTCGCATTGATTGGCGCGGGGTGGCTGAACGCACAGTGTCGCAGCACGACGACGCGGGTCACGGCATGAACAGCACAACCACGTGGCATGGGACCAGAGGAACGCACTAAAGTGCGAGCTCTGGCCGACCGCGATAAAACTGCAGGGGACCCGAGTGAGCGCTAAAGTGCGAACTCAGGCCGACCGCGATAAAACTGCATGGGGCCCGAGTAAGCGCTGAAGCGCTTACTCGGGCCGACAATGGAGACATCTGCATGACAGCAGCGATTGATTCAAACGTCGTAAAGCGCCGCCGGATCGGCCGGCGCGATTTGCAGGTGAGCGGGCTCGGTCTGGGCACTGCGCCGCTCGGAGGTCTATACCACGATCTGACGGAAGAGCAGGCGCTCGCCACGGTTGCCGCAGCGTGGGATGCGGGCGTGCGCTTCTTCGATACCGCGCCGCACTACGGCCATACGAAAGCCGAGCACCGATTGGGCGATGCACTGCGCCGCTATCCGCGCGACCAATATGTGCTCTCCACCAAGGCCGGCCGCCGTTTTGTGCCGCGCACGACACCCTACGACGGCAGCGAAGGCTGGCAAGATCCGCTTCCGTTCGAGGCGATCTTCGATTACACCCATGACAGCATCCTGCGTTCGTTCGAGGACAGCCAGCAGCGGCTGGGCATCGTCGAGATCGATATTCTGCTGATTCATGATATCGGCCGTGTCACACACGGCGATAAAAATCCGGTCTACTGGAAGCAACTGACGGAGGGCGGCGGCTTTCGCGCGCTCGATGAATTGCGCTCGGCGGGCGTGGTCAAGGCTGTTGGCCTTGGTGTCAACGAAGGCGCGGCGGTTCTCGAGATGATGGCGGATTTCGACATCGACTGCGCGCTGTTGGCGGGCCGCTATACGTTGCTGGAGCAGGCCACGCTCGACGACCTGTTGCCCGCCTGCGAGGCGCGCGGCGTAAGTATCCTGTTAGGCGGGGCATTCAACTCGGGCATTCTGGCTCGTGGTGTTCAAGGGGATCTGAAGTTCAACTATGGCGCGGCGCCCAAAGAAGTGATCGAACGCGTGGCCCGGCTTGAAGCCGTATGTCGCGCGCACGATGTACCTTTGGCCGCGGCAGCGCTGCAGTTTCCCTATGCTCACCCGGCCGTCGCAACGGTGCTGACCGGCGCGCGCAGTGTCGAAGAATTGCGCGAGAACGTCGCCTCGTTCGATCGCCCGATTCCTGCTGAACTGTGGACGGCATTGCGCGACGAGGGTCTGCTGGATCCTCGGGCGGCGGTGCCCAAGGACTGACTAACGATGCACATCGATGCCCACCAGCACTACTGGGATCCGGCACGCGGCGATTACGGCTGGCTGACTCCGGATCTGGAATCGCTGTACCGGACTTTCGGGCCGGAGGATCTCGCCCCGCTGCGTGAGCGCGCCGATGTGCAGCGTACGGTTGTCGTCCAGGCGGCGCCCACGATTGAAGAGACCCGTTACCTGCTCGATCTCGCGCGCAACGAGGCGTCGATTGCGGGTGTGGTCGGCTGGGTGCCGATGTTGTCGAACGATGCGCCCGCCCTGATCGCCGAACTCGCACGTGACGCCAAATTCAAGGGTATCCGGCCGATGCTGCAGGATCTCGCCGACGACAACTGGATCGCCAACCCCGACCTCGCCCCCGCCGTCGAAGCGCTGATTGCACACGACCTCGCGTTCGATGCGCTGATTTTTACGCGCCATGTGGAGGCCCTCGAAACCTTCGCCACGCGTTTCCCCAAGCTGCGCATCGTGGTCGATCACGGCGCCAAGCCGCCGATTCGCGACGGCCAAACCGGCTGGCAAAGCTGGGCTGACGGCATCACCCGTCTCGCTAGCCTGCCGCATCTCCATTGCAAGCTCTCCGGGCTCGCGACTGAGGCCTCGTCCGGCTGGACGGAGGCGACGTTGCAATCCTACGTCGGCCATCTGCTGAAGTCATTTGGCCCGACGCGTCTAATGTGGGGCAGCGATTGGCCGGTGCTCAACCTGAACGGTGATTACCTGCTATGGCATTCGGTAGCGAATACGTTGCTCGCTGAACTATCCGACGCGGAACGCGAAGCGGTGTTCGGCGCGAACGCGACGGCGTTCTACCGTCTGTGAAAATCGTGGCAATCTACCCCGTATAAAACTTCGCAAGCCATTTCAACTGGAGCCGTAGATGACACAAAGACTGGCCGGGAAGACGGCCCTGATTACTGCCGCCGGACAAGGTATCGGTCTCGCCACCGCCGAACTCTTCGCCAGCGAGGGGGCGCGTGTGATCGCCACCGATATCCGTATCGATTCGCTCGCCGGCAAGCCGGTCGAAGCGCGCAAGCTCGACGTGCTCGACAAGGCCGCAATCGCCGCGCTGGCCGCGGAAATTGGCCCGATCGATGTGCTGTTCAACTGCGCAGGCTACGTCCACGCCGGATCGATCATCGAGGCGACGGAAGAAGATTGGGACTTCGCGTTCAACCTGAACGCCAAGGCGATGTACCACACCATTCGCGCGTTCCTGCCGGGAATGCTGGAAAAGGGCGGCGGTTCGATCATCAATATGTCGTCGGCCGCGTCGAGTGTGAAGGGCGTGCCGAACCGCTTCGTGTACGGCGCGTCGAAAGCGGCCGTGATCGGTTTGACGAAGGCCGTCGCTGCAGACTTCGTCACACGTGGTGTACGCTGTAACGCGATCTGCCCGGGCACGGTGGCTTCGCCGTCGCTCGAACAGCGGATTGCGGCACAGGCGCAGGCGCAAGGCGCCACCGTCGACGCGGTGCAGGCGGCGTTCGTCGCCCGCCAGCCGATGGGCCGCGTCGGCAAGACCGAAGAGATCGCGGCGCTGGCGCTGTATCTGGCCTCCGACGAGTCGGGGTTCACCACCGGCCAGGCGCACGTGATCGACGGCGGTTGGTCGAACTAGCCTGCTTTTTTCACTGAACACTCTGGATAGATAGGGACGTGCAACGATGAAACTGCTTCGTTATGGGCCGAAAGGCCAGGAAAAACCCGGCTTGCTCGACGCGCAAGGCAAGATCCGCGATCTGTCGAAGGTGGTGGCCGACATCAATGGCGACACGCTGACGGACGCCGGTCTCGCTCAACTGCGCAAGCTCGACCCGGCATCGTTGCCGGTGGTCGAAGGCAATCCGCGCCTCGGGCCGTGCGTCGGCCGGATCGGCAAGTTCATCTGTATCGGCCTGAATTACGCCGATCACGCGGCGGAGTCGAATCTGCCGGTGCCGACCGAGCCGGTCGTGTTCAACAAGTGGAATAGCGCGGTCAGCGGCCCGAACGACGACGTCGAGATTCCGCGCGGCTCGAAGAAGACCGACTGGGAAGTCGAACTCGGCGTGGTGATCGGCAAGCCCGCCAAGTACATCGACGAAGCGAACGCGCTCGACTACGTAGCCGGCTATTGCGTGATCAACGACGTCTCCGAGCGCGAATGGCAGATCGAACGCGGCGGTACGTGGGATAAGGGCAAGGGCTTTGACACGTTCGGTCCGATCGGCCCGTGGGTCGTGACACGCGATGAAGTGGCAGATCCGCAGAACCTGAACCTGTGGCTCGAAGTGGATGACCACCGCTATCAGAACGGCTCGACCAAGACGATGGTGTTCACCGTCGCGAAGCTGGTGTCGTATCTGTCGCAGTGCATGAGCCTGCAACCGGGCGACGTGATCTCGACCGGCACGCCGCCGGGCGTCGGAATGGGCGTCAAGCCGAACCCGACTTACCTGAAGCCGGGTCAGACGATTCGTCTCGGCATCGAAGGCCTGGGCGAGCAGCAGCAGAAGACGTACGCAGCAGAGTAATCCCTCAAGGCGACGGCACCGTGTCCCCGCCGTCGCCGATCCGGTTGATCGTCCCCTGCGCGACGGCGACGAGCCGCTCGCGATCGCCGTCCATCACAAAGATATTGCACTGACAGGTCGCCTGATGCCGCCCGGCGTAGACGACTTGCGCCCGCGCGACCAGCATGCCGTTCATCGCGGGCCGCAGATAGTTGATCTTGTACTCGCCCGTGACGACCCGCGGCCCCAGCGCAAGCGCTCCGGCGAACGTGAGCGCATTGTCCGCCAGGTAACTGATCACTCCCCCGTGAACGAAGCCGTGTTGTTGCCGCAACTCGTCGCGAATCGGCAAGCATAGCGTCAGCTCGTTGGTGCTGGTATGCATCAGCTCGGCGCCGAGGAGCACGCTGAACGGCTGGGCATGGAGTGCGCCGCGTGCCCGGTCCAGTAGATCTGTCATTGTCGAGTCCTTCGGGGCGATGCCCGTGGTGGCGTCCCTACCCACTCTAGGAAGCCCGTACGCGCCGCGTCAAGGTGAATCGCAAAAATGACACGCGGATTATTGTGTAAATCAATGTCAATAGAACGATTGCGTCATGAATCAGCGTGCAAGACAGTCTTTCACCGGGTTTTGCTCAAGAGAACGTTTGCGTTGCCGTAAACAGCGTCGTAGTTCTCCCGTCATTCAATGCAATTCAGGTGTTCACGATGTTTAGCAAGATCAAGGTCGCATCCGGCCTGCTATGTGTTTTGGCCGCTTTCTGCCTGCTGCAACTGGTGACGGAGGGTTTGGGGTTCTGGTCGTTGACGCGCACCCACGACGACGTTGGCGAGCTATCGAATGTCGCGTTGAATCAGGTCGACGCGGTGAATCGCACCACCCAGGCGCTGATGGACGCGCGTATCAACCTGTCGCGCGCCAGCACGCGGATGGTGAAGGGCAACGCCGAACCGGCCGACATCGTGCAGCACGCCCGCGACCAACTGGTGGCGGCAGACCAGTCGTTCACCTCTTTTACCAACGCCACCAAGACGAGCGACGAAAACAGCGCTCGCGCCGCCGCGCTCACTGACCGTTATCAGAAGTATCACTCGGCGCTGGTCGAACTGACGCAGGATCTCGACTCAGGCAACATCCAGGCTTTCCTCGATCAGCCGACGCAATCTTTCCAGGACGCCTATCTAGCCGAGCTGCATACCTTCGTAGAGTTCGCCGACGCCGCGAACCGGGTGTCGCTCGAGTCGATCGACAGCCGCCTTGCGTTGTTCCGCAGTGTTGGCGCAGCGATCCTGCTGTTGCTGCTGGCGGGTACGGTGGCGGTGTACCTGGCGCTCAGGCGCGGCGTGGTTGCGCCGCTCGAAGAGGCGGGCCGCCATTTCGACCGGATTGCGCAGGGCCGGCTCGATCAGGCGATTGGCGCGCGTGGCACCAACGAAATCGGCCGTCTGTTTTCGGGGCTGGCGAGGATGCAGGCAAGCGTTGCTCGCACGGTGAAGACGGTGCGTGAATCGGCTGACTCAATTCACCTCGGTGCTAACGAAATTGCCACGGGCAATGCGGATTTGTCGGCGCGCACCGAGAGTCAGGCGGCTTCGCTCGAAGAAACCGCCTCGAGTATGGAAGAACTGACTGCGACCGTGCGGCAGAACGCCGATCACGCGCGCGAAGCGAACGCGCTGGCGCAGACCGCATTGGACGCTACTTCGCGCGGCAGCGAGGTCGTGAATCAGGTGGTCGACAAGATGCGCGGGATCGCGCAGAGCTCGGACAAGATTGCCGAAATCATTTCGGTGATCGACGGCATCGCGTTCCAGACTAACATCCTCGCGTTGAACGCTGCGGTCGAAGCGGCGCGCGCGGGCGAGCAAGGACGCGGCTTTGCGGTGGTGGCCGGCGAAGTACGTGGCCTCGCGCAGCGCAGCGCGCAATCGGCCAAGGAGATCAAGACGCTGATCAGCGAGTCGGTCACGGAGATCAAGGGCGGCTCGACGCTCGTCGAGCATGCGGGCGGCGCGATGCGCAACGTCTCGGAGTCGATCTCGCGCGTCACGCAGATGATGGCTGAGATCAGTGCTTCCTCGCTTGAGCAGAGCACTGGCATCGAGCAGGTCAACCAGGCCGTCGTGCAGATGGACGAAATGACGCAACAGAACGCGGCGCTCGTCGAACAAGCCGCCGCGGCCGCGGCCTCGTTGCATCAGCAGACGCAGCAGTTGAAGGCGGCGGTGTCGGTGTTCGAGATTTCCGATGTCGTCCTAAGGACGCAGCAGTTCGGCGCGTTGCGCGACGAGCACGAGCGGGAGTTTTCGTTCGGTGCGGCGGTTTAGGCAGACTTAGCCAGGTTTACCCAGGTGTAGCCACGTCAGGCCGGCAACGCCGCATACGCGGTGGCGAGATGGTAAGGCGTCGTCGACGGCATGTCCGAGCGCGAAACCTCGCCTGTAGCCGTTTTGCACTCGTACCATCCCTGCGGATGCAGAAAGCGTTGCTGGAAATGCGCGATCTGCCTTGGCAAGACGGCGCGCGCGGCCTCGTCATCGCGTGTAGCCAGAGCGCGCAGATATTCGCTCTGCGCCCAGATCCGCTGCGTGGCGTCCTTGATGCGGCCGGCTTCGTCCAGCGACGCGGCGACGCCGCCCGTCACCGGATCGACGCCGTGCCGTTGCGCAAAGTCAAAGGCGCGCGTCAGTGCCTCGTCGAGTCCCGATCCTTCCAGCAATGCGCCGGCTTGCTTGACCAACCAGAACCATTCGAACTGGTGCCCCGGCTCCAGACGATTGTCATCCGCCCCTAACGGCAGCTCCGCGATGCAGCCCGTCGGCGCATGCACGAAAGTGCGCTCGATCGCGCCGGCCAATTTGTGCAAAGCGATGTCGAACGTGCTATCGCCGGTCGCTGCGCGTGCGGCGAGCCACGCTTCCGTGAGGTGCATCAAGGGGTTTTGCACAGGTGTGCCGGTCACCGTCGAAAACGTTGCGTCCAGCGCGGCGTTGAGCAAGCCATCCTGCGCGGCGAAGCGGTCTTCGATTAGCGCCGAGGTACTGTGAACCAGGTCCAGCGCATCCCGATTGCCCGAACGCGCGCCGAATTCAGCGCAGGCGAAGACCAGGAAAGCGTGCGTATAAAGGTCCTTGGTCGTATCGAGCGGCGTACCCTCTGAATCGACGCTATAGAACCATCCGCCCCGCTGCTTGTCTTGAAAGTAGTGCACGAGCGCATCGAACAAGACTTCGGCGTGGGCCGTATCACCTGCCTGAGAGAAAACGAACAATTGCCGTGCGCAAGCCATCGCCCGGTAGCGTTCGGCCGGCAGCGGATGGTGGCCTTCGGCGCTGACTGCCTCGTAAGGCAGTTTCAATGCAGGGTTGAAGCCTGGCCCGCGCCAGATAGGCAGAACGACGCGTGCAAAATGATCGCGTAGGGCGGTGGCAAGGGTGATCGCGGAGGCGGGTGTGTTCATGCTATGAATCTGCTTGGGTAGAGCCGTACAAGGTTGCGGGCGCTGGGTCCGGCAAGGCAGCGCGGGTCCAAGCATAAATCAAACCGAGAGCGAGGGCGCGTTTGCGGCCTTCTCAAATGCGGTTCCAATAATTTCAGATAAGGAGGAACAACCATGCTGGGCAATGTCGAACTGGTCTCGCGGCTGGTGTTGGCTGCGGCGCTTGGCAGCGTCATCGGTATCGAGCGTGAGCGGCTGTCGTGGGCCGCCGGCTTGCGCACTCACATGCTGGTGTGCGTCGGCTCGGCGCTCATCATGATCGTCTCCGCGTTCG
>Ga0302315_10004824_pt1 | contig 11676 bp, 9 predicted proteins | sample III_Palsa_N3_1_FD_200532 | JGI IMG/M metagenome (GOLD analysis project Ga0302315, IMG submission 200532) | Peat permafrost microbial communities from Stordalen Mire near Abisko, Sweden - III_Palsa_N3_1 | ecosystem: Environmental > Terrestrial > Soil > Palsa > Peat permafrost | place: Sweden... | reverse complement strand
TAGCATGCTGAACAGCCTTCCTACGGGCTAATGACACATCGTAATCTTTTCTCTTTACCTTTTTCTTCTGCAATAAAATTATTCTTATCTATGCTTTCATCAAAGTCCTACAAACATAGGATGACAGCCACCAATAAATCCGAAATCGAAAATCCGAATTCCGAAATCAACCTACAACATCCCGCCATCAACAGGTATTACCTGCCCGGTGATGTAAGTTGCCAAATCAGATGCCAGGAAAACGCAGCAATTGGCCACATCTTCTGTTTCGCCGGCACGTTTAAGGGGGATGCCCTGTGCCCAGCCTTCAACTACTTTAGGATCGAGTACTTCGGTCATTTCGGTGCGGATAAAGCCCGGGGCGACTACGTTAGCGCGTATGTTGCGCGAGCCTAATTCTTTTGCTATTGATTTGGAAAAACCGATGATACCGGCCTTTGAAGCGGCGTAATTGGCCTGCCCGGCATTGCCCTGCACACCCACTACCGAACTCATATTAATGAAAACCCCATTGCGGTTTTTCATCATTATTTTTGAAGCCGCTTTGGTTACGTTAAAAATGGATTTAAGGTTTACGTTTAACACCTCGTCCCAGTTTTCTTCGGTCATGCGCATTAGCAGGCCATCTTTAGTGATACCGGCATTGTTTACCACAATATCCAGTGTACCGAAATCGGCAACGATATCGGCAATCAACTTTTCGGCTTCATCAAATTTGGAGGCATCGGAGCGGTAGCCTTTTATTTTGGTGCCGAAACTTTGCAGTTCCTGCTCCAAAGCCTGGCCTTTTTCTACCGATGATAGATATGTAAAGGCAACATTAGCGCCATGTTCGGCAAATTTCTCTGCTATTTTACGGCCTATGCCTTTAGACGCGCCGGTGATTAGCGCGGTTTTTCCTTCTAATAATTTCATGAAGTTTAAAATTCGTTTTTATTACGGGGGACGAAGATAATTAATTAGTCCGAAAGTGCGAAAAGTGGGGGAAATGGAAAGTTGGGTTTGTGTTATCCTTGCATATTACTCATAAAAAGAGCTATGGTGCCATATATTATAAATGTAATGACGGCTATAGTATTATATGAACGCGAGTAATTAAGTTTTTGTGCTTTTTTAGCTTTTTTAGCAAGAAGTATATTGATATATTCAACCACTCCAATGGGAAATAGGCCACACAAAAAAAGGATTAAGTGACCCGAATCAGAAATATTAGGCATCCACGTAACGATGGCATTTCCAATCAAAGCCCATAGTATGAAGCAGGCAATTACAGATAATATAACTCCTGCTATGGTATGTAAATAAGGAAAGTTTGTATTTTGTGCAGGTTCAGGCATGAATATATATATTTTAATCTTAATTAGTTGTGCGCAAAAGCTGCTGATATTCATCCTTCAACACCACTAAACAAGCCGCGCACAAACAACCCTCGTAATTCTCACTCACATATTGGGTTTCGTTTAACGTTAACTGCACCGTACAGCACTGGCATTTGGTGAATGAATTGGCTTTACATTCGAAGGGTGCTTTGCAGCGCTCACAGTATACGGTTTCGTGTTTTTGCTCCATTTATTTAATGTAGAGACGCGATACCTCGCGTCTCAGGGTAATATTATACAACGGAACAAAAATCAGAAAACAATGTCCCGCTAAAAATTATAAGTTAATGTTAAATTGCCCGAATACGATTTAAAAACTGTAGAGCTGTACCCTGCATCAAACGTATCGCCCGAACCTGAATCAGACGAAATCATAAAATTATAACGCCCTTCAATACCTAAATCCAGGTTATCGCTGATAGGAAATTTAACCCCTATTTTTGGCGCTATGTACGATTGGCTGCCGCTTGCTGTTCCCGAATCGCCGCCATAGCTACTTTCGTTAAGGTCAAAGGTATAAGTATTAAAAACACTACCTAAATCAACGCCAAAATATAAGCTTGCCGCATCGTTAATATGAATATTGTATGCCGCGCCGGCAAAAACCCGTATCGAACTAAAATGACTGAAGCTTCCGTAACCTGCGCTTGGGTCGGTAGGATCTAAAGCGATGCTATCCTGCTTTGGGGCGTAGGATACATATTCAATAGAGGTACTAAAAGTAAAATCGCCTATGTTATGGATTAAGCTTAGGCCGAAAGATGGCGCGCCTTTATAGGTTTGGCCTAAATCACCGGTGGGCGAATCGTACCCCGCGTTAAGGGTAATACCCCAATCGCTGCCGTAGCCGCTGTAACTGCCGCCATTGCTGCCGCCGCCATAAGTTAAACCCTGGTTGTTGTGCTTTTGCGCGTTTGCCGAAAAGCAAAGGATAATCACCATTAAACTACTTAACAAAAGGCCTTTAACTAATTGCCTGTTAAGCGATAAGTAAAATTTTAATTGCATAATTGGATAGGTTAAGGCAATAAAAATAATAAAATATCTTTAAAGTTCATGGTTCATAGTTAATAGTTTATGGCAAAAATAAACCATTGACTATCACTATGAACCATCAACTATGAACCATGAACTACGACGAACACGTTACGCAGCCGTCTTCCATCGAGCAGCTTGGGCCGGCGGGTATTTCATCGGCTATTTGCTCTACGTGTTCGGGTATTACAGGCTCCATGTTTTTGCCGCCCTGGTTCTCTACCGTGAACTTAACCGCTTGCGATGCCGCTTGTGTACGCAGGTAATACATGCCGGTTTTTAAGCCTTTTTTCCAGGCGTAAAAGTGCATGGAGGTTAATTTCGACGCGTTTGGCGCGTTAATAAACAGGTTTAACGATTGCGACTGGCATACATAAGCGCCCCTATCGGCAGCCATATCTATAATATTGCGCATCTTTATTTCCCAAACGGTTTTGTACAGTTCTTTCAGTTCGGCAGGTATTTCGGCAATATCCTGTATCGAACCGTTGGCGGTTATGATCTTGTCCTTCATGGTGTTGTTCCACAAGCCAAGGTTTACCAAATCGCGCAGCAAATACTTGTTAACGATAATAAACTCGCCGCTTAAAACCCTGCGGGTATAGATATTGGAGGTATATGGTTCAAAGCACTCGTTATTACCCAAAATTTGCGAGGTTGATGCGGTAGGCATCGGCGCAACCAATAGCGAGTTACGTACGCCGTGGTTCATTACATCCAGGCGCAGGTTTTCCCAATCCCAGCGGTTGCTATCGGGCGTTACGTTCCATAAATCAAACTGGAACTTGCCTTTTGATAAGGGCGAACCTTTAAAAGTTTCGTAAGCGCCATCTTTTATTGCCAAATCCTTAGACGCCGTCATGGCAGCGAAATAAATGGTTTCAAATATATCTTTGTTTAGCTTTTTGGCATCATCGCTTTCAAACGGCATGCGCAGCAGGATAAAGGCATCGGCCAGGCCCTGTACACCTAAGCCAACCGGGCGGTGGCGCATGTTGGAATAGCGGGCTTCTTCAACCGGGTAATAGTTATTGTCGATTACCTTGTTCAGGTTTATGGTTACCTGGTAAGTAACATCATATAGTTTTTGGTGATCGAAAATGCCATTGGTAATAAAACGCGGCAATGCCAGCGAAGCCAGGTTACAAACAGCAATTTCATCGGCGCTGGTGTACTCCATAATCTCAGTACATAAGTTCGAGCTTTTTATAGTACCCAAATTTTGCTGGTTCGATTTTCCGTTGGCGGCATCTTTGTATAACAAATACGGGTTGCCGGTTTCTACCTGGGCATCCAGTATGGCAAACCAAAGCTCCTGCGCTTTTATGGTTTTGCGGGCGCGGCCTTCCTGCTCGTATCTTTCGTATAAGGCTTCAAATTCTGCACCCCAGCAATCGGCTAATCCCGGTGCTTCGTGCGGGCAAAACAGGCTCCATTCTTCATTGGCTTCCACGCGTTTCATAAACAGGTCGCTTACCCAAAGGGCATAAAACAAATCGCGGGCGCGCATTTCTTCTTTGCCGTGATTTTTGCGGAGGTCTAAAAACTCAAATACATCCGCATGCCATGGCTCTAAATAAATAGCGAAGGCGCCCTTGCGCTTGCCGCCGCCCTGGTCAACATATCTTGCGGTATCGTTAAATACCTTTAGCATAGGCACAATACCGTTACTGGTGCCGTTGGTGCCGCTGATGTATGAGCCTGTTGCCCTTACATTGTGTATGCTAAGCCCTATACCGCCCGCGCTTTGCGATATTTTGGCGGTTTGTTTAAGCGTATCATAAATGCCGTCAATGCTGTCATCCTTCATGGTTAACAAAAAGCATGACGACATTTGCGGTTTTGGTGTGCCTGCGTTAAACAGGGTGGGCGTACCGTGGGTAAACCAGCGCTCACTCATCAGGTTATAAGTTTTTATAACGCTGTCAACATCTTCTTTGTGTATACCAACAGCAACACGCATGTACAGGTGCTGCGGGCGTTCAACAATTTTACCGTCTATTTTTAGCAGGTACGATTTTTCCAGGGTTTTGAAGCCGAAATAATCAAAACCGAAATCACGGTCGTAAATAATGGTACTGTCCAGCAATTCGGAATTGGCTTCTATTACGTCCCAAACATCATCGGCAATTAAGGAGGCGTTTTTGCCGTTTTTATCATCCACATACTGGTGCAGCATGCGCATGGTTTCAGAAAACGACTTTACCGTGTTTTTATGCAGGTTTGATACCGCTATACGCGATGCCAGCAAGGCATAATCGGGGTGCTTGGTGGTCAGCGATGCCGCGGTTTCGGCAGCCAGGTTATCCAGCTCGGAGGTAGTAACGCCATCAAATAAGCCCTCAATTACCTTCTTGGCCACGTCAATCGGGTCGACTAATGCTGGGTTAAAACCATAGCACAGTTTCTCGATACGTGCTGTTATCTTATCAAATTTTACGGTTTCTTTTTTGCCGTCTCTTTTTACTACGTACATTTTTGCCTCCTGTTTTTCGCCTATCGGCGTATATTAATGTTGTGTTTTAATCTTTATCTTATCACTATTCCCAAATTGTCATTTCGACGAGCAAGGGCTGCCTTGAGCGCCGGGGCGAGGAGAAAACTTCTAAGCCATGCATCCCTCTGGCAGGGCGTATAAGTTTTCTCACCCATCCGCTGCTAATCCCCACGCTGTGGGTTCGAAATGACATAGAGGTTTAACCTCTAACCACTAACCTAAAAATCGTCGTCCAATGAAAAGCTTTTACTATCCCCCGTAGCGTTCATCACCCCGCTTTTTTGGTAATCGCCAACGCGTTTTTCAAAAAAGTTGGTTTTGCCCTGCAACGATATCATCTCCATAAAATCAAATGGATTGGTAGCGCTGTAAACTTTATCGTAGCCCAGTTCGCCCAGCCATCTGTCGGCAACAAACTCTATGTATTGGCTCATCAGTTTGGCGTTCATGCCAATGAGGTTTACCGGCAATGCATCTGTCACAAACTCTTTTTCAATTTCAACCGCGTCGGTAATTATTTTGGTGGCCTGGTCTTTTGGTAGCTTGTTTTCCAGCATGCGGTACAGCAGGCAGGCAAATTCGCAGTGCATACCCTCATCGCGCGATATCAATTCATTACTAAAAGTTAAACCCGGCATCAGGCCGCGTTTCTTCAACCAAAAAATCGAACAAAAACTACCCGAGAAGAAAATCCCCTCCACAGCTGCGAAAGCTATCAAACGCTCGGCAAAGCTGCCGTTATTTATCCAGCGCAGCGCCCATTGGGCCTTTTTGTTTACACAGGGCACGGTATCAATGGCATGAAACAGGCGGTCTTTTTCGGCCGGATCCTTTATATAAGTATCAATCAGCAAGGCATAGGTTTCAGAGTGGATATTCTCCATCATAATCTGGAAACCGTAAAAACAGCGCGCCTCGGGTAATTGCACCTCGCTCATGAAATTAATGGCCAGGTTCTCGTTCACAATACCATCGCTGGCGGCAAAAAAGGCCAGTATGTGCGAAATAAAATGCTTCTCGCCGCTGTTCATGTTTTCCCAGTGCTTCAAATCGTCGGAGAGGTCAATCTCTTCGGCGGTCCAGAAGCTGGCTTCGCATTTTTTGTACATTTCCCAAATAGCGGGATACTTAATGGGGAGTATGACAAACCTGTCCTTGTTCTCTCGTAGTAATAATTCGGTTTCCTGTTTCATGTGTTTGCCTTTGTTTTTTGGTTTCGACAAAAGACGGTAACACCACAGGCATTCATGTAAATATGAAGCAGGCAGGTAACAGACTTTTGGCAAAACCCTATTCGTGAAAGTTTTGACAAGCTATGCAGGCAGGTGTCTGGCTTTGTGTCAGTTTGCAGTTAGCGGTAAGCAGTTTGCAGTTGATACACACACAGTTGCACGTCAGCCCATGAATTAAACATGGTTCCCTTTTAATGCCGGCAGTAAAACCGGCAACCTTTGTAGCGATTGTAAGAACTTAATAATCCAAATATAAGGGCTGGGGGTTTTAAGATGTTAGTGATAGTTTTTAACATCGGGGGTTAGTTGTTAACAGTTGGTTGATTGGGTTGATTTAGTGAGTGGTTGATTAAGTTTTAACTTAATCTAACTTAATCAACCAATCCAACTCAATCAACTTAACCCAGCGGCACAAACTTTAAACTAACCGAGTTTACGCAATGCCTGGTGTTTTTCGGGGTTAGATATTCGCCTTCAAATACGTGGCCCAGGTGGGCGCCGCAGTTGTCGCAAACAATTTCAACACGCCTGCCGTCGGCATCAGGTACGCGTTTTACAGCGCCGGGTATTTCATCATCAAAACTTGGCCAGCCGCAGTGCGATTCGAATTTGGTTTCAGAATTATATAGCGGCGTGTCGCAGCGTTTGCATACGTAAACCCCTTGTGCTTTATTGTTTAATAACGTGCCGGTAAACGGCCTTTCGGTGCCTTTATGTAATATTACCCACTCTTCGTCGGGTGTTAATTTGTTGTAATTCATGATTTCACTGATGTGTATTGATTTCACCGATTTTGCTTTTTCGGCTTACATAAATATACGACAAATTTAGGCGATTGATGTTTGAGCTGATGGATGTTTACACTGGTTTGACAGGTAATATTTAACTATATTAGCCTATTGAAAAAACCTTATGACCGCCAATTTCAATAAATATATTTACGTTATCTTAATGTGCTTTACATCGATATTATGCGCTTGCGGCGACTGTAACCAAGTTGTTCGTGGGATAATACTTGATAAAACAACCAATTTGCCAATTGACAGTGTGTTGATTACCGGTAAGAATGGAGAGATCAACGAATATTCAGATTCGACCGGTAGTTTTGAAGCCAGGTCAATTTCAGGTGGCATATACAGTTGCCCTTTACTAGGTTTGGGATTTACGAAAGAGGGATATGAAACGGTTACAGGTGACTATGATAATTCCGGTATAACTAAAATTTATTTAGAAAAAGATACCACCATAGACACCTCAAGATATGCCGTTCTGAAATTTAACCCGGATTCTGATAAAAATATATTTACTATTAATAAGGATTATAAACCGGCAAATCTTTCAGCAGATGAAATTGACAGGATCGAGGCAGTTATAAGTAAGCAGGCTAAAAAGTACAATAAAAAACAAGTCGCATGGATTGACAGCTTGAATGGGAAATCAAACCAAAAATATCCTAACGCAGTTACCTATTACAATACTATAGAGCATTCCGAAAAATATTACAAACAATTTATTGCTGTAACCAATCCAAAAGGTGAAAAAATAGTTCAGGTAAATTGCTTTTGCGATAAAAGAGATATTGGTTATTGGAAAAAATCATGGGTTATAGTGGATGACGGAGGAGCCTGTTTTTTTCAGTTAGAGATTAATTTAACTACTAATAGTGTTATTGGCTTTTGGGTGAATGGAATAGCATAAGACAGCCAACCTGGGATTTTAAATATCTTAAATCTTAAAGCCCTTAGACGCTGGTTTGACGGATTGAATACGACTTGTTATAAATCACTATTTAACGTGTAAGCTATTTCTTCAGGCGTATCTACCACATTAACAATGATGCCTTGTTTGTTAATGATAAAATGCGTGGGATATTCTTGTACACTCAATGTTTTGCTCATGAAATCGCCCTGGTTGGGTATTTTAAGATAATCGAAGTGTGTAGTTGTAAAAAACTTTTGCAGGTTGGCTTTTGAATCTGTGGCGAGGCTGATAAATACAATATCGTTACGGTTTTTATAATGCCGTACAAGTTTATTAAGCTCGGGCATTTCCTGTCTGCATACCAGGCAGCCTATAAACCAGCATTTTAATACAACGGTTTTTCCGCGAGTATTATCGCTGTTAAAACGGTTGCCGTTAATATCAGTAAAATCAAATGCCGGAAATTTTTTACCTACCCATTGCTGGTTAGCATAAATGCCTCTTGTATAGGCATAAATTACCTGCCCGCGAGCGCTGTCGGCCGTATTTAGCTTATATAATTTAAACTGTAGCTTAACAGTATCCGGACTGGTATTGATAAACATATAATTGCCGGTAGTAAGCTGTTGCAAAAATTCGAGCTTGCTTATTGTTTTCCCGGTTTCATCAAAAGCTGTATAGTTTGCTGAAAGTAACTTTAAGTTAGCGCCAATGTAATAGATAAAACTTGTATCGCTTTTTAATATTTCGGCAGGGCTTTCAATGGCAATCGGCGTACTTGGTTTATGGCTACAGGAAACAAGCATAGCCATTGCGCTAACGTAAATAATGATAAGGATGGTTTTCATAACGGAGATATAAAAGGTTTTTAAATATAGCTTATTTCCCATTTACTATAAATCATTACTTTATTGAGGTTATGCCTTTCCGCTTTAACCTTTCACCTTATTTTGGCCGTTGTATGGCTTTTGCCGCTGTAGTTTCTCTTAAAAATACAATACCGTCATACGCGTTGGCCAGTTTGTGCTTTACATAATATTTGTCGGTGTTTTTTAGCAGCGAAACAAAATTGGCCCCTATGGAGTGCGACCACATATCCGTATTTAAAAACGTAGCGATAGCCGGGTCGGTTGATGCGCTTTTAAAATCTAATATAAAATTGGGCCAGCTGCATTGTGCAAATAGCACATCGGCCGTGTTTTTTAATACAGGCGCGGGTACATTATAGGTTTCGTATTTTTCCGACGATTCGTTGTATGCCCTTATGGTGCCTGCGTTAAATGCAAAACCGAGCGCGTAATAATTGTCGTTAAAGTTTTGTTTAAGGTATTCGCCCATCGGGAATATGCCGGATGTGTTTTTGATGCTGGTAACATGCTCGTTATGCGCCCACACAATCATTTTACCCCCGTTTATAAAATTGTATAGCCATTCGCAGTTTTCGGCCATGTATTTATCCCTAAGCTCTGTTGTCTTCGCCGGGAAAAATACCGAAGTGGCATCCAGCTCATCCATGTATTGCTCTACCGCCCGTATATCATGTGTAAATAATTTGGCGCTATCACCGCTTAAGCCGGTTAATGGTATTTGGCGGAGCGATGTGATGGTATTTCGTATCACAGCTTTATCGCTTTTACTTAGCGTGTTACCATATTTTGCCATTAACGTAATGCCGCTATCAAGCGCCGGGGTCATTTGCCCGCTGGTGCTAAGGTATTTCTTAAATATCTGGCCGGCTGCCTGGTTACCCTGCATATCGCAGCCATAAAAGCGCACCCGCTTATTAAGTGGTTGGGTGGCATTGTAAGCACGCAGCCAGTTAGCCATATCTACAAATTCTTGCGTCATCCAAACGCCTATACCCATATCCCACAAGCCTTTGTACACATCGCCTTTGCCGTATAGCACATAATTGTTCATGGTTTGTGTGCCCGCAAAATTGGCTTCAATAACAAAAGTTTTGTAGCCCATATATTTCACCAAAAGCTCCAGCAGGCGTTGTTTGTATAAAAAAAACTCGTGGGTGCCATGCGTAGCTTCCCCCAGGCCAACTATCCCTTTATCCTTTAGTATGGCTTTTAGCGGTTCCAAATCGCTGTAATCGCTATCGGGTTTTAAGGTTTTTATGGGGATGAGCTTGCTGTTTATCGCATTAATTATGGTTGAATCAGTTTGTGCCGATGAAATCCGCGGAGCGGAAACCATTAAAATAAAAGCCACAGCGCAAAGCAGTTTGGCTACATGTTTAGGTTGATAATACATAGAACAAGTTTATAAATCAATAGTAGACAATCTTTATCCCGCAAAAAAATGATTAACAGTTTTTAACGTTGCCCCGACTAAGATGCTGTATTAGCTTGTTTTATATATTCATAACAACGGTCGAAATATTTTCTCATCGTCTTATTGAGATAATGTTTCCATGATATATCTTCATTACGATGATGGGCTAACCAAGCCATGGCGTACGCCATCATTTGTTCGGGTAAGTAGCCTTTTTTTTGCATTTGCCAGCCGTGATGGGTATTGCCATGCCATTGCGCGAATTTGAAATAAGTGTTTCCTTTAAAAATGCCGAATCCAAATACTATAGCGGTTAGGTCGGTTAAAAATTCATTATTTTCTTCCATCCTGGATTCGCCCAATAATTTGTAATGTGACAACTCGTGTGCCATGGTAGCAATTAAACCTGCAGGGTCATTCATTTGCTCCATTTCTATCCAAATTTCTTTATGCCCTAATCCATTATCTACATACTTTCCGGATGAACCTTTCCAAGCACCTTTTAATTTTTCCTGTGGGGTGGCAACTATTCCTTCAGAAAATTTTGTCGGTTCGTTTGAGTAAAACATTAATTGAATCTCCCATGGATTAATATGCATTGTTGATATTAATCTTTCCAGGATAAACTCAGCATCTTCTTCAGTCCCCGTAAAGCGCCGGTTAAAATTCTCATCCTGTGGTGTGATTGTAATTAATGATTTAAAATATTCGGGCCCAAACATTTCGGATAGCAGCAGTAAAGCATTTTCTATCCATTGCTTATCCGTTTCGGTAACCGGGAGTTTGTTTTTGTTCTTCCAGAAAAAGAAAGGTGTTGAAGATTTTTTACTATTAATCGGCTGATATTCATACCAATCTGCATGTAAACTTACCTGTCCGCAACCTCCCCGTCGTTTTAAACACGTTGTTTCTTCATAAACTTTACTGCATGCAGGACATTTTCCGCCAGTCTCGAATGTGTTCCAAACTGTTTTGCAAACCGAACACATCCACCGGGCGCCATTATCAGGCTCCCAATCGCATATGGGGCAGCGTATGCGTACGGCTTGTTTCATTACCTAAATATAGCATTATATAAAACAAAAAAATCCCGGCTTTTCAGCCAGGATTTCTATATCTTGAATCTTGATTCTATTTTAAAAGCTCCGCCATAGCAGCGCCAATCTCAGCAGGCGATTCAACAACACGTATACCGCACTCGGTCATGATTTTCATTTTTGCTGCAGCAGTATCGTCGGCACCGCCAACAATCGCACCGGCGTGGCCCATACGCCTGCCCGGAGGCGCGGTTTGGCCGGCTATAAAACCAACAACAGGTTTGGTGCCGTTTTCTTTTATCCAGCGGGCGGCTTCGGCTTCCATGCCGCCGCCAATTTCGCCAATCATAATAATGCCGTGTGTTTCAGGGTCGTTCATTAACAGCTCAACCGCTTGTTTGGTGGTGGTACCGATAATCGGGTCGCCGCCAATGCCTATGGCAGTGGTAATGCCCAAACCGGCTTTTACTACCTGGTCAACAGCCTCATAAGTTAACGTGCCCGACTTTGAA
>Ga0302315_10004823_pt1 | contig 11677 bp, 9 predicted proteins | sample III_Palsa_N3_1_FD_200532 | JGI IMG/M metagenome (GOLD analysis project Ga0302315, IMG submission 200532) | Peat permafrost microbial communities from Stordalen Mire near Abisko, Sweden - III_Palsa_N3_1 | ecosystem: Environmental > Terrestrial > Soil > Palsa > Peat permafrost | place: Sweden... | reverse complement strand
CTGATTTAAAATCAAACTTCCGCTTAACTGTTAAAAACATTAACCGTTTAGAAGAAGGCGATTTAAACCAGGAGTTCTTTGACAAATTATTTGGTGAAGGTATAGTAACTACTGAAGACGAGTTCAGAGCTAAAATAACTGCAGAATTGGAAACTATGATGCAGCAGGATGCTGAACGTAAATTGCAGGACGAAATTTATCACTACAGCTTAGATAAAGTTGAGTTTAGCTTGCCTGATGAGTTTTTGAAACGCTGGTTAAAAGCAACCAATGAAAAACTAAGCGACGAGGAATTACAAGGTGGCTACGGCGATTTTGCTAAAAACCTTAAATGGACGCTGATCGAAAATAAGTTGATGAAAGAAAATAACATCGATATAAAATACGATGAAGTGTTTGCCCTTGCAAAACAACGTTTAGCACAGCAGTTTCAAATGTATAGCCCGCAGCCAATTGCCGAAGAGCAATTAGCACAGTACACTGTACAGTACTTACAAACAAAAGAAAATGCTAACAAAATATTTGAAGAGCTAAAAGCACTAAAAGTATTTGACTACATAAAAAGCGTTGTTACTTTAGATAAAAAAGAAATATTGTTTACTGATTTTAACAAGTTGGTAGCAGAGCATAAGCACTAATTTCCTTTTTAACTCCTTAGTCCGAAAGTCCGTAAGACGGAAAGTCTGAAAGCCAAAAAAGCTTTTTACTTTCCGACTTACGGACTTTCCGACTTGCGGACAGTCTTCATCAAATAATTTTACTTTTCGCAAACTTTCTGTTGAATAATTTATTCAAGTAAAAACTATATTTATCGCAATTAAAACCGCACTTTACATTTATAAATAAATAACATGGATACTATTGATAAAAACGAATTCAGAAAATACGCTGTTAAACACCACCGTATTAACAGTTTACAAGTAGATAAATATCTTGCAAATTTCGACCGTAACCGTATGGCAAGCGGCATTGCTACCAATTTGCCAATGGGTTATACGCCTTATATTATTGAAGAACGCCAACTGAACATTTCACAATTGGATGTATTCTCACGTTTAATGATGGATCGTATTATTTTCCTGGGAGATCCTATTTATGATCAGAATGCAAACGTTATCCAGGCACAGTTATTATTCCTTCAATCGGCAGATGCAAAACGCGATATTCAGCTTTATATTAACTCGCCGGGTGGTTCGGTTTACGCCGGGCTGGGTATTTACGATACCATGCAGCTAATATCAAATGATGTAGCTACCATTTGTACCGGTATGGCCGCTTCAATGGGCGCTGTATTGTTATGTGCCGGTGCCGAAGGTAAAAGAGCTGCTTTGCCACATTCAAGGGTGATGATACACCAGCCAAGCGGCGGTGCACAGGGCCAGCAATCGGATATCGAGATTTCTTATCACGAAATAACCAAATTAAAAAAAGAACTATACCAGATCATTGCAGATCATAGCGGCGCATCATTTGAAAAAGTTGAAAAGTCATCAGACCGTGACTACTGGATGATTGCTGAAGAAGCAAAAGAATTTGGTATGGTTGATGAGATTTTACGTGGTAACGGTAAAGCCAGTAAACAATAAATAGGCATTGTTGATTAAGTAGGTGGTTAATTAAATAAACGGTTGGTTAAATAACGATCTGCCCGGTAAATTGATAAGCACTCAACACAACAATTTCGTATTTTAATTGTATTTAGTTAAATTTGATAACAAAAGGAAATTTGATGAACAAGAACAGCAAGGAGATCAGGTGCTCATTTTGCGGTGCCGGTAAACAGGACTCCCTGATGCTAATAGCCGGACTCGATGCTCACATTTGCGACAAGTGTGTGAATCAGGCAAATGAAATATTGGCAGAAGAGCTGAAAGTGCGTAAGGTGAAAGCATCTCCATCAACGCCGGGTATACTAAAACCTGCCGAAATAAAAAGCCACCTTGATCAGTACGTTATTGGCCAGGATGATGCTAAAAAAATATTATCGGTATCGGTATACAACCACTACAAACGCTTAAATCAGCGTATTGATAAGGATGAGGTTGAGATAGAAAAATCAAACATTATAATGGTTGGCGAAACAGGCACGGGTAAAACGCTGCTTGCTAAAACGCTTGCCAAAATATTAAATGTACCGTTTTGTATTTGCGATGCTACCGTATTAACTGAAGCCGGTTATGTAGGCGAAGACGTGGAAAGCATACTTACACGTTTACTGCAATCAGCCGATTATGATGTAGCTACTGCCGAAAGAGGCATTGTTTATATTGATGAGGTTGATAAGATAGCCAGAAAGAGCGATAACGCCTCTATAACACGCGATGTATCGGGTGAAGGGGTACAGCAGGCTTTATTGAAAATATTAGAAGGTACCATGGTTAACGTGCCACCTCAGGGCGGTCGTAAACACCCTGATCAAAAAATGATCACGGTTAATACCAGCAACATATTATTTATATGCGGCGGTGCTTTTGATGGTATTGAGAGGAAAATAGCCAATCGTTTACGCACCCAAACCGTAGGTTACAAAATGAAACGTGATGATGGCGAGGTTGATATGAAAAACCTTTACAAATACATTACGCCACAGGATTTAAAATCATTCGGTTTAATTCCGGAACTGATCGGACGTTTACCAGTATTAACTTACCTTAATCCGTTGGATAGGGAAGCGTTGCATAACATATTAACCGAGCCTAAGAACTCGTTACTTAAACAGTATAAGAAGCTGTTTGAATATGAAGGTGTAAAGCTGGAGTTTGATACCGAGGTGCTTGACTTTATTGTTGATAAAGCAATGGAATTTAAATTAGGCGCCCGTGGCTTACGTTCGATATGTGAAGCTATAATGATAGATGCAATGTTTGAGTTCCCATCTAAAAAAGATGTGAAACAACTTACAGTAACACTTAACTATGCACTTGAGAAATTTGAGAAATCAGATCTTAAGAAATTAAAGGTTGCTTAATTAAGCATTGAATATTAAAACAATAAAACCCGGTATACTAACGGGTTTTATTGTTTTTAAAGCTCATGGTCTTATATTAAGTTTTCTCGCTTGGCAAAGTCCTGTATAGTATCAGGTGCCGTCATCAGAAAAGTTTGTAGTCCTAATTTTTTTGCAGTTTCCAAATGCTGCGGACTATCATCAATAAACAAAGTCTCTGCCGGATCAAGGTTGTTTTCATTTAATACCTGCTTGAATATCTCAGGCTCAGGCTTGCGTTTTCCGGTTAAATGTGAGTAATATACTTTTTCAAAAAGCTCATCATTACTATCTAAGTTGTACACCCTTTTCAGGTAATCATGAACGTAGTCATAATGAATAGCGTTTATATTGCTTAATAAAAAGGTACGGTACTTGCCTTTTAGTTTCAACAATAATTCGTGGTTGCCTTCAGGAATGCCCACGAAGATAGCATTCCATGCATTGTCGATTTGTTCATCGGTAAGTTCAGGCTTTTTTGTTAGCTCTCTTATCCGGTCTCTGAAATCGGCATTGCTTATTTCGCCGCGTTCCAGCAGATTAAAAACCGGGTCTTGGTGCCTGTGCCCATAAAAGTCAGATGCATTGTTAATACCCAGCTTTTGCCAGGCCTCCTGGACATTATTAAAGTTGATATTAAATATTACGTTACCGTAATCAAATATGATATTTTTAATGTTTTGCATTATAGAACTGTGTTATTAAGTAATAGCAATTCTACAAAAATTACCTTGCAGATAATAGTTAAAACAAGATAAATTCAATTATCTTATACAGAGGCGATTAATTCAGATAGCTATATTCCCAGTAATTATAAGTGTTACTATTACAAGGATAAACGACCATTACTGCTAAAAAATATAAAATTTCATTTCTGTATAAATTAAAAATTTCTACATTTGCAGCCTAAACGCGGTTAAGCTTGTTTAATTACAAATTTCGCAGTTTGGTAATTTGCATAATCAAATTAATTTTGCGCCTATAGCTCAGTTGGTTAGAGTAGAAGACTCATAATCTTTTGGTCCCTGGTTCGAGCCCAGGTGGGCGCACAGTCAAAAAAAGCCGTATCTTTACACAAGAACGGCTTTTTTTTATGCATAAGGGCACTTTTTGAGGTGACCGCCTATCTCGAAACACACTCGTTGTTTCGATCAGTTTTACAAGTTTTTTTGTTGAATTAAGCGAAACGGTGGTACAAATATGGTACAAAAGTTTCGCTGCTAAAAAAATTGTGGCATGGCGACAGTATGCGTAAAAATTTTACCTCATCATCTCAAGGCAGATGGTACTTACAATGTTAAAATCCGGATCACCCAAAAAAAGGTGAAAAGGTACATCGACACCGAACACTTTGTCACTCAAAAACAGTTGACAAAAAAACTCACTCTGAAAGACCCTTTCATAGAGCAGCAGCTTAATATCCTTGTCATAAAATACCGGCAAGAGATTAGTAAGCTTGACGAAAAACTCGACTTTATGGATGCAGATCAACTCCGTGATCACCTGATCGGTAAAGATGAGGCCATTGATTTTATTAAATTCTGTGATGAGCACATCAAAAGACTTAAAAAAGAAGGCCGTGACGGCAGCGCTTCCAATCAAGTCACCGTGCGCAACAGCCTGGTCGATTATTTTCAAAATGAAAAAGTTTCAGTGATGGTTATTACCTCATCAATGCTGACGAACTACGAACGGTTTTTACGCGGCGAGCGGGAACAAATTCGTACTAACCAGCTTAATAAAGAGGTAACCCTTACTAAAAAAGGTATAGGCGATGCCGGTCTTTATAACCACATGAGGGATTTAAGAACATTATTCAATGCGGCAAGGGCCAAATATAATGATGAAGAATTAGGGATAGTGAGAATTCCCCACTATCCATTCAAAAAATACAAAATCGGATCACCACCGCTAACAAAGAAGCGCAATCTGGAAAGCGGGGTAATTTTAAAGTTAATCAACACCATAACCGAACCGGACTCCAGGGCCGAATTAGCCAAGGAATTATTTTATCTTTCTTTTTTGCTTTGCGGCATCAATGCAGCTGACTTGTATCATTGCGGGACTGACAACGTCCATCGTGGCAGGCTCGAATATAACCGCGCAAAAACCAAAGGACGCCGGAAAGACAAAGCTTTTATCAGCATTAACATACCTGAAAAAGCCCAAGCGCTGTTAAATAAATACCTGGGCAAATTAAAAGAACGCTATTGTACCGCTAACGGGCTGGATACAGCGCTGAGCAAGGGGATGAAAGCGCTTTGCAAAGAAGCCGGGCTTTCCGGAATCACCTTTTACTGGGCGCGCCACTCATTTGCTAGCATAGCGCGGAACGATTGCCGCTTTAGCAAAGATGATATAGCCTTAGCGCTAAACCATGTAGATAATGGTCATTCGGTTACGGATATTTATATCGCAAAAGACTGGAATATTGTAGACGAAGTGCAGGATGCTGTGATTGCTAAGCTGTATGGCATTAAAAAAGCAAGGAATGTCATCAGAAAGAAAAAGACCGTTAACATGTTTACCGAGGATTTTCAGGGGGAATGTATCGTAAGAAAACTCATTCCATGCTGATTTTTATGAGTCTTCTGTTCTTATTTTCTTTATAGCTGTATGTCAAGTAGTTATGGCAAAAACTTTGTTCGTCGCTAAACTATTGCTAAACAAAGTAACTGATCCGATGATCAGCTACTCAAATATAAGAAATTTAAGTGAAATATAGTAGCATTTGAATATTCTTTATTAAGAATTGCACCCGGCTGAAAAAGAATAATAGTTACAAGTAATAACATTCATTACCACGTTGTTAAAGATGAGACTTAAAAAATATTTGGTGCGGGAATGCTGACTTCATGAATTTTCTCCTTATAGGCGTGTATATTTACTAATCAATAAATTGTAAGCGATGTCAGCGATCTTCACTTTACCCCGAATTAAAAAGGTCTTAGTAACTTTGGCCATCCTTGTCGGTTGCGTGCATGCTTCCCTCGCTCAACAAATCCAATTTTCCGATGCAAAGACCATGGCCCAAGCAATCAACAAGTCGCCATTGTTCGACCAACTCTCGATACCTATGGAGGCAGACGGACTGCGCGCTAAAAATTATGTGATTAGCGCTATGAAACACAGTGCTGTCGGTACCTCGCCGAACATAACAGCTAATGATTCATTTACCTTTCAAAATATCACCGACGCAAGCCTCATCATCAACATTACTACAGTTGGAATTCAAACGCCGACTTCGAACACAAGCCATATAACCATTTATTTTGAAACGGATGATTTGACTACTTATCAAACTTGGCTTGAGGCAATTGCTGCGGATGTCAATTTCAGTTATATAAGGGGTTATCATACCGACCCTACACAACTGACCTATACTTATAAAATGGGCAGCACCATTTCTAGCGGTTCAGTGACCTTTGCCATTGTCAGCAACAGTGCCGATCCGAACAACTGGGTCGCTGTCACACCTTTCCGCTACCGCATGAGCTTCGTAAATATCATGTTCTGAAATAAATGCGAGTTTTGTAGTCACCAACTTTCCCCATTTCCTTATCTTTTTTATTTCAAATTAAATATTGGCACTTATTCCCGCATTACCAGCATACCCATCTGCTATGTACGAAACAGGTTTGGCCCAAACAAGGTTATATAATTCTTCCCGGCCGAGGTTTATCGCTTCCATTTCAGCGGATTCTTTGTTACATAATCCAATGCTTGTTGTTCAATTTCTGCTTTGCTGCTATGGCGCTGGCTGGCCAGCCATGCAATGATTTCTGTCCGTTTTAGGTAGACCTTTTTGCCGCCGGGTTTATATGTAGGCAAGTCGTTTCGAGCGGTCATTTTATATAGAGAAGATTTAGAAATACCCATGAGTTGCGCTGCTTCGTCGGTGGTTAGCATTTCGTTAAGCGGATCCTTGCCACCGGCAAGGAGTGTTTCGATCCTAGTCATTTTTTCCAGCAGCAAAGCAATGGCTTCCGGCAGTTGTTCAAAGGTGATCTTTTCCATTTGCTTTCTTTTGTTGACTGATGTTTTCCGGTTGAAATAATTGACCTTTAGTTTGTTATTATTACTGGCAAATTGCGTACATTAGAGCTAATAAAAACTCGCCGATGGCTGCACCACTCCATATTGCCGATGAAAAACTTCAGCTTGCAAGATTGAAGGAGGGCGATCAACGTGCCTTTAATTACTTCTACGAACAGCACAGCCTTATCATCTATCGCCGTTTAAAAAAAATGGTGAAGATCGATACGCTGGCGGATGAGTTTCTACAGGATGTATTTGTGAAACTATGGGAAAAACGTCATCTCATCGATCCTGAACAATCTCTCAAAGCTTACCTTCATCTAATAGCGCAAAATTTAGTTTTCGATTTTTACCGGAAGCTGGCGCGTGAAGCGAGACTACAGGAGGAAGTAAAACTTACCTTTTCAGAATTCCACAATCCTATACAGGAAGATTTCTATTTTAAGGAAACAACAGATGTCCTGCAAAAAGCAATCAATAACTTACCCGCGCAGCAAAAGCTTGTTTTTACTCTTTGTAAAATAGAAGGGAAAAGCTATGAAGAAGTTGGCCGAGACCTCGGTATATCTACCTCTACAATTAATGGACATATTGTTAAGGCTACCAAACGCGTTAAAACTTATATGACCGATTACCATAAAGTCGCCTTTGGCCTGTTAATCGGCATTGTCATTAATGATCTCGCTAATAAATTATAATTTTTTTAGATCGCAATAGATGATGTGCTTTTTACAAGCGTAATAGCTTTAAAATGACATTATTTTGGAAAATAGCGAGTTATACCAGCAATTTCTAAACGGCAAATGTAATAGCGAAGAATTAGACCAATTGTTTCGATATTTCGGCACAGCAAGCGAAGTTGATTTAAAGGAAATGATTCTTGTCGAGATTGAGAAGAGCGAACAGGATCCAATTACCGAAGCGGAAAAAAAACACCTCAATCATCTTCACAGTCGTTTAACCGATCAACTTTTTAAAGAACGTAAATCCACTATCCGCTTGTGGCCTCATATCGCCGCCGCTGCATCCATAATTATAGCGATTTCATCAGGCACCTATTTTATACTCCACAAAAAACAACCTGCCCAACAAACTGCCCAAAATCAAAATGATGTAGCACCCGGTAGTAATAAAGCAATTCTAAAAATGGCTAATGGCAAGCAAGTGGTTGTTACCGATGCAAAAAATGGTTTATTAGCCCGACAAGGTAGTACCACGATCACCAAAACCGCAGACGGAAAATTGGTTTACAATAATTCAGGGACGAATAATGGCACGATGCTTTACGACACCCTGATCGTTCCTCGTGGCGGGCAGCATCAGGTTAAGTTTTCTGATGGCAGCATTGCTTACCTGAACGCTGATTCAAAATTGCGAATTCCCGAAAAATTTGAGAAAAGTAACCGTACTGTGGAGCTTATCAGCGGTGAAGCGGATTTTAATGTAGTACATAATGCCAAATCACCATTCCGTGTTAAAGTTAAAGGTCAGCTCACGGAAGATATTGGAACTGAATTTAATATTAACGCTTATCCAGAAGAAGCGATCATCAAGACTACACTTCTTGAAGGAGGCGTTAAAGTTTCCAGCAAGAACAAATCATCTATTTTAAAACCAGGTCAACAATCGTCTGTAAATTCATCATCCAATACGATAAGAGTATATAATGTTGATACAGACGAATTCTTTGCCTGGAAGAATGGAAAATTTATTTTCAGCAGTACGCCCTTGGATAATATTATGCGCCAACTATCCCGCTGGTATGATGTAGAGGTCGTGTACCAGGATGACAGCATCAAGCAAAAGCAGTTTTCAGCGATCTCTACAAGATTCGTGAATGCTTCTCAAGTATTGCATGACCTGGAACTCACTGGAGAGGTGAAATTTAAAATTGAAGGTAAAAGAATAACTGTATTAAAAAATAACTATTAACAATCATCCTTAATTAATTAACCATGGCAAAAGCTGGAAATCCTCCTTAATGAAATTTAAGTATACCGATGGCCACAGCATAAAAAATCAGGAACACTTGCGATGCCCCTGACCGATATCTGAACAAGCCAAAATTTATTGTGCGAACAACGATTTATTTACTTAAACAGACACCCAAATGTATAAAAATTATACTAAAAACGGATGTATGCGGCTCGCCTACATCAAAAAATTCTTGCTGGTCATGAAAATCACAACATTCATTTTATTAGTGGCTTTGATGCAGGTAAGTGCAGCAGGAATAGCGCAAAGACTTACACTGGTCAAAAGCAATGTAACCTTAAAAGAGGTTTTTAAAGAAATCAATAAGCAAACGGGCTATAATATTTATTGGTCTGACAGCCAGTTAAATGGTGAGCAAACTATTGATGCTAATTTTAAGGACCTATCACTTTTAGAAGTTTTGAATAAATGCCTTGCAAATACTCAATTGACTTACACATTAGAAAATAAGACTATAGTTATCAAAGAAAAACAGCCAAACCTTTTGGAAAAGATAAAAACAGTGTTAGCGATTCCAATCACAGTTTCCGGAAAAGTTACTGATACAACAGGTATGCCGTTAGAAGGAGCAACTATAAGAAATACGAAAACTGGCCAAGTAGTTACAACCACAATTGATGGCTTGTTTTCTTTATCCGGTCAAATAGGCGATCAAATTTTAATAACTTATATCGGCTACAAACCATACACATTTTCACTTACGAACGATCGGGGGTTCCAAAATGTAGTTTTACATATAGCTTCAGGAAAACTAAATGAAGTAATTGTAAACACCGGCTATCAAACATTACCTCAGGAACGTGCGAACGGCTCGTTTGCGCAAGTTGATAACCAATTGCTCAACAGAAGGGTAAGTACAGATATTCTAAGTCGGCTTGAAGGCGTAGTTCCCGACTTGTTATTCAACAGGAACACCATTAATGGTTCAGCCGGACAGGTAGACATAAGTATTCGTGGTCAAAACACCCTATTCGCGAATAGCCAACCCTTGGTTGTTGTCGATGGATTTCCCTATGAGGGCGACCTTAACAATATTAATCCAAATGATATACAATCAATTACGGTATTAAAAGATGCCTCAGCGGCATCTATTTGGGGGGTAAGATCCGGCAATGGCGTAATTGTATTAACTACAAAAAAAGGTAAGCAGAACCAACCATTGGCCATTGAATTTAATGCCAATGCTACTTTAGGAAACAGGCCCAATCTTTTTTACAGCAAGAACTATATTTCCTCCCCTGATTATATAGCAATTGAACAAACACTATTTAATAAAGGTTATTATGACGCAACTTTGCAAACAGGCTACTTACCAGTTTCACCAGCGGTGCAACTGATGGCTGAAGAAAGAGCGGGCACAATAACGGCTGCTGCAATGTCCAGTCAGTTGGCGGCGCTCGGAAAAAATGATATTAGGCAAGATGAAACCAACTATTTATACCGCCACTCGCTAAATCAACAATACAATCTCAATCTCAGAGGTGGCGGCGACAAATCCGATTACTTTGTTTCACTTGGAGACGATAAGGATAACAGCTATTACGACGGTAATGGTAACCATCGTTATACATTAAATTCCAGAATCAACTTTTACCCGGCTAAAAATCTGGATATTTCATTAGGTGAGAGCTATATAGGAAATTTTACACAAAATAATAACCCGCTGACTGAATACGGAGATTTAGGAATCGGGACAAGCGGTATTTACCCTTATGCAATTCTTAAAAACCCCGATGGCACTGCAGCTGCAATTGCAAAAGATTATGCCACAAGTTACACGCAAACGATAGGACAGGGAAAACTCCTGGATTGGAGCTACAGGCCCCTTGATGAATTACAAAATGCGGACAACGAAAATAAATTGCTGGATAACCGTTTCAACTTTGGTGCCGGGTATAAATTTCTTAAAGACTTCAAAATTGATTTAAAATATCAATATGAACATTCTACATCCAATCAATCCAATTATTATAGCACAAATACCTACTATACCCGAAACCTGATCAATCAGTATTCTACAATCAACCAGGATGGAACGATCAACTATGGCATCCCCGTCGGTGGCATTTTACAAGAAGCGGATAACTCCTTTACTTCACAGGATGCAAGGGCTCAGTTGAATTTCGATCATACCTGGAACTTTAAACACCAACTGACGGCTATAGTTGGCAGTGAGATCAGTTCCACCAGCACTAAAGTAGACGATTTCACAGCCTATGGTTATGATAAGGAAACTGGTTCGAGTGTTGCAGATATTAATTATAATTCGAGTTTCGGCCTCTTGCCCCGCGGCTCCGGCACAGTTCCTAATACGCTTGGTTTTGGAGGTACAACCGATAATTTTATTTCTTACTTCAGCAATGCTGCGTATAGTTACCTGGGCAGGTATACTTTTTCTGTAAGTGGAAGGATCGATAAATCGAATTTATTCGGTGTGAATACTAATCAAAAATCCGTGCCGCTTTATTCTTTAGGCGCAGGATGGGAAATCAATAAGGAGGATTTTTACCACATCGAGTGGTTACCTTATTTGAAATTAAGGGCCACCTACGGATATAATGGAAATATAAATAAAACCGCGACAGCTGTTACTACGATCATGCAAAGAAGTAACAATTATGATAGTGGTGATGCTTATAATGTTATTGCCAACCCAGG
>Ga0302315_10004821_pt1 | contig 11681 bp, 8 predicted proteins | sample III_Palsa_N3_1_FD_200532 | JGI IMG/M metagenome (GOLD analysis project Ga0302315, IMG submission 200532) | Peat permafrost microbial communities from Stordalen Mire near Abisko, Sweden - III_Palsa_N3_1 | ecosystem: Environmental > Terrestrial > Soil > Palsa > Peat permafrost | place: Sweden... | reverse complement strand
CAATCGCTTGCGCCTGACGGATATAGGCGGGCAATTCCTGTTCGCTAACATTGGTCAGCGGCAACAATGGCACAAGGGCAACCGGACCGGCCAACAAATCGTCCGGCGAACGCTCCCAAATCCGCACTATCTGGTAATCCACCTGTGCCGATCCGAACTGAAACCTGCCAGTTAGCATGGGCCCGTCTGCTGTCTTTCGGAGGAGCATCAACACGGACACGACCGGCAATTCATATTTGTACCCGGCAGTGACATGATAGGCCATAATCCGATGCGGCAGGCTCGGACTATAAGTCGTTTGCATCTCGAAGTGAGCCAGATAGTCCGTTTTGCCCGGAGATGATACCCTTAACAAGCGATCGCTGGTCAACGCCAGTGTCAGATCGCTGTCCACAGGTTCCACTGTTTCTCCTGGCAATCCGAAAAGCCGTAGCCAGGCAATTGGATCGGCATCGATCAGACCTTTAGATGCAGCATCGAACGGATTGGGCACGGAGACTCCTCGCGAATATTATACCTCGACCCGGATGCTATCTTCCCGTGGTAACGGCTCTGTAAGTGTTCAGCCCTTATGAGAGTCAATCTTAGACGCACCAGATCTCCGGACTAAAGTCCTGCGCTGAGCGGCCTTCGGCCACAAAGTCCGCAAGCGGACTGCAAGCGTGCTAGTGCGTGGAGTCCGCCTTGTGCGGACTTTGTGGGCGTCTTCGCCCGTTCAGCGTAGGACTTCAGTCCGAAGTGTAGCGAGCGCGTCGTTAATAACATCAAGTGTGAAGAGTTACACGGCTCTGCCAAGTCCATAATGAGCTAAGATGCGCGAGGAAATGCCTGAGTGCTGATTCGTCCCTTACGATCTCAAAATAAATTTGCGACACCTAAGAAAACGGTTACATTTAAGGATGTTCTAAGGATTCCTTAGGATTCACAATGTATAATAGAGCCAGTTCCGCCCTTACACTGCTGTATCCTCTATCATCGCCACCGCCGGCGGAAATTGCTGTACTCCGACGTATCTATTTGCATCCCGTCGCAAGATGGGCTCAAAACCAATTAGGGATTTTGATTGAACATCGAAATTTGGGAGTTAGTTAAGACCCATTTATGGATCAATTAAGCCACTATGCTTATAATGAAGAAATTCTGTTCCAGCATGTTATAGGAGGGTTAAATGAAACGTATTACCGGATTTACTTTGATTGAGCTACTCGTTGTGATAGCCATTATAGCGATTCTAGCAGCTATACTATTTCCCGTTTTCGCAAAAGTGCGGGATAAGGCCCGACAGGCGACTTGTGCGTCCAATCTCAGACAGCAGGCGCTCGGCATTCTTCAGTACGAGGGCGATTACGATGACACCCTTCCACAAGCTGAGGTTCTAGGGACCACCCAATCGGGATGCGGTCCCGGATACGGCTACGAGGCATTTACAGGCGTGGCGCTTACGCAGGCAAACGACCCTGATCCATGCGGAGCGAGTTACTTTTCACTTGGCGCGACGTTCGATAACGCATACTGGGCAAACGCAATTCAACCGTATGTGAAAAGCTATCAGATCATAGAGTGCCCGTCCATGACCGATGTTACCCAGCTTGGTGGTACGTTCCCTTTTGCCGTTGCGAACATAAGCTACGCTATGAACGGCATCTTAAACATGTTGCCTGAAAGCCAATTTGTTGCGCCATCCACCTGCGTGTTGTTGTGGTCTCAAACTGGGAAATCAGCTAATCAAGGTTTTGGGTTGACTACACCAGATCTGGGTCAGGGAAGCAGCTTTACAGGAGGAGGACAATGCGGTGGCACCTGCGGATGTCAGCAGGGTAATGGAGCCTGCGTTTATCATGCACCCACAAGTGCTACAGCATGTTATTCAGGGAATGGCGGTGCAGCTAACTTCCCCGTGTTCAATACTACTAACTATTGGATCCATGGGGATGGCGACAATTTTGCCTTTGCTGACGGGCACGTCAAGTGGCTGCCGCAATCCGGCGATCCGTCGACGTCACCGTTCACCTACGATAAGAACGGCAATCTCCTGACCGCCTGGTTTGAATCGGGCAATCAATGCTTCCCGCCACTCTTCGACCCAGGATACGGCGGCGGGGCGGTAAATACGGGCAACTCAACTACAGGAGCCAATTAGTATGAAACGCACGACATTAGGAATTTGCATTGCGTTAGCTGCAACCCTGCTCGCGGGCTGCGGGACGAATAGCACAACATTATTAACTAATGGCGGCATTTCAGTGGACTCCTTAGGAAAAACCGGCATGTTATCTGCGAATCAGAAAGCTGTGACTGGGAATATAACGTACATCAGCATATCGGACGTGTTCGCCAGGAAGAGGCGAATATCGTCTCAAAACCATCCTTCGCAAGGAGTTTCGTATGGGGGCTCAAATCTGAGCATACCACCGCAGTATCGTCCTCCGCAGCGTGGTTCCCAGTAGCGCTTGGGGTTCGGAAGGATCAGGAATGCCGTCCAATAAAAAGGCCTATCAATCGACCTGGAGCAGCAGCGCCAAACTGCTGCTCCCGCTTTCCACCGTGCTGTTAGTGAGTATGGCCGGAGGCTGCAGTCCTGCGGTTGTCAAATACCCGAACGCCGCCGCTGCGGGCTTTCAGGGATACGATGCGCCGCAATTGGTGTCCCCGTTGTCCGCTGCGGTACAGTCTGAAGGAATAAGTCTGACGAAGCAGTTCGTGGGACGCCTGAAGCAAAGGAATTACGAGGGTGCTGAGACCATGATGCTGCCTTCGTTAAAAAGCACGTGGCCTGCGAGCTCTTTAAGAAAGGACGTGGAAACGGGGGGATATGGGACCCTGGTTCGGTCGAAAGACTGGATTTACGATCAGGTTCAGCCTCTAAGGCACGGAAAGCAGATGGTAGTTCATGCTCATTTCAACACAGCCGACGGCAATTTGTACCACGTGAATTTTGTTTACGACGATACGGGATCAGCCTGGGAGATAAGTATGGTTATGGATCCAGTCCTTAAGACCAAACCTACGCTTGCAGTAATATCGGTGATGAAAGGCGGCCCCAGCACCCACCACTAGTAAACTATTAGTGTTCTGTAATTGTACAAGGAGATTATTAATGGAAAGAAAACAAGGTTTCACTCTGATTGAGTTACTCGTCGTTATAGCTATTATAGCGATTCTCGCCGCTATACTTTTCCCGGTATTCGCCAAAGTTCGTGAAAAGGCCCGGCAGACGTCCTGCCTATCCAACATGAAGCAGATTGGTCTGGCAATTACGCAGTACGTACAGGACAATAACGAGTATTTCCCAGCCGGTTATACCATTCAGCCAAGCGGGTCTTGGGGTAACTTCGGAGCTGGCTGGGCCGGTGGCACTGAACCGTATATTAAAAGCACATCCATCTTTACATGTCCGGACGATACGACAACGAGCGGCACAGCGACCGGCTCCATCAATAGCGTATCTCAAACAGTGACTACGTATCCGGATTCCTATGCCCTCAATGCAAACCTGACGTGTTACATTGAAAATGGCCCGAACAAACTCGCCACTCTGGTGGCGCCGAGCATGACCGTAGAACTGGTCGAGATAACAGGAGACCAAACGGATCTGGCCGATCCTACGGAAGGGACCAGCGATTTTACGAACCCCGCCCCAGCGAGCGGCGCAACCTTTATGCTTTCAGCCGTAGCCGACGGCGACCCAGGTGAAATGGGCGGAGCGCTCGGCATTCACGCAACCTTGGACTCCGGGGCCAACAGCTCCAACCATAATGCTCCTCAAATCAAATACGCAACGGGCGATATTGGAGGCGCATGGGGCGGCGCAACGACCACGGACATAGAGTATACAGGCGCAACTGGCAGGCACACGGGCGGGGCAAACTACCTTATGAGCGACGGCCATGCAAAGTGGTTCCAGCCAGCAAGTGTCTCGGGCGGTCCCACGGCTCCGGCTTCGGACTGCAATCCTGCATTCAACGGCAGCCCAGGTACCGAGCCGGGCGATTGCAGCGGTGCGAATCCGTTCGGTTGGGGTACTTTCGCTGCGGGCACGGCAAACAGCAGCTACGGCGCGACGTTCAGTCTGCAGTAGATTGGATGGGAAGACTGCACAGCTCTCGCAAGCCGATCCCAAAAGGGTCGGCTTGAACCCCAATTTACGTGGCGGTCTCGATTGTTATCCGTTTAGTCAGACATCGTTGCAGCCTCGATGAGAACGGCGCTTTGAGATCTCTCGTGTTCTCTCATCGAAGTCTTCATAGGAAATTGGAAGGCCATGAATTTACTGGATCGCTATCTAAAAGACCAGATCGATGTACTGCGATCTACCGGTGTCTTTCGCCGCCTTAGGATACTTGAGGGCCCGCAGGGCGCCAAAGTGCACGTCGACGGGCGGGACGTGATCAACCTGTCCAGTAACAACTACCTGGGTCTGGCGACGCACCCTTGCCTGGTCTCCGCGGCAATCGACGCGGCACGGACTTACGGCACGGGCACCGGCGCTGTTCGAAGCATCGTTGGGACCTTTGATATTCAGGAGGAGCTTGAACACAAGCTGGCGCGCTTCAAGGGGACGGAGGCGGCGCTTGTCTTCCAGAGCGGGTTCGCCGCCAACCAGGCGGTTCTTGGGTCGATCCTTGAAGAGGGCGATCTGATTATCAGCGATGTGCTGAGCCATGCGAGCATCGTCGACGGTATCCGACTGACTAAGGCTACACGGGCCGTCTACGCGCACAGCGATATGGGGGATCTGGAACGCGCCCTCCACCGGGCGAGGGGCAAGTATCGTAAGGTCGTTATCGCCACCGATGGAGTGTTCCCTATGGGGGGCGATATAGCGCCGCTGGATAAGATCGCGGAACTTGCCGCGGAATACGGCGCTGCAACCATCGTCGACGACGCGCACGCAATCGGTGTGCTTGGCCACCGAGGCCGGGGCACAGCCAGCCATTTCAACATTCCTGCCGACGGGTGGGATATCACTGTCGGAACGCTCTCCAAGGCCGTTGGGGGCGTGGGTGGGTTTGTAGCGGGTTCGCAGCGGCTGCGCCAGGTAATGGAGCATAGGGCTCGCCCATTCCTTTTCAGCACGTCGCATCCGCCCGCCGTGACCGCTGCCGCCTCAGCCGCTATCGACATCCTGTCATCCCTTGAGGGCGAAGTTCTGATCGACCGCCTTTGGGCGAACACCCAATTTTTCCAGACCGGCCTGCGTTCGTTTGGTTTCGACATCGACGCGTCGCAAACTCCGATCACTCCGGTCATAATCGGTGACGAAGTTCGGGCTCTGCGGTTTTCAGAAGCGTTGTTCGAGCAGGGATTGCTCGCCGCAGCGATCGTCTACCCAACGGTTCCTCGCGGAAAGGCCCGCGTCCGAACGATCGTGACGGCGGACCATACGACCCTGGATCTTCAAGAAGCCCTGGACATTTTCCAGCGAGTAGGCCGATCCTGTGGTGTTCCGCTCGAACTAGCCAATGTCCAACCATCCCACGTCTGATTATGAAGGGTCCCATGACACAATCATCGAACAAAATCCGGCTTTTAGCCGGGGCCGTACTTGCGACCGCAACTTTTATGTACGTTACCTCTCCCGCCGTCGCGGGACAATCTCCAGGCCCGGCAGCTCCAGTCGAAGCGAATATCTACTCGACCCTGCCGTCGACCGATGCCCATCGTCCTGAAATGGCGCTTGACGGCGACCAGGCGACCTACTTTGAATCCGTACGAGGCATGGGTGATGGCGACGATTTCCTTGTGCTGCTTACACGCCCAATCCCTGTGATATCGATCACCGTGACGTCAGGCAACAGTCAGGGCCAGGAACTGCTCACTCAGGGGATGCTGGAAACATCGCCGGACGGTCAGACCTACACTTCAGCGGCAAGTTTCGGGCCGAACGGGATCGCCAAAGCCAGCATCAAAGGCAAGCCAGTGGAGGCCATCCGAATTCGCGTTCCGCAAAACGGCAACGTTCCTAACCTCGCCATACGCGAGATCTTCATCGACTCGCCCGTAAGCATTTCTTATGCCCAGTGGGCTCCCGGACGCGGCTTCATTGACGTCTCGCGAGCGCCGGACATGAAAGATTGGGCCGTACGGGCAGAGAAAGAGATGGCTGAATTCTGGCCGAATACTGATGCGATCCTATACAGCGATGGTTTCATTCCGCCGAACATGGTGAACATGGTCTTTGCGGACGGCGATGGGGTCGCCGCCACCGGCGGCGGCGTGATGACTGTCAATGCCAGGTGGTGCCGTGCCCATCCGGACGATACTGGCCTCACCGTACACGAAACGTCCCACGCCATCCAGGCGTATCCCGACTACTCCGCCAGTTGGCTCGTCGAGGGGATCGCGGATTACATCCGCTGGGTAAAGTTCGAACCCCAGCACTTTCACCCGCGCATTGACCCACAAAAATCGACCTATCACGATGCCTATCAAACGACCGCAGCCTTCCTGGCATGGTGCAGCATCCACTACGACAGCGGTCTGGTCACCAAACTCAATGGGACGCTCCGAAACGGCACCTATAGCGACGGCCTCTTCAAACAATACTGCGGCAAAGACGTAAACGACCTCTGGGCCGAATTCGTCCAAGACTATCAGACCAACCCAACCGGGATACTCACAGCCTCGAATCAGTAAACAGACTGGAGCCACCACGTAAGCGTCGGACGCTTGTGTTCGTCTTTCTAACTGCTTCAGAGGACTTATATGGAGCATAGTTTAGGTACAAAAAATAAATATAGTGAGATCGTCCTGTGGAGACCTGTGCCCGGCGTAAAAATACGGAATTTACTCTAAGTAAGCCTGCAATTAATCTGTCTAATTCAGGATGGAACATCATATGGTGCTATTCTGTAAAATTTAGCACAAAAAGTGGAGCGCACAGAAATTACAAAATGAGTTGACATGTGTACCAAAATGTGTTAGACTCTGCTTGTGGAGAGGATTGTGTCCAGTTAATTTAATGTATGAAAAGATATAATTGCAATATTGTCACTGAGCTAATGAGGAAAGTGATTTGCCCAACATTAACGTGAAACGATCTCCCATTCCAACAGAGTAGTAATGGAAGAAACCTGTCGTACCATTCGCCGCATTGACCGAAGCAGAGCAGCAGCAATGAATAGTGTTTGTATAAGGAGAATATCATGAAGACAAAACAAGGGTTTACACTTATAGAATTACTCGTTGTGATAGCTATTATAGCTATTCTCGCGGCTATCCTCTTTCCTGTGTTCGCCAAAGTACGTGAAAAAGCGCGGCAGACGTCGTGTCTCTCCAATATGAAGCAGATCGGCCTCGGGTTTACCCAATACATCGAGGACTATGACGAAACTTGGCCTGCGGGATACCAGAGTCCCACATCCTATGGAAACCTCGGGGCAGGCTGGGCAGGCTGCCTTCAACCGTACATCAAAAGCGCAGCCGTCTTCCATTGTCCCGACGATCCCACGCAAAACGGAACGGCAGCGGGATCGATCAACGGTGTTGCCCAAACGATAACGACCTACCCCGACTCCTATGCGCTCAATGTCAACTTCACTACCCGATTTGAAAATGGACCCGCCACGATCGCCAGAATGAATGCGCCTGCCAGCACCGTGGCATTGGTGGAGATCACCGGAGACCTGGTAGATTTGAACGACCCAACCGAAGGGACCAGCGGCTGGGCAAATCCTGCACCTGTGAACGGTTCGACCTTTCTGCTCTCGGCGGTCGCCGACGGCGACCCCGGAAGACAGGGTGGTGCATTCGGCATTCATGCGTCATTGGACAGCGGCATGCTCAGTTCAAACGATACGAACCTTCCGGTCAAATACGCGGCGGGCGACATCGGCACGGCCTGGACCGGCGCTACACCCGTAGACTCAACCGGCGCAGCCGGGTTACATACGGGCGGGGCCAACTACTTAATGGCCGACTGCCACGCAAAGTGGTTGTTACCGAGTAATGTCTCGGGCGGACCCATCGCACCAGACTCGGACTGCAACGAGGAACTAGGCAGTGCAGTCGCTCAGCCGACTGACTGCGCCGGCGGTGTGAATGAATTCACTTGGCCAACATTCGCCGCCGGCACTGCGAACAGCAACTATGCCGCAACGTTTAGCACCATGTAGTTGGTAACGAAGCCGGACCCATGTAATAGACGCGAAGCCTTCCCGCTCTTCTCCTCTCCCCCACTCCAATGGCGGGAGAGGGTAGGGACGCCCTCCTAATTCCTGAAAATCGATTCCGCCCACTATTGACATTTCCGTATCCCAAATGCCATAATCCCACCCATCACGCAGAAATTACAGAATTCTGCCCGAAACAAGTTAGACCAATGAACCGTAGAGTAACCAACACAAAGAGCATAGAGATGGATTTCATACTGCCCGGCTCCGATTTAGATCGAGAGCAAGGTAGTAATCTGTCGCGCGTGCCCGGTGCTTCGCCCCATTGGTTCGACAGGCTGACGTCTTAGAGACAGCAGTCGAAACGAATTAATAAACGAAAAGCCCCGGGCAATATGCCTGGGGCTTTTCGTTTGCCCGACCGACGGCGTATGAGCTCAAGAGCCGCGCCTTGATTATAGTATTGACAGACACAGGAAAGAAAAATGGACATTATTGAGGGAATCCCCGTGTGGGGAAGCCCGGTAGACGAAGGGGCGCTTACGCAAATTAAGCGCTGCCACAATGGCGCTGCGCACGTTGCGCTTATGGCCGACCATCACAAGGGATACGCCGTGCCAATCGGGGGGGTGGTAGCCTATTACGACGCCATTAGCCCGTCGGGTGTAGGATTCGACATCGCCTGCGGCAACAAGGCCGTTCTGCTGGACATTCCGGCAGCACAGGTTCGCCGCAAGATCAAGCTGATTATGGACAAGATTTGGAAGAATCTATCCTTTGGAGTTGGCCTGAACAACGAGGAAGAGGTCGACCACGAGCTCTTTGACGACGAGACCTGGAAGCATCCAGCCGTCAAGCCGCTCAAGCAGAAGGCGCGCAACCAGCTGGGAACCATCGGAAGCGGAAACCACTATGTGGACCTCTTTGCCGACGAACAGGACCGAACCTGGGTGGGCGTGCACTTCGGATCGCGCGGTCTGGGTCACAAAACGGCCTCCTACTTCCTGGAAGCAGGGGGCGCCAAAGACGGAATGGACGTCGACCCGCTGGTTCTGAGCACCCATTCCAACCTGGGAAGCGAATACCTGGCCTGCATGAACCTTGCCGGCCGCTACGCCTATGCCGGACGAGACTGGGTTTGCGAAAAGGTTGCAAGCCTCCTTGGCGCAAAGATTCTGGAAGAGGTGCACAACCACCATAACTTTGCATGGAAGGAAACGCACGGGGGAAACGAGTATTGGGTTGTCCGCAAAGGAGCGACTCCGGCATTTCCCGGCCAGAAGGGATTCGTGGGAGGCTCCATGGGAGACATCTCCGTAATCCTGGAAGGCGTGGAGTCGAACGAGGGAGCCTATTCCCTGTATTCCACCGTGCACGGAGCTGGAAGGGTAATGAGCCGGACCGCGGCGCGAGGCAAGATCAACCGTCGAACAGGTCAGGTGATTTCACCAGGATCGGTCTCGAAGGAAATGATGATGGACTGGGTTCGCGACAAGCACGTCGAGCTTCGCGGTGCGGGGACAGACGAGTCCCCGCATTGCTACAAGCGCCTGCCGCAGGTGCTGAAGCACCACAGCGCTTCGGTCAAGATCCTGCATACCCTCACACCCCTTGGGGTAGCAATGGCCGGAGAAAACGAGTTCGATCCGTACAAGGATTAAACCTCATATCGTGGGCCGTGACGTCAAAAGCGATACGGTCCACTTCGAAGGACACAGTTTTGTAGGCTAATCTCATAGGGTTAGTAACCGACCTTTGAATTAGCGATAATTCCAAATCATTATGTTCTTTTGCCGTGTGCTCATAAAATAGGTGAATATTCCTAGATTTTCCCTCGGGGTTTCATTTTTTCGAATTTCGTGGTTTAATATTAGTAGACTTTGTTCAAATCGTCGGCAAATCTGGAACAATCTGACCCTCAAGTGGGTCTGAACTATATTGCTTTGAGTTCCGATTAATCACTGCATCTCCGGTTAGCCCTTCAAGCCCTGAGCAACCAGTTGTGACTGAACAAAATACCTCGGAACATAATTTGACACTCGACGCACTACGCCTCACCAGTGAACAGATAGCTGCCATTGCTGACTCACTGCCGGTTCTAGTGTCGTTCATTGATTCGGCCGGGCGCTTTCAATTTAATAATAAGACTTACGATGAGTGGTTTGGACATTCACGTTCAACTGCAATCGGGAGAAGCATGCAAGAGATACTTGGGCCCAAAGGATTTAGCGTTCTAGAAGACGACGTCAATAAAGCAATCGCGGGCGAGTCCATCGATTTCGAATGTGAACTTACCTTTCCCGACGATATCATCAGAGCGCTTACCGGTTCCTTTGTCCCACAAAAAGATGCCGCGGGCAACGTGACAGGATTCGCAAGTATCCTGCGCGACATTACAATCCGCAAGCAGGCACTCTCCGCACTCGCCTTGAGCGAACTTAAATACCGCTCCCTGGCGGAGAGCGTTCCGCAACTTGTTTGGACCACCGATCATGCGGGCAAGTCCGTCTATTTGAACGACAGGTGGAGAGACTATCTGGGCCTTGGTGACGGTGAAATGCCGTCGGATTCGTGGGTCCAATCGATTCACCCTGAAGACGCGCCTCATGCGGAAACCTCCTGGCTCGCAGCCTTGCAATCGGGCGCCCCCTACGAAACTGAATTCAGAATGAAGCGGCAGGACGGAGTCTATCGGTGGTTCCTTACGAGAGGACTGCCTATCCTTGACGCCGACGAGAAGATCACACACTGGATGGGAACCTGCACCGATATCCACGACCACAAACAAAATCTGATGAAGCTAAGCCAGCAGCAGCGGCTTCTTACGGAATATTACGAGCGTGAGGTGCTGATTAACCGGGTAGGGCAGGCGATTCGCAGTTCGTCAGATCCTGAAGTGGTCCAATTACGCGCCTTATCTGTTGTCGGAGAGGCGCTCAATCTGGACCGCTGCAGCCTGACTCTGCTCGATATTCCTGGGAATTCGGTGTGGAACGGCCGGGACTGGCACCGGGAAGGACTGGACCCGATTCCGCCCAGCTTCACTCTTTCTGAAATACACGCCACCGAGCAAACGAATGCGCGGGCCGAGTATACCATGGTCATTCCTGACATATGGGAAAGTGATCTTCCTAAGGACATGGCCGAGGCGCTGGAAGGCATGGGCGTTCGGTCGTTCGTGACCGTTCCAGTTCACGATGATGGAAAACTCGTTGCCCTGTTTTGTGTATCCATGGCTCATACCGTCCGCTCATGGTCGCCATCAGAGGTCATTCTCGTCGAAACCGTCGCCGCGCTGATACGGTCCGCCGTTGAATCGGCCAAGTTTAACCAGAGAGAGCACCGCATCGCCACGGCCCTTCAGCAATCGCTGCAGCCAAGTATTCCGCGCAGTTGGGGACGACTTACTCTGGCTGCCTATTACAAACCCGCACTCAGCGAAGCCTCCATAGGCGGGGATTTTTATGATGTCTACGAGGTCGGTCCGGGAAGAGTAGCGCTGGTGATCGGGGATGTCAGCGGCAAGGGGCTCGCGGCAGCCTCGCAGGTTTCCACCGTCATCAATATGCT
>Ga0302315_10004820_pt1 | contig 11682 bp, 8 predicted proteins | sample III_Palsa_N3_1_FD_200532 | JGI IMG/M metagenome (GOLD analysis project Ga0302315, IMG submission 200532) | Peat permafrost microbial communities from Stordalen Mire near Abisko, Sweden - III_Palsa_N3_1 | ecosystem: Environmental > Terrestrial > Soil > Palsa > Peat permafrost | place: Sweden... | reverse complement strand
GCGAAGGCGATGCCAGCCAGAAAAACCTGCTCGGCGGCAAGGGCGCTAACCTCGCGGAAATGAGCCGCATCGGTCTGCCCGTCCCTCCGGGATTTACAATCCCGACGGAAGTCTGTGCTTACTTCTATCAAAACAAGAATACCTATCCTGCCGATCTTCAAGTGCAAGTGAGCGGCGGATTAGAGCGCATCGAAAAAGAACTGGGCATGGTTTTTGGCGACGCGAAAAAGCCATTGCTGCTGTCGGTACGCTCGGGTGCCCGCGCCTCAATGCCGGGCATGATGGACACGATTTTGAATATCGGTCTCAATGATGAAACCGTTAAAGGTTTGGGCGACAACCGTTTTGCGTGGGACTGCTACCGCCGCCTGATCCAGATGTACTCGGATGTGGTGCTGGAGGTTGACCATGATCACTTCGAAGATATCCTCGAAACCTACAAGCGCCGCAACGACCTCAAGGTTGACACCGCCATTGACGTTGACGGCTGGAAAGAAATTGTCGGCGAGTACAAAGAACTCGTCGAGCGTGAAACCGGCAAGCCCTTCCCGCAAGATCCGCAGGAACAACTGTGGGGCGCGATTGGTGCTGTCTTCCACTCATGGATGACGCCGCGTGCGGTGACGTATCGCCGTTTGAACGATATCCCGGAAAGCTGGGGCACAGCTGTGAACGTACAAGCCGTTGTCTTCGGCAATATGGGTGATGACTGCGCGACCGGCGTTGCGTTTACACGTAACCCCTCCACAGGTGAAAATGCTTTCTACGGCGAATACCTCGTCAACGCGCAAGGCGAAGACGTCGTCGCCGGCATACGCACACCGCTGCCGCTCTCGCAGATGACGGCCGACATGCCGAACGTGTATGACGAGCTCAGTGCTATCCGCGCCAAGCTCGAAAAGCACTACAAGGATATGCAGGATATCGAGTTTACCATCCAGAATAAAAAACTCTACATGCTGCAAACCCGTAATGGCAAGCGTACTACGGCTGCCGCCCTGCGTTGCGCAGTTGAAATGGTGAATGAAAAGCTGATCACCAAGGAAGAAGCGATCCTGCGTATTGCACCGGCCTCGCTCGATCAACTGCTGCACCCGACCATCGACCCGAAAGCCAAGCGCGACCTGCTCGCGACCGGCCTGCCTGCATCTCCTGGCGCGGCTATGGGCTCGATTACCTTTGATTCAGATGAAGCGGAAAAGCTTGCAGCTGACGGCAAGAAGGTTGTTCTGTGCCGCACCGAAACCAGCCCGGAAGATATTCACGGCATGCATGCGGCACAAGGTATTCTCACTTCGCGCGGCGGCATGACCAGTCACGCGGCAGTTGTCGCACGCGGCATGGGTAAGCCCTGCGTTGCAGGTGCGGGCGATATCGTCATCGACTACAAAGCGCAGACGCTGACTGTGAAAGGCAAAGTGCTGAAGCCTGGCGACAAAGTGACGCTTGATGGTTCGACCGGCGAAGTATTGCTGGGTGAAATGCCAATGCAGCAACCGGCGATGACTGACCACTTCGCCACGCTGATGGGCTGGGCTGATGCGGCGCGTCGCCTCAAGGTTCGCGCTAATGCGGAAACGGTGCTCGATGCCGAAACCGCGCGCAAGTTCGGCGCTCAGGGGATCGGCCTGTGCCGCACCGAGCACATGTTCTTCGACCCGACGCGTATTCTGCACGTGCGCCAGATGATTTTGGCGGAGACGACGGAAGATCGCCGTGCCGCGCTCGATAAAATTGAACCACACCAGCGCAAGGACTTCGTTGATCTTTTCAAGATCATGAATGGCTTGCCAGTGACGATCCGCCTGCTTGATCCCCCGCTGCACGAATTTCTGCCGCAGGAAGCCGCAGAGATTCAGGAATTGGCGAAGACACTCGGTGTATCAGTTGAACGCGTTCAGCAACGCATTGCGCGCCTGCATGAGTCAAACCCGATGCTCGGCCTGCGCGGCTGCCGTCTCGGCATTGTCTATCCTGAAATCTACGAAACGCAAGTGCGCGCGATTTTTGAAGCCGCATTGGCGGTGAAGAAAGAAACCGGCAAGACCGTCTCTGTGGAAGTGATGGTGCCGCTGATCTCGACCAAGAAGGAACTCGACATTTTGAAAGAGATGATCGACAAGCAGGCGACAGATCTCGGTGTTGAAGATTACATGGTCGGCACCATGATCGAACTGCCGCGTGCGGCACTGCAAGCGGGCGTGATTGCCGAGAGCGCTGAATTCTTCAGCTTCGGCACCAATGACCTCACGCAAACCACCTTGGGCATCAGCCGTGATGATGCTGGCTCGTTCCTGCCGGAATATCAAAAGACCGGTATTTTCCCGGCAGATCCGTTTGCTTCGATTGATGTGGATGGTGTCGGCGAACTCGTGCGCACCGCTGTCGACCGCGGCCGCAAGACCCGCCCCAACATCAAACTCGGCATCTGCGGCGAACACGGCGGCGATCCCGCCTCGATTGCGTTCTTCGAAAAAGCCGGACTCGACTACGTTTCCTGTTCGCCCTACCGCGTGCCGATTGCGCGTCTGGCAGCAGCACAAGCGGCGCTGAAGAAAGAATAGTTATAATCAAAAACAACAATAAAACACGGCCCCGTCATTAAACGGGGCCGTTTTTATAAACGTTTGAAAATTTATTTCTTCACGCCGAGCTGTTTCATGTGCTGGAGCGCAAATAATGCCGCTTTTTCAAGCGCTGCACTACGTCCGCCACCTTCGATCATGCTGATGCGCGCGAGCAAGCCTGCTTCATCGAAAACCGCTGTGGGCTCGACGTGCTCGACGTGCTTGACGTGACCGTCAACCAGTAAGTCATCCCAGCCTTTTTTCTTAGGGTCGGCGATGTGGAATACGGCCAAGGGAACGGCACCCTTCTTTTCGATTTTCCAGTCTGATCTTAATAGTTTGCTCATGTAGCAGGCTCCTTTGTAAAAGTTGACCTGCCATCAGAATAACATGGGGGTGCTTGACAAAGGATTAATCAGGGGAGTTAATCGAGGAATATCAGACCTTTATCGTGCGCAAATTCAGGCGCTTACGGGCTTCGTGCTCGAGCTCTTTAAGCTTGAGCAGGCCAGGCTCGAGTTCCGTCAGCACGAACTTGATGCGGGTTGAAGGGCCGCCGATATTGTTGTCGGGGAAGGTTTTCTTCCACAGGTGCATTTTGACGATGAGGCCGCACAACACCGCGCCCATGCTGGCGTGGTTCTCCTCAATCTGCTTGCGCATCAGGAGGAAGCTCTCGCGGTTGATGTTCTTCCAGAAGGTTTCGAAACCGGTCTGGAACTGCGAAAGCCTTTCGCGTATCGAGTTGGCGAGGAAGCGCATGGCATCTTCCACTTCCTTGCATTGCGCCGCCACTTTAGGTGAGGCCGCCGTATCACGGTGCGCACGCAGGTCGCGCAACCAAACCAGGAAGCGTTCAACATCGGGACCGACGCTTTCGAATCCATATCTATAATAAGCAACCGAAAGGAACACATCGCTGTATTCCTCAAGAAACTTCGGAATTTCGGCGAGCGGAATGCCTGTGCGCTCCGCCATCACCTTTAAATTTTCTTTAGCGCGCGCCATGTCGGGGTCGCGGAAAATTTGCTGCAGGCCTTCCGCTGTATGCAGGTCATCGCGGCCCTGGCCGAATATTTTATCAACCAGCGGGCGCACGAATTCCATGCTGTAGATGGAGAGGCCTTCCTTCATGTCGTCGGAGAGTTCGAGCGCTTCCGCGTCTTCCACTTCCACGCCAAGCTTCTTGAGGTTGGTGCGCAGCGAATAAACATCGAAGCTGTGCAGGCTGGCAAGGCTGTTGATAATCGCCTGGTCGCGCGGCGTCGTCTGCATGAAATCGCCGATCGACTCCGGCGCCACCTGCAAACTGCCTGACAGCGAGTCATTGTGCAGCTCGACAGTCGTTTCCATGCGCGCATTCTTGATCAGCCGCGCACCTTTCAGCGCGTTGCTGGTCAGCGGCATGCTCGCGAGCGGCAGTTTGTCGATGGCGTCGCGTGCTCTTGGTATTTCGTCGGATGTTTGATCTTTGTCTTTAGCCATAGCCGTAAATTCCCCTACCCGCCTTCAGCATACATATAAATGGTAAAGATTTCTATGAGGGCGAATAGGCAACAAGTCTATTCGTGCGCTATTATGTATTATTGACCCATTCCGGCAGGCGCGCCGTAAGTGTCGCGCCATCAGGCCGCACTATCGGCCCAGACTCATCCGCTAAAGCCGCGAGCTTTAGCAGCGCCAGTCCTTCTATGCCCGGGGTATTGACCGAGCGGAGCTCCCCCACGGAAACGCCGTTTTGGGTCAAGGCTTCACCGGCCGTGAGATTTTGTCCCACAACAATCACCAGCCGCTTTTTGACCAACCCGCGATTTTCCATGCGCGCCGCGACTTCCTGGCCAACGAAGCAGCCCTTGTTCCAGGATACGGCATTGAGCTTGTCGAGGTTGACTTCAGCCAGTGTGTCAACTTCAGGACGGATATCGACGCTGCCCTCAGGCACGCCGAGGTGGATGCGGAGGTCTTGATAAGCTGTTGCCGGAGCGGTCTCTCTCTTTTCGTTCGCTTGCAGATAAGAACGACAACCCATTTCAGCCAATCGCGGATCGCGATATTTTCCTGTCGCACCCGCATAAACAGCAAAGGCCGCCGCGCAATCCTCGATGATCACCTTCGAGCGCAGCTTGAACATTTTCAGGCGTTTTAATAAGTCTTCCCGACGTTGCGTCTCGCATTCAAGAAAGAACGCATCCTCTTCCTTAAAAATAAAAAAGTCATGCAAAAACCGCCCCTGGGGTGTAAGCAGGCTGGAATAAATCAACTGCCCCGCTTCCAAGCCCGTCATATCCTGCGTGACATGGTTCTGCAGACACGACTCCGCATCGTCGCCGGAGATTTTGATCAGGCAGCGGTTGTCGAGTCTAAACATTTAGTACCTAAAACCCATCTTCTCCTCGACATCCTTCGGCAGTTTGGGCAGCGTCGAGCGGGGGATCATGAAGGTGGAGAGGCCGAAGAGGTCGAGGAAAATGCGGTTTTTAGCGGCGGTCTGCACGAGATAGTCATGCCCTGACGAGCCGCCGCTGCCCATCTTCATGCCGAGCATGCGCTGCACCATGAGGGCATGGCGGTATCGCCACAGCGCCATGGTTTCATCGATATCCATGAGCGCATTCAGGATTTTGAAAGGCTGCTGCAGCACCGGCTGGTCGCGATAGAGCATGACAAACAGCGCGGCTCGTAATGCCTTGGGTGACAGACGCCAGGGCATTTTATCTTTCGTATCGTCACTGAACAGCGCATCGAACTGCTTTTGCACATTCTCCAGTTTGGCGATTTCCACTTCCTGCCCGCCTTCGCTGAGCGGTGTGTCTGCTAAAATGGTCTGCTTGTCGTTATTCACCATATCTGTCACGGCTTTGCGGTAGGCTTGCCAGAAATCAAACGACCCCATGGTTACGAAGGGCGTACGGCTCAGCCATTTGTCCAGTTGATCGAACAGTGTGCCCTTTGCCTCCATGTCACGGATGGCCTGTTGGTCTTCGGGTGACAGGTAGGATTCATAGCTTTTACCCGCGTAAGATATCCGGTCTTCGCTGCGCAGACCGAGGCGGATTTCGAGCTCGCGAAACTGCAAACTCTGGAAACCCGAGGCTGAGCGAAAGACATGGCGGAAATCGAGGAAGTCGAGCGGCGTCATCGTCTCGAGTAGGTCGACCTGATTGACGAGGTGTTTGAGAATAACGACCGCACGCTCAAGTGCTGCCGAAACGATGCGCAGGTCATGATCGGCCACGGCATCGTGCGAGAAAATATCCTGCACGCGCGCAAGCTCGAACAACACCTGCTTGAACCACAGCTCATATGTCTGGTGCACGACGATGAACAACATCTCATCATGCGCGAACGGCTTGCCGTCTGCGCCGCTAATCGGCTGCTGTGCCGCGAGAAGCTCGGGCAGTTTGAGATAGGTTTTGTAATCGATGTCCTTGCTGGCCATGAGCTATTCCGTATTTAGGGTTGCAGTTGCCAGACCTCGGCCCATACCTTGTGCGGTACCTGCATGAGATCATCCTTGAATTTGTCCTGAAGCACTGTAGCAAACTCGGCATCGAATTGCTCAACCACCTGTTTCGGTAAACTTCCGCCGATACCGCCATAGGCGCGTATACGTCCGCGCCAGCCGGCATGAGTATAGGGCACATCTTCCTCATAGAGAAACGAGGCAGTAGATGTAAAACCAGCAAACGTCAGCTCGCCGGGTTTTTGCGGATAGAAGCCGAGCGGCCATTTGCTGCCGTGCCAACTAGGGTTGTACTTCTTTTGCAGGATATGCATTTCGTCAACTGGATTACCCGGTCGATCGATCCAGTCGAAGTAGGCGATAATAAGTTTTCCGCCAGAACGCAGCAGCCTCTTCATCTCCTGCGCCGCCTTCTCTTTATCAAACCAGTGGAAGCATTGCGCGGTAGTGATGATGTCGAAGGAGTGATCAGGCAGACCCGTATCTTCAGCCTTGCCGACAACATATTTGATCTGGACGCCCGCCTTCTGGTCGAGCCCCCGCGCCTCTTGCATCAGACTGTCGGATGGGTCGAGACCGGTCACCTCACAGCCTTTCACAGCAAAGCCGCGCGCAACGGTGCCGGTACCCGTGCCTATATCGAGTACACGAAGCTTATCCGCGAACAATCCGAGTTCATCCAACTTATTAAAGAAGCTGTCGGGGAAGCCAGCGCGATGACTGGCGTAATCCTGCGCCGTTTTGCCAAAATCGACCTGTGATTTCTGAATCATAAAAGATTCTCCTCAAGAGCTGCGCGATGTTATTAGGCGCACTCAGGGAAGATCATAAACGAGGCAGATGACGATTGAAAGCAGACGCTATTAATAAGCGAAAATGCTGAACAGGTAGCTCAGGGAGTCCGGGTTGGGCTCGTTGGTCTGTTCCTGAGCTTTCACTTGAACAGGCGCGTCGAACATGTCGTGTTCAAAGGCAGAAAGAGCCGTATCAGCTGAAGTGCTGAGTTGCTGACCTGCGCTGCGGTAACTGGTTAAATATGCGGTAGCCATAGTCTAAATTCCTTTAATTTCATATCGAAGTATATAATTATAACCCTATGGTAAATAGGGAGGTGGCAAAAATGATATCGAATACCTTCAATATAAAAATGCCGATGTGATATCTAAAAATTTACTGTCTCGAGGCAGGCCGACGTAGGGTCCATTAGTAGAAGGTCGCCAGGTCCAGAACGGAAAGAAGGAAAATTCCCTCTTGCATCTTAGAACGTAAGATTTTATACGCCCCGACTCGATTAATTGTCAACATTATTTTGCGGTGCAGCAAAAAACCCTTATATTTCACGTATATCGCTGACGCCTGAAATGGCGCGCAGGGCCTTGGGTGTCCCCTCGCCGATGTGCCAGCCACCCGGCAACTCGATTTCAGCCTCCCGTGCACCCGCTGCGACGAACAGTGTGACCTTAACCTTGCCTTGGCCGCCTTGGCTGAGGATGGACTTGATCTTGCCCGCCACGTCGCCGCTCGCCGTATTGACCTGGATGGTCATGCGGTTTGTCACATTCTGGACAGCCTGGGTCAGCGGCTCGATCGATTGGGCGAGGAAGCGCAGTTCGTCTTCGCTCTTTTTATCGACATCGACCGACATCAGGATCAGCGTGCCCGCCTCAAGCAGCTCACGCGCCTGGCCGAGCAGCTCGGAGAAAATCATCACTTCATAGACGCCAAAAGCATCCGACACCTGCACAAAAGCGAAGCGGTTGCCCTTCTGCGAGGTGCGCTCCTGCTTGCGCACGACGATGCCGGCCATGCGCAGGCGGTTCGAGGGGCTGGTCATCAGCGCCTCTTGCACCTTCGATGACGGCACGATGCGCAGACGTTCAAGTTGTGTAGCCATATTATCGAGCGGATGGGATGAGAGATAGAAGCCGACCGCTTCGAATTCATGCTTCAGGTACTCCAGCGGATCCCACTTGTCCGCTTTGGGTAGCTCGGGCGCGGGCAATGATTGCTGAGCGCCGCCGAACAGGCTGGTCTGGTTACTGTTCCGCTCTTCCGCGACAGCTGCGGCATATTTCAAGATGATTTCACTGGCTGCCAATACTGCTGCGCGGTTAGGGTTAAATTCATCAAACGCACCCGCCTGCGCGAGGGATTCCATCTGGCGTTTGTTGATAACGCGCGCATCAAGGCGGCGTGCAAAGTCATAAAGGTCTTTGAACGGGCCGTTCTTGTCGCGCTCGGCGACGACGGCTTTCATTGCTTCCTCACCCACGCCCTTGAGAGCGGCGAGCGCATAACGAATGGCTTTTGTGCCATCAGGCAGTTTTTCGACCGAGAAGCGCGGGATGGATTTATTGATATCTGGCGGCAGCAGCTTGATTTTCATCTTCTGCAGTTCCTGCCGCGTCATGGCAAGCTTGTCGGTGACACTCATATCCTGGGTCATGTTTGATGCCATGAATTCGACGGGATAGTGGCATTTCAGGTAAGCCGTCTGGAAGGAAATATAGCCATAGGCCGCAGAGTGCGCCTTGTTGAAGCCGTAATTGGCGAACTTCGCGATCATGTCGAAGATGCTACCGGCAAGTTCCGGCGAGATATTATTTGCTTTGCCGCAACCCGTCACAAAGACTTCGCGCTGCGCGTCCATCTCCGCTTTGATCTTTTTACCCATCGCCCGGCGCAGCAAGTCGGCACCGCCTAGCGAATAGCCCGCCAATACCTGCGCCGCTGACATGACCTGTTCCTGGTAAATCATGACACCGTAAGTGTCTTTCAAAATCGGCTCGAGCAGCGGGTGCATATACTCGATCTTGGTCGGGTCTTTCAAGTTCTCAATATATAGCGGAATGTTCTCCATCGGGCCGGGGCGGAACAGCGCGACGATAGCGATGATTTCCTCGAAGTTGTGGACGTTCATCTGCCGGCACAAATCCCGCATCCCCGCCGACTCAAGCTGGAAGACGGCGACGCAATCGCCCTTCGCAAGCATCTTGTAGGTCGCTTCATCGCCAAGCGGGAATTTAAGCGGATCTAGCTCCTCGCCTGTCGTTTCTCTGATCAGGCGGATGGCGTCTTTAATCACCGTGAGCGTTTTGAGGCCGAGGAAGTCGAACTTGACCAGACCCGCAGGCTCGACGTCTTTCATGTTGAACTGCGTCGCGGGCATATCGGAATTCGGATCCTGATAGAGCGGCACGAGCTCGAGCAGCGGGCGGTCGCCGATGACGATACCGGCAGCATGCGTCGAGGCATGGCGGTAAAGACCTTCGAGCTGCACGGCGGTGTCGAGCAATTTCTTCACTTGTTCATCGGCATCGCGCGCATCGCGCAGCATCTGCTCAGATTCAAGCGCCTGCACCAGCGTAACGGGATTGGCCGGGTTTTGCGGGATCAGCTTGGAAATTTTATCAACCTGCCCGTAAGGCATCTGCATCACGCGCCCGCAATCGCGCACTACCGCGCGCGCCTGCAGCTTACCGAAAGTCGCGATTTGCGCCACACTTTCGTGCCCATAACGATCGCGCACATAGTTGATCACCTCACCGCGGCGTTCCTGGCAAAAATCGATATCAAAGTCGGGCATCGAAACCCGCTCAGGGTTCAGCATCCGCTCGAAGAGCAGGTTCAGCTCAAGCGGATCCAAGTCGGTGATACTGAGAGACCACGACACGACAGACGCCGCGCCCGATCCCCGTCCCGGTCCCACCGGGATATCGTGATCTTTCGCCCATTGGATAAAGTCTGAACAGATCAGGAAATAGCCGGAAAAACCCATTTTTGTAATGACGCCGAGCTCGAATTCAAGACGTTCATGATATTTCTTGCGCGTTTGGTTTTTCTTTTCCGGGCTCCAGTCGTCTTCAAAGATATAGTTTTCAAGGCGCCAGTCGAGCCCTTTACGCGAGCGATCGATAACCTCTTCTTCCTCGGTCTTGCCATTACCGGCATCAAACTTGGGCAACAAAGGCTTAATTTCCTTGAGCAGGAACGAACAACGCTTGGCGATCACCATGGTGTTTTCGACAGCTTCAGGCAGATCCTTGAACAACTCGATCATCTGCGCGGAAGACTTGAAGTAATGCTCGGGGGTCACACGGCGGCGGTTGGCATCGTTGACGAACGAGCCTTCGGCGATACACAGGAACGTATCGTGCGCTTCATACATCTCGGGATGCGGGAAGAAGCAATCGTTGGTCGCAACGATTGGCACGTTGTGCGCATAGGCAAGATCGAGTAACCCGTCTTCGGCCGTCACTTCATCAACTGTACCGTGTCGTTGTAATTCGATATATAAACGGTCACCGTAAATTTTCAGCAGCTCCTTCAGAGTCTTTTCAGCTTCCGCCTGGCGGTGTTCGATGATCATCCGTCCGATGGCACCTTTGATGCCGCCGGTGAGGCAGATAATACCCGCAGAATATTTCTGAAGGTCTTCCCATGTCACGGCGGGCTTTTCAGCATGCACGAGCGGCTCGAGGTAGGACTTACTGGAGAGACGGATGAGGTTTTTGTAACCCTGCTGATCTTTGGCGAGCAATACTAATTGATCAGGCATTTCGTTTTTCTTGTTGCGCTGATCGGTTTGCTCAGGCTTCTCGACAAATAATTGCAGGCCGATGATCGGCTGAATACCGTCTTTCGCGGCACCAACAGAGAATTGCAGCGCGCCGAAGAGATTGATGGTGTCGGTCACGGCAACTGCAGGCATCTCAAGTTTTTTGCACAGCCCCGACAATTCCTTGATCTTGATCGCGCCTTCGGCCAATGAATAAGCTGAGTGCAGATGCAGATGCACAAAACCAGTTGGGCTAGTCTCTGCTTCTTTCGCCATCAGACAATGCCGTTTTTCAATTGCAAGATGCGGTCCATGCGTTTCGCCAACTCTTCATTGTGCGTCACGACGAGCGCGCCGATCTGCAGACTGCGGATGGTTTGCAGCATGACCTGGAAAACTTCTTCGGCCGTTTGCGGGTCGAGGTTACCGGTTGGCTCATCGGCCAGCAGCAATGCCGGGCGGTTAACGAGTGCGCGGGCGATAGCGACACGCTGTTGCTCACCGCCGGAGAGTTCTGATGGATAGTGCTCCGCGCGCTTTAATAGGCCCACGCTTTCCAGCAGTTTCAGGGCGCGGTTCTTGGCTTCAGCCTTTCCGACATTCGCCACATATTGCGGCAGCAACAGGTTTTCGATGGCAGTGAAATCTGGCAGCAAATGGTGTGATTGGTAAACGAAGCCGATCTGGTGCCGACGCAAATCGGTGCGTAATTTATCAGCGCCACTCATGACTTTCTGGCCATTGACGAAAATCTCGCCGCTGGTCGGGTTTTCAAGGAGGCCTGCAATTTGCAGCAACGTAGTTTTGCCGCAGCCGCTGGGGCCGAGCAAGGCCACGATCTCGCCGCGCTCGATAGAGAGGTTCACACCCTGCAAAATCTGCAGTATGTGCCCACCCTGCTCGAAGCTGCGTTTAATGTCTTTTAAATGTAATACAACATTATTCACGGCGCAGCGCCTCCACTGGGTCAAGCCGCGCCGCGCGCCAGGCAGGATAAAGAGTCGCGAGGAAGGACAGCACGAGCGACATGCCAATAATCAGGATCGTCTGGTTCGTATCCATCTTCGCCGGGAGTTTGGTGAGGAAGTAAATCT